>Ga0209487_1000560_pt1 | contig 33542 bp, 27 predicted proteins | sample Poulit2012_FD_187524 | JGI IMG/M metagenome (GOLD analysis project Ga0209487, IMG submission 187524) | Agricultural soil microbial communities from Georgia to study Nitrogen management - Poultry litter 2012 (SPAdes) (version 2) | ecosystem: Environmental > Terrestrial > Soil > Agricultural land...
TACCTGACCTGAACGGGGCTGCGCCGATGCCGGTCATGGCGGGGCTCGCCGGCGCCGGGCTCAGGCGCCCGCGCGCGCCTCGACGGCGGAGCGGACGATGTCGTCCAGCGTCTTCGTCGACTCCCAGCCCAGGGTCTCGCGGATCCGGTCGGTCGAGCAGATCAGCCGCGCCGGATCCCCGGCCCGGCGCTCACCGATCTCCGGGGTGATCTCGATGCCCTTGGCACGGGCGATGGCCTCGATCACCTCGAGCACGCTCGAGCCGGTGCCGGTGCCGACGTTGAACACCCGGTGGGGGCGCTGCTCTCCGCGCAGGTACTCCAGCGCGGCGACATGGGCGTCGGCCAGGTCGAGCACGTGGACGTAGTCGCGGACGCAGGTGCCGTCGGGCGTGTCGTAGTCGTCGCCGAACACCACCGGTGCACGGCCCTGCTCGAGCTGGTCCAGGACGATCGGGACCAGGTTCATCACCGCGGTGTCGGCCAGCTCCGGCCAGCCGGAGCCGGCGACGTTGAAGTAGCGCAGCGCCACCGTCCGCAGGCCGTGGGCCCGTTCCGCGTCGGCCAGCATCCACTCCCCCACGTACTTCGTGGCGCCGTAGGGGTTGATCGGCTGCGGGGTGAGGTCCTCGGTCACCAGGTCCACGTCGGGCATGCCGTAGACGGCGGCCGAGGAGGAGAAGACCACATCGCGGATCCCGGCGCTCGCGCAGGCGGACAGCACGTTGGCCAGCCCCCCCACGTTGTCGTGCCAGTACATCTCGGGCTCGACGACGGATTCGCCGACCTGCTTGTGGGCGGCGAAGTGGATCACGGAGTCGGCGCCGGAGGCACGCAGGTGGGAGGCGAGCTTCTCGCTCGCGTCCGGGAGCGTGATGTCGATCTGCACCAGCTCGGCACCTGCGGTGCGCTCCTCCTTGCCGGTGATCAGGCTGTCGACCACGACGACCCGCTCCCCCTTCTCCAGGAGGAGCCGCACCACGTGCGACCCGATGTATCCAGCGCCACCGATCACGAGAGTCGTCATGGGCGCGAGTTTACCCCGGCAGAGCCCCGCTCCTGACATCGGGGCCCGCGGGAGCGTGGGCGTCCGGCTCAGCTCCAGGAGCTGGCGACCGGCCGCCCCTCGGCGTAGCCGGCGGCGCTCTGCAGGCCGATCACGGCCCGGTCTCGGAACTCCTCGGTGCTGCCGGCCCCCGCATAGGTGAAGGAGGAGCGCACCCCGGCGGTGATCTCATCGAGCAGGTCCTCGACCCCGCCGGCTCCCGAGAGGTACATGCGCGAGGTGGAGATGCCCTCCTCGAACAGGCCCTTGCGGGCTCGGGCGAAGGCATCCTCGGAGGCGGTGCGGTGGGACACGGCCCGCTTCGAGGCCATCCCGAAGTTCTCCTTGTAGCGGCGTCCCTGCTCATCGGTGCGCATGTCACCGGGCGATTCATAGGTGCCGGCCAGCCAGGAGCCGATCATCACGTTCGAGGCTCCGGCGGCGAGGGCCAGGGCCACGTCGCGCGGATGGCGCACCCCGCCGTCGGCCCAGACGTGACCTCCCAGGAGGCGCGCCTGCGCGGCGCACTCGAGCACGGCAGAGAACTGGGGGCGGCCGACGCCGGTCATCATCCGGGTGGTGCACATCGCGCCGGGCCCCACCCCGACCTTGACGATGTCGGCGCCCGCCTCGATCAGCTCCCGGGTCCCCTCGGCGGTGACCACGTTCCCGGCGACCAGGCGCACCGCGGTGGAGCCGGGGTCACCGAGGGTCTCGCGCGCGGTGCGCAGCGCCTCGATCATCTTGTCCTGGTGGCCGTGGGCGGTGTCCAGGACGATCACGTCGGTCCCCGCGCGGACCAGGTCCCTCACGCGCCCGGCGACGTCGGCGTTGATGCCGACGGCCACGGCGATGCGCAGCCGACCGGCGGCGTCGGTGGCCGGCTGGTAGATGGTCGAGCGGAGCACCCCGGTGGCGGTCAGCACCCCGCGCAGGGTGCCGTCGTCCTCGAGCACCAGGGCGGCGTCATGGTGGGTCGCGGCGATGCGGGCATGGAGCTGAGCTGGCTCGGCCGCCAGATCGCTGTCGGTCAGGGTCAGGATCTCCTCGCTGAGCTGGTCCCCGACGGGAGCGAAGGTGTCGCGGCCCAAGATCTCCTGCTCGGAGACCACGCCCAGGGGCCGGTGCTGCGCGTCGACGACCACCACGAGGCCGTGGGGCCGCTTGGGCAGCAGGGACGCGGCCTGTCCGACGGTCGCATCAGCGGTGAGGGTCAGAGGATGGTCCACCAGCAGGTCACGCCGCTTGACGGAGTCGATGATCCAGCTGATGCGCTCCGCTGGGAGGTCCTGGGGAAGGACGGCCAGACCGCCGCGCCGGGCCATCACCTCGGCCATGCGGCGGCCGGAGACCGCGGTCATGTTCGCGGCGATCAGGGGGATGGTGGTGCCGGTGCCGTCGTCACTGGCCAGATCCACGTGGAATCGGGAGGTGATCGACGATCGCGCCGGCACGAAGAAGCAGTCGTCGTAGGTGAGATCCGTCGTCGGAGCATGGAGAAGACGCATACGCCCAGGATATCTACCGCGGATGCGCATGACCTGCACGAGGTTCTCACAGCAGGATGCGGGAGGATCCGAAGCTGTGAACCTAGGATGTAACGCATGACCGACCCGTCCTCAGCCTCGTGGCGCAGGCGCCGTCGGGGCGGCAAGTACATGGATGCGTCCCGGCGCCCCGGCCCGAACCCGCTCGCTCCCGATGCTGCTCGTCGTAATCGCGATGCCGCCTTCGGCGACACGTCACGCCGGCGCCCCTGGATCGGCGCCCCCACTGAGACCAGCACAGATCCCGCTGGGACCAGCGCGGATTCCGGGCCCTCCGCGGCCCAGCCGCCCTCCGACCCCCCGGCCGAGTCGCCGACGAGCTCACCTGCCCGCTCCGCGCCGCCCCCCTCCGGTCATGGCCGGCGCGCCGCCCGCCCGACCTCGGCGCAGCGGGATCGCGACACCGCGTCGACGAGCCCGTCCGGCGCCTCCGACGACACCCAGACGGACCTGTGGGCGCTCTCCGACGAGGACGCGGCGCATGCGGGAGCCGTGGAGCCGACCGGGCGCGCCGAGCCCGCCGCTGCCGCCGGATCCGCACCGCCGACCGGGCGCGATGAGCGCGACGGATCGGCGGGACGCGGCGAGACCACCGACGATCACGAGCCGCGCCGGACCGATGCACCGAGCTCGGCCGAAGAGCCGACCGGGGTGCCCGGCCGGCAGCGACCGGTCTCGGCTCCCGCGGAGCAGTCGTCCCCGTCCGCCCCCGAGGAGCCGGCCGTGGCTGCGTCCGTCACCGATCCCGCCCCGGGGCCCGAGGAGTCGCGCCCCGCGCAAGCCAAGCGTCCGCTGCGGCGCCGCCCTGAGCCGGAGGAGTCCGGCTCCCTGCCGAAGGTGGCCCTGTGGACCGTCCTGACCTCCTTCCTGCCGGGATCGGGCCTGGTGACCACGCGCCTGCGCCGCATCGGCTGGATCATGCTGGGCATCGCCGTGCTGGTCGGGGCAGCCGGTCTCGCCCTGCTCCTGTTCGGGAATCCGCTGCGCGCCGTCATGATGCTGGTGACCAGTCGGAACGCCCTGGTCGGCCTGATGATCGCAGTCGGCGTGGTGGGTGTGCTGTGGGCCCTGCAAGTTCTGGCGGCCAACCTCGCTCAGAGCACCAAGGAGCGCCTGGAGGGCACCAAGCGCTACATCGCACTGGGCGTGGCCGCGCTGATGATGGTCGCGGTGGCACTGCCCTTCGGGCGAGGAGTGCAATCGCTGTGGGCCGCCCAGGGGCTGCTCGGCTCCGAGACGGTCTTCGGGATCAGCAGGGGCGATAGCCGGCTCAGCACCGGCAAGGACCCCTGGGCAGGGGTCGGCCGCATGAACGTCCTGCTGCTGGGCCAGGACGCCGGGGAGGACCGCACCGGCACCCGACCCGACACGATCATGGTCGCATCGATCGACACCGAGTCCGGCCACACGGCCCTGTTCTCGATCCCCCGCAACCTCGAGCACGTGCAGTTCCCCGAGGGCACTGCCGCCGAGAAGGCCTTCCCCGACGGCTTCGACTACTTCGGCGGGCAGCAGGATCTGATCAACGCCGTGTGGACCTGGGCGGAGGATCGCCCCGATCTGTTCCCCGACGATCCGGACCCGGGGCTGACGGCCACCACCTGGGCGGTGGAGGAGACCCTCGGCCTGGAGATGGACCACTACGCCATGGTTAACCTGCAGGGCTTCGAGGACCTGGTCGACGCCATCGGCGGCGTGGACCTGGTGGTCGAGCGCCGCATCCCGATCGGCGGCGGCGCCAGCGAGGTCGAGGGCTACATCGAACCGGGCGAGCAGAAGCTGGATGGCTTCCACGCGCTGTGGTACGCCCGATCCCGGGAGGGCTCCGACGACTTCGACCGCATGTGCCGCCAGCAGCGCATCGTCCGCTCGGTCAGCGAGGAGGCGGATCCTCCCACCCTGGCGATGTCGATCCCGGGCCTGGTGTCCGCCACCGAGGAGAACATCGTCACCGACATCCCGGCCGACGACCTCGAGGCCTACGTCGATCTGTCGCTGCGGATCAAGGACGCGGGATTCACCTCCTACCCGATCACCCAGGACGTCACCCCCTCCCATGATCCGGACTGGGAGTACCTCAAGGCCTGGACCGAAGCCTCCATCGAGGACTCGATGGAGCAGGACGAGCCCGAATCCGTGCTCGGCGAGACCGAGCCCGGCTCCAGTGATCCGGCACCCACCGGCGAGACACCCTCGAGCGACGAGGACACGGGTGAGGACACCGAGCAGGACGCCCCGACCGAGGAGGAGCCGACATCGGCCGACGGCGACGGAGAGCCGACCGCCGACGATCCCGAGATCGAACAGGACCCGCTGCAGTCCTGCCTGCCGGGCGCCGAGGAGAACTGAGCGCGTCCTCGCCCCTTCGGCCTCGATGAGAGGCACGTGTCGGCTACCTGTCGTCCCCCTGCCTGCCGATGGGCCGGCCGCCGCTCCGTGGACCCGGCCGCACCGGTCCGGCCATCGCGGGAATCCGCCCGCTCAATGACACTTGTTCTTTACAAGTGAATGATTGTAGGGTGCAAGCATGCGCACCTATGGCGATGCCTGCGGGATCACCCGGGCTCTTGATCTGATCGGCGAGCGCTGGGCCCTGCCGGTCGTCCGGGAGCTGCTGCTCGGTCCTCGGCGCTACTCGGATCTGCGCGAGGCCCTGCCGGGGATCAGCACGAACATCCTGGGCAGTCGCCTCAAAGAGCTCACCGAGGCGGGCGTCGTGCACAGACGGCGACTCGGCCCACCCGCTGCGGCCACGGTCTACGAGCTCACCGCATGGGGTGCCCAGCTCGAACCCATCCTGCTCCAGCTGGGGCGATGGGCCGCGCACACCCCGGTCGATCTGAGGGAGCAGGCCTTCAGCGTCTCCTCCTTCGCGCTCTCTCTGCGGACGACCTTCGATGCCGACACCGCCGGGGAGGTCGAGCTGCACCTGTGGTTCGTGATCGGGGAGGAGATCCTCGACGCCCGTATCCAGCGCGGCGATTTCCAGATCCAGCGCCTACCGCAGTCCTCCGACCCTCCCCCGCCCTCCCGAGACCGCCCGCCCCGAATCGACTCGGATCCCAAGACCCTGGCCGCGATCATCCACGCGGGGCTGCCCCCGGCCGAGGCTGCCGACCAGGGTGCACTCCGGGTCGAGGGATCACCCGATGTGCTGCCCGCCTTCGCCCGCTGCTTCAAGCTCCCCGAACCACCGGTGGAAGGACACCCATGAACAGCTCGGACGCATCATCGCGCGGCACCGTCGTCGCCGACATCTCCATGTCCCTGGACGGCTTCATCACCGGTCCCGGCCCGGACCTCGAGCATGGCCTGGGACGCGGCGGGGAGGCGATCCAGCAGTGGGTCTTCGCCTCCCACGACTCGCCCCGGGACCGCGCCATCCTCGAATCAGCCGATCAGAGCACCGGAGCAGTGGTGATGGGCCGGCGCACCTTCGACTTCATCGACGGGCCCCACGGGTGGGACGAGGAGGTCAGCTACTCCTACGACCATCCCACCCCGTCCCTGCCCCCGATCTTCGTGGTCACCCATCAGGTCCCGGCCCGCCCTCGCCACAGCGGCTTCACCTACGTGACCACCGGCATCGAGGCGGCGCTCACCCGGGCACGCGAGGCCGCAGGCGAACGGGAGGTGGTGATCATGGGCGGCGCCTCGGTGATCGCCCAAGCCCTCACAGCCCGGCTGGTCGACCGGATCCGCATCCACCTCTCCCCCGTGCTCATGGGCGCGGGGACCCCACTGTTCGAGCTGGTCGACGAGACGATCCAGCTCCTCCAGGAGGACGTCGTGATCACCCCGAACGTCAGCCATCTGACCTACACGGTCGACACAGAGCGAAGGACTCGACGATGAGACTCAGCATCAACCTGTTCATGACCCTCGACGGCGTCTCCCAGTCCCCGGGCGGTCCCGAGGAGGACACCCGGGGTGGCTTCGACCGTGGAGGCTGGCTGATGCCCGTCTTCGACGAGGGCTGCGGCCGCGCGGTCGACCACTGGTTCTCGCACACCTCCGCGCTGCTGCTCGGACGCAGCACCTTCGACACCTTCGCCGGCCACTGGCCCGAGGTGACCGATCCGAAGGACCGGGTCGCCGCGCAGATCAACCACGGCCCGAAATACGTGGTCACCTCATCGCCGGTCGGCGAGGTCTGGGCGGACACCACCACGGTGCTCGGCGCAGACTTCCTCGACCGGGTCCAGGAGCTGCGGCAGCAGCCCGGGGACGAGCTGCAGGTCCATGGCTCCATCCATCTCGCGCGGTCACTGCATGAGGCCGGGCTGGTCGACGTCTACCGGTTCCTGATCGCACCGGTGATGGTCGGCCAGGGGGCGAGCATCTTCGGCGGCCAGGGCCTTGCCGGCAGCATGGACCTGACCCGCGGCACGATCACCGACAGCGGGGTCATCTCCGTGGAGCTGACGCCCGGTGAGCTCCGCCAAGCCCGCGCCACCGCAGTCGACGGCGCGGACGTCATCGAGGCGCTCTGAAGGCGCCACGGGCGCGGTCGGCCCGGACGACCGGCACATCGGCTCGTCTGCGGCCGGGCCGACTCGCGGGAGCGCTCATCCTCCCGCCTGCTCTCAGTCGATCAGCTCCAGCAGGGCGTTCTCGATCAGCTCGGGCATCGCCGGGTGGATCCAGTACTGGGTGGTGGCCAGGTCGCGGGCGGTCTGCCCGGTGCTCATGGCCTGGATCAACAGCTGGATCAGCGTGGTCGCCTCGGGACCGATCAGATGGGCGCCGAGGATCTCGGTGGTCTCGGCGTCGACGATGATCTTGGCGAACCCGGTGGTGTCCTCCATCGCCCAGCCGTAGGCGATCGAGGCGTAGTCCTGATGGGCCACCCGGATCTGCCGGCCGGTGGTGCGAGCGGTCAGCTCGTCCATCCCCACCCAGGCCACCTGCGGGTGGGTGAACACGCCGTAGGGCACCGGCATGGTGTCCGAGGCGCGCAGCTGCTCGGGGTGGAGGATGTTGTGGCGCACGATGCGCTGCTCGTGGTTGGCCACGTGCTTGAGCTGGTCGGCGCTGGAGAGGTCCCCGAGCGCCCAGATGCCCTCGAGCACCTTCCCGCCACCGAGGACGCGCTGGTAGCGATCGACCACCACCCGCCCGTCGGCAGTGGTGTCGATGCCGGCGGCCGCCACGTCCAGCAGGTCGGAATTGGGGCGGCGCCCGGTCGCCACCAGCAGCTCCTCGGTCTTGACGACGACCTCGCGGCCATCGCGCGTGCCGCGCAGCTCGACCCCGGTGTCGGTGCGCCGGACGCTGGTGGTCTGCAGCGTGGTCTCCAGGTTCAGCCGCTCGCCGAGTATCTCGGTCAGGCGCGCGGAGACATCGGCATCGGCGTGGCGCAGCACCCGTCCCGAGCGGGCGATCACGGTGACCTCCACGCCCAGGGACGCGAAGATGTGCGCCATCTCGGCCGCCACCACACCGGAGCCGAGGATCGCGAGCGAGGCCGGCAGCTCGTCGACCCGCATGATGGTGTCCGAGGTATGGGGACGGGCGTCCTCGAGGCCGTCCACCGCAGGGAGTTCGGGCCGGGAGCCCGCTCCGAGCACGATGGTGTCGGCGGTGATGGTGCGCCGGGTGCCGTCGTTCATCGTCACCTGCAGCGTCTTGGGGCCGGTGAAGGTCGCGGTGCCGCGCAGCAGGGTCAGGTTCGCATTGTCCTGGTGCTCACGGCGGTACTCCTCGCCCCCGGCGCTGATGGGGTCGATCCGCCCGAAGATCCGGTCGCGGATCGCCGGCCAGTCCACGTGGCGAAGGATCGCGCTGAGCCCGAACGGCGCCGAATCGGTCGCCGACAGCGCCCGATCGGCGGTGTGGACGAACATCTTGGAGGGGATGCAGCCCAGGTTCAGGCAGGTCCCACCGAAGACATGATCCGGGCCGACCCCTCGGTCGATGTGGGCGATGGAGCGGTCGGCGAACTCGGGGCCCGGGAAGGAGTTGGCCGAGCCGGAGCCGATCAGGGCGATGTCGAAATGCGTCACGTCGTGGGTCACCAGCCCAGGTTAGCTCGCCTGTCCGGGCCCCGGATGGGAGAATGGCGCGCGCCCGGGACCGTCCCCGTGGCCGATGCCCCTCGAGGAGGTCCCGATGCCCTCTGCTGACACCCCGGCTGCGCCCCGCCCCGCGGATCGGGCTCACATCGCCGACGCCCACGACCTGCTGCGGGTGCGCGGTGCCCGCGAGAACAATCTGCGCGGGATCGATCTGGACCTGCCCAAGCGCCGGCTGACGGTATTCACCGGGGTCTCCGGTTCCGGGAAGAGCTCCCTGATGTTCGGGACCATCGCGGCCGAGTCGCAGCGGATGATCAACGAGACCTACAGCTCCTTCGTGCAGGGCTTCATGCCGCAGCTGGCCCGGCCCGATATGGACTCGCTGGAGGGTCTGACCACCGCGATCGTCGTCGACCAGGAGCGGATGGGCGCCAACGTCCGTTCGACCGTCGGCACCGTCACGGATGCCAACGCCTATCTGCGCACCCTGTTCTCCCAGCTCGCCGAGCCGCATGCGGGCGGGCCCGGGGCCTACTCCTTCAACGTGCCCTCCGTGTCCGGCTCCGGTGCCATCACCGTCGAACGCGGAGCGAAGACCATCGCCGAGAAGGCCAGTTACACGCGGGTGGGCGGCATGTGCCCTCGCTGCGAGGGCATGGGCCAGGTCACCGACCTGGACCTCACCCAGCTGTACGACGAGGACAAGTCCCTCGAGGACGGGCCCTTCCTGGTGCCCGGCTATTCGGCCGGCGGCTGGTACGAGAAGCTGTTCGCCTCCTCAGGCTTCTTCCCGACCGATCAGCCGATCAGGTCCTTCACCCGGCGCCAGCTGCACGACTTCCTGTACAAGGAGCCCACCAAGATCCGGCTCGAGGGTGCGAACATGACCTATGAGGGCCTGATCCCCAAGATCCAGAAGTCGATGCTCAGCAAGGACCGCGACTCGATGCAGCCGCACATCCGAGCCTTCGTCGATCGCGCGGTCACCTTCATCATCTGCCCGGAGTGCGAGGGCACGCGCCTGGCCGAGCACGCCCGCACCTCGTGTATCGACGGGGTCTCCATCGCTGACGCCTGCTCGATGCAGATCACCGACCTCGCGGGATGGGTGCGGGGGCTGGGCAGGCAGAACGCCTCGGCGCAGGTGGCGCCGCTCCTGGGCAACCTCTCGGCCCTGCTGGAGTCCTTCACCCAGATCGGCCTGGGCTACCTGTCGCTGGACCGCCCCTCCTCGACGCTGTCGGGCGGCGAGTCCCAGCGCACCAAGATGATCCGACACCTCGGCTCGGCGCTGACGGATGTGACCTACGTGTTCGACGAGCCGACCATCGGCCTGCACCCGCACGACATCGCGAACATGAATACCCTGCTGCAGCAACTGCGCGACAAAGGCAACACGGTGCTGGTCGTGGAGCACGAGCCCGAGACCATCGCCATCGCCGATCACGTCGTCGACCTCGGACCCCGCGCCGGTGCCGACGGCGGACAGGTCCAGTACGAGGGCGACGTGGCCGGACTGCGTGCCTCCGACACCCTGACCGGCCAGCACCTGGACCGGCGGGCACAGTTGAAGGAGCGGGTGCGCGAACCCGTGGGGCACCTTGAGATCCGCGACGCCAGCCACCACAACCTCGACTCCGTCGACGTCGACATCCCGCTCGGTGTGCTGACCGTGGTCACGGGGGTGGCCGGCTCGGGCAAGAGCTCCCTGGTGCACGCCTCGATGCCGAAGGACGCCGGCGCCATCGTGGTCGACCAGACCGCGATCCGCGGGTCCCGCCGCTCGAACCCGGCCACCTACACCGGTCTGCTGGAGCCGATCCGCAAGGCCTTCGCGAAGGCCAGCGGAAGGAAGCCCGCCCTGTTCTCCCACAACTCCGAGGGGGCCTGCCCGGCCTGCAAGGGCGCCGGCGTGATCTACACCGAGCTCGGGTTCATGGAGACCGTGGCGACCCCGTGCGAGGAGTGCGAGGGCAGGCGGTTCCGAGCCGACGTGCTCGAGCACACCCTCGGCGACAAGAACATCGCCGAGGTCCTGGCCCTGTCCGTGGCCGAGGCGCAGGCCTTCTTCACCGACCCCGGGACGAAGGTGCCGGCCGCCGCGAAGCTGCTGGGTCACATGCACGACGTGGGGCTGGGCTACCTGACCATCGGGCAGCCGCTGACCACGTTGTCCGGCGGCGAGCGGCAGCGGCTCAAGCTCGCCACCTACATGGGCGACAAGAGTGGCATCTACGTGCTCGACGAGCCCACCGCCGGTCTGCACCTGGCCGACGTCGACCAGCTCCTGGACCTGCTGGATCGCCTCGTGGACTCCGGGAAGACCGTGATCGTGATCGAGCACCACCAGGCGGTGATGGCCCACGCCGACCATCTCATCGACCTCGGCCCCGGGGCCGGGGCCGACGGCGGCCGGATCGTGTTCGAGGGCGCTCCCGCCGAGCTGGTCGCCGCGGCATCCACGCTCACGGGAGAGCACCTGGAGCGGTACGTCGGACGCCGACCCCGGGGGAGAGCGTGCGCATCCACCACCTGAACTGCGGGACGCTGCGCCCACCGGGTGAGTCGATGGTCTGCCATGTGCTGCTGCTCGAGACCGGCCCGCGCCTGGTGCTGGTCGACTCAGGGTTCGGGACGGCCGACGTGCGGGATCCGCGCCGGCTGGGCCCGGTGCGCCGCGTGATCGGTGCGGCGCTGCGCGAGGAGGAGACCGCGATCGCCCAGATCCGCTCCCGGGGCCTGGACCCGGCCGATGTCGGCGACATCGTCCTCACCCACGGCGATCTCGACCATGCCGGTGGGATCGGGGACTTCCCCCGGGCGCGGATCCACCTGTTCGCCGAGGAGCACGTGGCGATCCATCGTCGCCGCGGGCTGCGGGAGGCCCAGCGCTACCGGCCCCTCCAGTGGAGCCACCGTCCGCACCTGATCGGCCACCCTCCGGGCGAGGGCAGGTGGAAGGGCTTCGAGCAGGTCGTGGATCTGGGCGAGGTCCTGCCGGGGATGCTGCTGGTGCCGCTGCCCGGGCACACCGCCGGGCATGCCGGCATCGCGATACCCGGCGGGGACGGGTGGCTGCTGCACGCGGGCGATGCCTTCCACTCCCCTGTCTCGCTCGAGGCAGGCCGCAGCCGCCCGGACGTGCACCTGCGGCAGGGCCTGCTCGCCCATGCCGCACCGGCGCTGCGGCGCACCCAGAGGGCTCTGTCCGCCCTGTCCGGCGCCGCGGAGGTGCAGATCATCAATTCTCATGACCGCGGGCTGTGGGAGGCGAGTCGGGCCGCAGAGCCGGGCGGCGTGAACGGCGCCTGAGCGGCGCAGGATCCCCGGCCCCTAACCGTTCAGCGTCTTGTACAGGGCCAGCGCCAGGCCGGTGCGATCGCGGGCGCCGAGCTTGCGCAGCAGCGCGGAGACGTGGTTCTTCACGGTGCCCTCGGCGAGCACCAGGCTCTCGGCGATCTCCGTATTGGTGCGGCCTTCGGCCACCTGCTCGGCGACCAGGCGCTCGGCGCGGGTCAGCACTGCCAGGGGGTCATCACCGGACCGTCCCGCCAGGGTGCCCTCCGCGCTGCGGCCCATGGCGATCCGGGTGACCCGCGGGTCGATCACCATCCCGCCGCCGGCCACGGAACGGATCGCCTCGGCGAGCGCATCGGTCGAGGTGTCCTTCAGCAGGAAACCGGCCGCTCCTGCCGCGAGGGAGCCCTGCACGACGGCTTCGTCATCGAAGGTGGTCAGCAGCAGGACCGGAAGTCCGGGATGGTCGATGCGGCAGCGTGCCACCAGTTCGATGCCGTCCATGCCGGGCATTCGCACATCGGCCAGCACCACATCGGGACCGTGCTTGCCGATGACGGCCAGGGCCTCGAGGCCGTCGGCCGCAGCGCCGACGATGTCGATGTCCTCCACGGTCGACAGCAGCATCGCCAGCCCGCGCCGCAGCAGCTCCTGGTCGTCGACCAGGACGATGCGCAGGGGCGGGGTCATGGGGTGACCTCCCGGACGGAGCGGCGCTGGCCGGCGGCCGCCGGGGCCGCAGGAACGGGATCGTCGGTCGACGCGCTGCCGAGTTCCGACCCCAGGCAGCGGCGGGCGTCGAGACGGACCCTCAGCTCGAAGTGGTCCCCGCGCCTCGCCGCGCTCACGCCGCCCTCCAGCGCCGCTGCCCGGTCGGCCAGTCCGCGCAGTCCGAACCCGAAACTCGCCTCCCCCACCGGGATGTGTTCGAGCCCGGAACGATCGAGGTCATTGACCATTCGCAGCACCACCTCGGCGCCCTCGATGCCCAGCGTGATGCGGACGTGGTCGGCGTGGCCGTGGCGCAGGGCATTGGTCAATCCCTCCTGCACGGCGCGGTAGAGCAGCAGGGAGGCATCGGGGGTGAGCTCCAGCTCGTGCTCGCCGCTGTCGACGACCACCTCCAGACCGGTGCCGCGGAAGGACTCGGCGATCGCCTCGAAGGCGGCGGCACCGGTGGCATCGCGGTCCCGGACCGGGCTCAGCGCTCGCACCCACGTGCGCATCTCCGACAGGGCCTCGCGGGCCGTGGTCTCGGCGGTGGCGACCTCGCTCCAGGCGGCGTCCGGGTCGATCTCCCGTGAGCGCTGAGCGAACTCCAGGCTCATGGAGATCAGGGTCAGGCGGTGGCCGAGACCGTCATGGAGATCGCGGGCGGACCGGGTCCGCTCATCAGCCAGCAGCAGCTCCTTCTCGATCTCGGCCGTGTGCCGCAGCTGAGTGATCGCCTCCTCGAGCTGGGCGAGCGCCTGGTCGCGTTCGGCGATGGTGCGCCGATCGCGCGCATGCGCCTGCTCGTAGGCGTTCAGGGCGCTGCCCAGGGCGATCCCGACGCCGAGCAGCACCACCACCGGCAGTGAATTGACCAGGCCGACGAGCAGCCCATTGCCACTGCTCACGTGCAGGATGACAACAGCGGCACCGACTGCGAGCGTGGTCAGGAGACCGGTGGCCCTGCCGACGTCGACGACCATCAGCGCAACAGCGGTCAGCAGCACCGGGATCGTGAATCCCACGGACCCGAACACCGCCACCGGGATCAGCACGATCGCGACGAGCACGGTGAGCACGGCGCGCCCGCGCGCTGTGCCCACACGGGATCTGGCCACCCACAGCAAGGCCACCACCGGGATGGCCGATCCATAGAGGACGGCGACCATGGGCCCGGCGCTGGACCACGGGCCCGAGTCGGCGAGAGCCCCCAGGGTCGCGAACAGCAGGCACACCAGGGAGAGCGCCTGCAGCGGGGGCAGGAGCCGGCGGATCAGAGGCGCATCGCAGACTGGCTGGGTCACTCCACCACCGTAGGCCGCGCCCGGTGACCGGGACCCGTGACCACGGTCATGAGTGCAGTGCCGGTGGTCATGCTCCCCACCGCCCGCAGTCGTGACCCCGGTGGGAGGCAGGTACCCTCTCCTTCTGTCTACCGTCGACGCATGGATCCCAGCTCCGAGCCCCACGCCGGCGAGCCTGCCCCGGCCTCCTCCTCGAACCTGTCCCGGTCACCGGGTCCCCGCTCCCGGCGAACTGGCCCCGACGCTTCTCCTACCGGGGACGCTGGGCCTCGGCTGCCGGTCTGGCTGCGGGTGCTGCTGCCGACGATCCTGTTCCTTCCCGCGGCCTCCGCCGGCCTCGTGCTGATCCTGATCCCCGGGTACGAGGGGCTCCTGGCACGCGACGACGAGGTCGCGGTCCTCGCCTACGCTCCCTTCGCCGCGGTGGTGCTCGCTGCCTATGTGCTGGTGTCCTGGGCCCTGCTGCGGTGGGTGGATCGCCGCCCCTTCCGCGCTCTCGGGCTGCGCGTCGACGCGCGGGCGGTGCTCGCGCTGATCATCGGCTACGCCATCGCACAGGCTGCTGCCCTGCTGACCGCTGTCGCTGCCGACAGCTTCGGGATGGGCCGGCAGATCGACCCGGCCGCGATGGAGCAGCCGACGATCTCGCCGGTGGCGGTGCTCGCTGTGGTGCTGCTGCAGGCCTTCGTGCTGCAGGGCATCGGCGAGGAGGTGCTGTTCCGCGGCTATCTGCTGCAGTCCCTGCGCCGCCGCCCCGTGCTCGGCGTGGCGATCTGCGCTGTCGCCTTCACCATCCCGCACCTGGCCTCGAGCGGTGGCCAGCAGAGCGTCCTCGAGCATCTCCTCTACCTCGCGATCCCCTTCGGCTTCGCGATCAGTGCCGGGTTCCTGGCCATCGCGATGCGGTCGGTGTGGGCTGCCATCGGCATCCACGGCGGCTTCCATCTGGCGACCTGGGTGACCGCGCTGCTGGGCTTCACCTCCGACGGGCCGGCCGTGTGGGTCACCGTCGGCGGCCTGCACGCGCTCGCCGGGATCGTGATCGCCGTGCTGATCCCGAGCCGACGCTGGGTCGAGGTGCGCGAGCGCGGTCCCTTCGCGCCCCGCCAGGCCTGAGACCGCCCCCGCCCAGCACCCGGCACGCCCGGGACCAGGGACGTGGCGCATGGTCAGGTGCGCTGTGCAACCATGCGCGGTTATGTGCGCTGCGGAACCACGTGCGGCTCTCCAGCGCACATGACCGTCCAGGGACGACTGCCCAGCGCACGTGACGCTGCGCCCCTCACCGCAGTGGACCGATGCCCCGCTCTGCCGCGGCCAGGATGCTCCCATCCACGAGCCGGGCCTCGGCCTCGGCGATGTCCGGAGCCAGGAAGCGGTCCGGGCCGGGCCCGGGGACGGTCTCGCGCAGCACATCGATCACGGCGATCGACGCCGGGGACGGTGCCAGCGGAGCCCGCAGGTCCACGGCGCGCGCGGCGGTCAGCAGCTCGATCGCGAGCACGCGGCGCAGGTTCTCGACCGCCGTGCGCAGCTTGCGGGCGGCGTTCCAGCCCATCGAGACGTGATCCTCCTGCATCGCCGAGGAGGGGATGGAGTCGACGCTGGCGGGCATCGCCAGGCGCTTCATCTCCGAGACCAGGGCCGCCTGGGTGTACTGGGCGATCATGAAGCCCGAATCGACTCCGGGGTCCTCCGCCAGGAACGGGGGCAGCCCGTGGGAGCGCGCCTTGTCCAGCATCCGGTCGGTGCGTCGCTCGGCGATCGAGGCGAGGTCGGCTGCGACCACGGCCAGGAAATCCAGCACGTAGCCGACCGGGGCGCCATGGAAGTTGCCGTTGGAGGTGACGGTGCCGTCGGGCAGCAGCACGGGGTTGTCGATCGCCGCGGTCAGCTCCCGTTCGGCGACTGTGCGGGCGTGCTCGAGGAGGTCGCGCACGCCGCCGGCGACCTGCGGGGCGCAGCGCAGGGAGTAGGCGTCCTGCACCCGTGAGCCCTCGGCGGCGACGTCGTCGAGGATCGGGGATCCCTGCAGCAGCGCATGGATGTTCGCGGCCGAGGCGGCCTGTCCCGGATGGGGCCGCAGCGGCTCGTGCAGCTCGGGACGGAACACGCTGTCGCGGCCGCGCAGACCCTGGACCGTCAGGGCGGTGGTGACATCGGCGGTGCGCACCAGCTGATCGAGGTCGGCGATGGCCATCAGCAGCATCCCCAGCATCCCATCGGTGCCGTTGATCAGCGCCAGGCCCTCCTTCTCGGCCAGTTCCAGCGGTTCGATGTCCGCCTCGGCCAGCAGCTCGCGCACCGGATGCTCGGTGCCGTCCCGGTTGCGGGCGCGGCCCTCCCCCATCAGCACCATCGCGCAGTGGGCCAGCGGGGCGAGGTCCCCCGAGCAGCCCAGCGACCCGTGCTCGTGGACGATCGGGGTGATGCCCGAGTTCAGCAGGGCGAGCAGGGTCTCCAGCACCACCGGCCGCACGCCCGTGCGACCGGAGGCCAGGGTGCGCGCCCGCAGCAGCATCAGGGCCCGCACCACCTCGGTCTCCACCTCCGGGCCGGTGCCGGCGGCGTGGGAGCGGATCAGGGAGCGCTGCAGGGCCTGGCGCATGTGGGTGGGGATCGCGGTGTCGGCCAGCGCCCCGAAGCCGGTCGAGACCCCGTAGACCGGGGTGGCGCCGGAGGCGAGCTCATCGACGTGGGCACGAACCTCGGCGACTCGTTCGCGGGCCTCGGGGTCCAGCTCGACGCGAGCACCGCGGCGGGCGACGGCGAGGACGTCGGCGGCGGTCAGGCCGGTGGTGGACAGGGTGACGGAGTGGTTCATGGGGATCCTTCCTGCGGGGACGAGGGGGAAAGCGCTGAGGGTGGACGGCTCTGAGGGTGGACGGCGCTGAGGGTGGACGGCATCTGCACGCTGAGATTGCGGGCCGTGACGTGAGATTGCGGGAGGTGACGACGGCCTCCTCAGGGGATCGGATGGCCGGCTTTCCATACCTGGTGGGTCAGCGGCATGCCGGGGCGGTAGGCGAGGTGGATCGCGGCGGGGGCGTCGAGCACGTGCAGGTCAGCCCGGGCGCCGACGGCGAGATGGCCGACGTCCGTGCGGCGCAGGGCGAGTGCGCCGCCGCGGGTGGCGGCGCGGACGGCCTCGGCCAGGGAGAGGTGCATCTGCAGCACCGCGGTGGTGACGCAGAAGCTCATCGCGCTGGTGTAGCTGGTGCCCGGATTGCAGTTGCTGGCGATGGCGATCACCGCCCCGGCGTCCAGCAGCTCCCGGGCGGGAGCCAGCGGCGCCCGGGTGGAGAGGTCACAGGCGGGCAGAACGGTCGCCACGGTCGGCCCGGCGTCCACCGCGAGCCGTCCCGGTCCCTCCCCGGGTGCGGTGGGGTGAGCGGCCGTCGCGGCGAGTGCCTCGATATCGGCCGCTGCGAGGTGATTGGCGTGGTCGACGCTCGCCGCTCCCAGCCGCGCGGCGAGCGCGACGCCGCCCGAGGGCCCGAGCTGGTTGCCGTGCACCCGCAGGCCCAGGCCCACCGCGGCGCCGGCGCGAAGCACCCGCTGGGACTGCTCGGGGTCGAAGGCGCCCTCCTCGCAGAACACGTCGATCCAGCGCACGTGCGCGGCGACCTCCTCGAGCATCGGGCCGGTGACCAGGTCGACGTAGGCCTCGGCCCGGCCGGTGAACTCGCGCGGCACCAGGTGGGCACCGAGGAAGGTCGCCTCACCGAGCTCCCCCTGCGCGATCAGCGCCGAGGCGAGCTCGGCGGCCCGCAGCTCGTCGGCGACCGTGAGCCCGTATCCGGTCTTGGTCTCCAGGCAGGTGGTGCCGCCGCGGGCCGCCTCGGCGATCCGTTCCCGCACCAGGGTGCGCAGGCGCTCGTCAGTGGCGGAGCGGGTGGCCTCGGTGGTGATGCCGATGCCGCCGGCGCGGTAGGCCTGCCCGGCCATGCGCGCCTCGAACTCAGCGGCGCGGTCACCATCGAAGATCAGGTGGCTGTGGGAGTCGACCCAGCCGGGCAGCACGGCCCGGCCGCCGAGGTCCACGATGTCATCGGCCGGCGGTGCCTGCCCCACGGGCCCCGTCCAGGCGATCAGTCCGTCCTCGATCACCAGGGCCGCCTCTTGCAGCACCTGTTCGTCGCCGACCCCGCCCGGACGGGCGGGGTCGTCGAGGGCGGGGTCGAGGGTCCAGAGCTCCGAGATGCCGGTGAGCAGGGTGCTGGTCATGGGTGTGCCTCCTGGGGTCTCGGGGTCAGTCCCGGCATACGGGCGTCATCGGGATCCGCACGCCCCGCTCGGCGGCGACGTCGGCCGCTCGCGAGTAGCCGGCGTCGACGTGGCGGATCACGCCCGTCGCCGGGTCGTTGGTCAGCAGCCGCTCGAGCTTGCGGGCGGCCAGCTCGGTGCCGTCGGCCACACCGACCTGGCCGGCGTGGATCGAGCGGCCGATGCCCACTCCCCCGCCGTGGTGGATCGAGACCCAGGTGGCACCGGAGCTGGTCGCGGTCAGGGCGTTGAGCAGCGGCCAGTCGGCGATCGCGTCGGAGCCGTCGAGCATGGACTCGGTCTCGCGGTACGGGGAGGCGACGGAGCCGGAGTCGAGGTGGTCGCGGCCGATGGCGATCGGGGCTTTCACCATCCCGTCGCGGACCAGGTCGTTGAAGAGCATCCCGGCGCGGTGGCGCTCGCCGTAGCCGAGCCAGCAGATGCGGGCGGGCAGGCCCTCGAACTCGACGTGCTCGCCGGCGGCGTCGAGCCAGCGATGGAGGTGCTCGTGGTCCGGGAACAGCTCCTTCAGGGCCCGGTCGGTGACTGCGATGTCCTCGGGGTCGCCGGACAGCGCCACCCAGCGGAAGGGGCCGAGTCCCTCGCAGAACAGGGGACGGATGTAGGCGGGCACGAAGCCTGGGAACTCGAAGGCGCGATCGTAGCCGGCGTGGCGGGCCTCGTCGCGGATCGAGTTGCCGTAGTCGAACACCTCGGCGCCCGCGTCCTGGAACTCGACCATGGCCTGCACCTGGCGGGCCATCGCCTCGCGGGCCTTCTTGGTAAAGCCCTCGGCGTCGGCCTCGGCCTCGCGCTGCCAGTCCGCGACGGCGATCTCGGTGGGCAGGTAGCTCAGCGGATCGTGTGCGGAGGTCTGGTCGGTGACCACGTCGATGTGCAGGTCGCCGGCCCGATGGCGCTCGAGCAGGGCGGGGAACACCTCGGCGGCGTTGCCGACGATGCCGATGGACAGGCCCTCCTGCTCGGCCTTGGCGGAATTCGCCCTGGCGATCGCGTCGTCGAGGTCCTCGGCGATCTGGTGGCAGTAGCGCTTGGCGACGCGCCGCTCGAGCCGGGAGCGATCGACGTCGACGACCAGGCAGACCCCCTCGTTGAGGGTCACGGCCAGGGGCTGCGCGCCGCCCATGCCGCCACAGCCGCCGGTCAGCGTGATGGTGCCGGCCAGGGTCCCGCCGAAGCGCCTTCGGGCGACGGCCGCGAAGGTCTCGAAGGTGCCCTGGAGGATGCCCTGGGTGGCGATGTAGATCCAGGAGCCGGCGGTCATCTGGCCATACATCATCAGGCCCTCCGCCTCGAGGCGGCGGAACTCGGGCCAGGTGGCCCAGTCGCCGACGAGATTGGAGTTGGCCAGCAGCACCCGCGGGGCCCATTCGCTGGTGCGCAGCACGCCGACGGGCTTGCCGGACTGGACCAGCAGGGTCTCGTCGTCCTCGAGCTCGCGCAGGGTGTCGACGATCGCCTCGTAGGCCTCCCAGGAGCGGGCCGCCCGGCCGGTGCCGCCGTAGACGACCAGGTCCTCGGGACGTTCGGCGACCTCCGGATCGAGATTGTTCATCAGCATCCGCAGCGGCGCCTCGGTCTGCCAGGACTTTGCGGTGATCTCGGGGCCGCGCGGGGCGCGGACGGGGCGGGCTCCGGGCAGGGTCATCATCGGCTCCTGGGTCGCGGTCACGGTGTGCCGTTCCAGCACAGCATGTCGAGGCGAGCGTTTCGAGTGCTGTTGACCAGGAACTGTCCGGTATCCCGGACGGCATCGGTGGCGGGCTCAGGCCTCCTTGCCGTAGGTCCCCAGCAGCCGGCGGGTCAGCTCCTCGGCCGCCTCGCCCACGGCCTGCTCGAACCGCTTCCGGTCCGGCGGCGTGGTCCCGGACTCGACGAAGGTCATCGCCACCGCGGCCACCGGCCAGCCGGTGTGGTCGCGGACCGCCGCCGCCACGGAGGCCAGGGTGTCGGTGACCTCGCCGGACTCGGCGGCGATGCCGTCCTGGCGCACCCGGGTGAGCAGCGCCCGCAGCTCACCCGGGGTGGCGGGCCCGGTCACCGCGGTGCGTGAGGTGAAGTCCGCGCGCTTGCCGTAGAGGCTGCGCAGTTGGGCCGCGGGCAGCTGGGCGAGGATCGCCCGGCCGCTGGCGGTCAGATGCGCAGGAAGGCGGACGCCGACATCGGAGACGAGGCTGGGACGGTTGCGGGCCCGCTCCTCGACGATGTACAGCACGTCACGGCCGTGCAGCACGGCCAGATGCCCGGACTCGCCGATCTCGTCGACCAGGCGCTCGATGACCGGCCTCCCGATCCGCGCCAGCGGCTCCTGGCGCAGATAGGCGCCGGAGAGCTCGTAGGCGGCCGGTCCCAGCCCGTACAGTCGCTCCTGCTCGAGGTGCAGCACGTAGCCGTGCCGGGCCAGCGTGGACAGCAGGTCATAGGTGCGTGATCGCGGCAGCTGCAGCTCCTGGGCCACGCGCGCGGCCGGGACCGGTGCCTGTTGAGAGGCGAGGTAGGTCAGCAGCCGCAGGGCGGCATCGGCCGCGGGAACCTTCACAAGTGCCATGATGGTTCAGGATGCCACCGCCGAGCTCAGCGAGGAGCCGCCATGCGCAGATCAGCAGCACCGGACACCCCGGGAACCGGGCCGTCCCCCAGCCCCGTCGGCCCTGAAGGGTCCTGGCGCGGGCGGGTCGACGGCGACGGCCCGGAGCACGCCCGCTGGCACCAGCGGGTACGCAGCGCCACGGACTCCCCTGCCGTCCTCACCGATGTCCGCGGTCCCCGCGGCCCCGGGCCGGCCCCGACAGCAGGCGGCGCCCGGCAGACCGAGGCCGGTTTCCAGGTCTCCGTGCTCGGCTTCCGCTCCGACGAGGGCGTGCGCCGCAACCGCGGTCGCATCGGCTCGGCCGACGGACCCGCCGCGCTGCGCGGAGCGCTCGCCCCGCTGGCGCTGCACGAGAGGATCAGCATCCTGGACCATGGTGACGCCGCCACCGCCGGTGAGGACCTCGAGGCAGGACAGTCCGAGGCCGCTGCGCTGATCACGGGCGCCCTGGATGATCCCGGCACCGATCTGACCGTGGTGCTCGGCGGGGGGCACGAGACCGCCTGGGCGTCCTACCGGGGACTGATGGCCTCCCGCGCCTTCGCTGACCACGGGCCCCGCTGGGGCGTGCTGAATCTGGATGCGCACTTCGATCTGCGGGAGGAGGAACGACCCACCTCGGGAACGCCTTTCGCACAGATCGCGGCAGCTGAGCGGGAAGCCGGCCGGGCGCTGGACTACGCGGTGCTCGGCATCGCCGAGTCCTCGAACACCGCGGTGCTGTTCGAGCGCGCTCGCGCCCTGGGGGTGCGGTGGATGACAGATCTGGAGTGCGCCGAGGCCGGCGCCGTGGGGGTCCGCAGCTTCGTGGAGGACTTCGCCCATGACCTGGACGTGCTGTACCTGACGATCGACCTGGACGTGCTGCCGGCCGCCGTCGCCCCCGGGGTCAGTGCGCCGGCCGGGCTCGGCGTCGAGACCGCCCTGGTGGCCGCTGCGGTGCGCGCGGCCGCTGCCACCGGGACGCTGGCCCTGCTGGACGTGGTCGAGCTGAACCCGGCCCTGGACATCGATGGGCGTACCGCCCGCACCGCAGCGCGTCTGGTGGACCTGGCCGTCCACCGGGCTGTGGCCCTGCGCTGACCCGGCCCGCCGTGCCCGCGCCCGCACCGCGGCGAGCCGGGCCGCGCCCCGGTGCGCTCGCCTACCCTGGTGGCTTCGAGACCACCAGGAGAGAGGGAGCGTCCGTGGCAGACCGCCGCTGCGTATTCATCGATTTCGACGGGACCTTCGCGCACCGCGGCGTGGCTCCCCTCGCTCATGCCCAGGCGGTGCATCGGGCCCGGGCCAACGGGCACCGGGTCCTGCTGTGCACCGGGCGTCCGGCCTCGATCGTCGCGCCCGAGGTCGCCGAGATCTTCGATGGCACGGTGGCCTCGGCCGGCGGATGGGTACGGGTCGGCGACCATCTCCTGCAGGATCGGCGCTTCCCCGAGGAGCTGGGACGCTGCGCGGTCGAGGTGCTCCAGCGCCACGACATCCCCTTCGCCCTGGAGACCCCTGAGGCGCTGCTGTGCACGCCCCGCTCGGCGCAGGAGATCCGCGCCCGGGTGCGGCCGCCGCTGCCCGCCGAGGGCCTGGGCAACGGACTGCAGGATCTGATCGATGCGATCACCCTGCCCGAGGACCTCGCCTCCAGCTCGTTCGCCAAGATCTCGGTATGGGGATCCCCGATCCGGGTCGAGCAGCTCGCCGCGGAGATCGGGGACGGGGTCGGGGCCCTGCCCAACTCCCTCACCGGTGACGTCAGCTCCGGCGAGCTCCACCTGGCCTCGGTCGACAAGGCCGACGGGATGCTCCTGGCGGCCGAGCACCTGGGGTTCGGCCAGCCGGCCACGGTCGGCATCGGCGACGGTCTGAACGACCTGGGAATGCTGAGGGCGGCGGGGACCGCGATCGGCGTCGACGGTGCCCCGGCGGCGGTGCTGGAGGCGGCCGGCGGGGTGAGCGTGCCCGGCCCGCTGGATCACGGCATCGTCACCGCCTTCGAGCAGCTCGCGCTGATCTGAGCGCCCCGCCCGGGCCGGGCCGGCGTGGTCAGCTGCGGCGGTGCAGGCCCACCAGCACCAGGCCGACGGACATCACCAGCGCGCCCGCCCCCAGCAGGATCACGCCATGGGGGGTCATCGCGGCTTCGAAGCGGCCCTCCAGGACCTGGACGATGGGCCCGAGGAACGGCGCCTGATCGATGGAGTCGGGGACGAGGATCTCCGCCTGGGAGCCCAGCCCCCACACCGCCGCCCCCGCCAGGATGCCGCCCAGTCCGGCCAGGGCCAGCATGGTCCGGCGGTGGGCCGCGATCACCAGTGCCACCGCCAGCAGCACCAGTGCCGCCGGTCCGCTCCAGCTCGCCCAGGGGCTCACGGTGGACAGCCCGTTCAGCAGCGGGGAATCAGGGATGGTGGTCAGGGTCACGGACGCATCGTCCGGCCGGGGGATCTCGACGGGAAGTCGCTCCTCGACGGGGGTGAGGATCCGGTCGATCACGGGTCCCAGGTCCACGTCGAGCTCCGAGGCGCCCGGAGTGAACAGGGCGTGGTGCAGCTCGGACATGGTCTGCTCCCACATCGTCGCGTAGGTGTCGGTGCCGGTGAGGCCGGCTGCGTGCTCCTGGACCAGTGGGGTCAGCCGCTCCTCGATCGCGCCGGGGATCCGGTCGTCGTCCAGGATCGTCTCGACAGTGGTGTCGCTCAGGGTGCGCTGGACGGCGGGATCATCGGCGAGCGGCTCGGTGATGGCCAGGAAGCCCTCGCGCTCGACCACGTTGTCGTGGAGCCAGGTGGTCGGCAGCCAGATCGCGCCGAGCACCGTGGCGGCCAGCAGCAGGACGAGGGCGAGGACATCGCGGGCGGAAGACACGCGCCCACGGTACCGGCCGGCCCGCCCCGGGGCTCGGACGCACCGCCCGGGAACGGGAACGGCCCCGCACCGTATCGGGTGCGGGGCCGGATGGGGCGGGGACGATCAGCCGACGCGGATGAAGGTCCAGTTGCCCGAGTAGATGTTGCGCTCGGAGGTGTCCACGCGGCTGTTGCCGGCGTCGACGAACTTGTTGCCTCCGGCGTAGATGCCGATGTGACCAGGCTTGTAGACGAGGTCGCCCGGCTGGGCCTCGGAGCGCGGGATGGCGGTTCCGGCCGCGGCCTGGTCAGCGGCGCCGCGCGGCAGGTCGATGCCGTGCTGACCGTAGACCCACTGCACGAAGCCGGAGCAGTCCCAGCCCGAGGTGGAGGTTCCGCCGTAGACGTACGGGACGCCGATGCCGTTGCGAGCGGTGGCCAGGATGGAGTCGCCCTTGCCGGTGGACGCCGGGGCGGACTGCGTCTGTTCGGAACTGTCCTCGCTCGACTCCGAGCCGTCGCCCTCGGACTCAGAGCCCTCGTCCTCGGACTCGGAGCCGTCATCCTCGGACTCCGAGTCGTCGCCCTCGGACTCAGAGCCCTCGTCCTCGGACTCAGAGCCCTCGTCCTCGGACTCGGAGCTGTCGCCCTCGGGCTCGGAGTCACCGGAGTCCTCGGTGGAGGAGCGCTCGTTGGAGCGGGAGGCGCTGTCGTCCTCACTGCGCTCCTCGGCCGCCGCGCGCTCCGCCGCCTCGCGCTCTTCGGCCTCGGCCTGCTCAGCGGCCTCGCGCTCGGCCTCCTCGGCGGCGGCGATCTCCTCTTCCGTCGGACCGACCTCGACGGAGATGGAACCGGCGGCAGGGGCCAGAGCCGGCTCGACCTCCGCGTCGGCCTCGCCGTCACTCTCGTCGGCGGCCTCGATCGCGGGGAGGCTGACCGGGGCGAGGTCGGGGACAGGAACCGCGGGAGCGGAATCGGCCTGCGGAGCGGAATCGGCCTGGGGAGCGGAATCCGTGTCCGGCTCGGCCGTCGCGGAGGCGGCACCACCGAAGAGCATGCCGGCGGCCATCGCGGCGCCGGCGGCGACACGGCCGGCGCGCACGGCGGGGGTCACCGGCCGCATGGCACGGCGATGGGTGTTGTTCACAGTCTTCGACACGTTTCGCTCCCGACCCCCAGGGCTTGGCCCTCGCGCTGTGCAGCTGTTCGCGGTCCGACCCGGTGCGCGGCGGGGCTTCCGGGGGACATGCCGTGACCAGGGTCGTCGCGGCACGGGTACGACTGTAGGTCGGAGCAGGGGGCGACGTCAGGAGGGCTGTCGGTTATGGAGAAGAAGTTGACGGACCTTTTACCCGGCAGTCAAGGGCGTCACGTGCAGCTGTCCGGCCGAGACCGCTGGGATCGCGACCTCGCCCCCGGTCGAGCCGCGCAGCACGAAGCTGTCGGCGATGCGCTCCACGTCTGCTTCGGCCCCGGGGACGACCCCGTGACCTGCGAGCTCCCCGAGGAGGCGGGGGTCGCTCTGGACCCGCTCACCGATCCGATCCAGACGCACCCGACCGGCCGCCCGCTCGGTGATGACCTCGGTCAGCGGCCGGATCGGATTGGAATCGTCTTTACTCTCGGGAGTGACGGGGGTCTCAGCGATCCCGAGCTCGGTCAGCCCCGGGATGGGATTGCCGTAGGGGTCCAGGTAGGGGGGTTCGATCCGCGCAGCGATGCGCTCCTCGACCTCGCGGCTCATCACGTGCTCCCAGCGGCACGCCTCCTCGTGGACATGGGCGTAGTCCAGCCCGATCACGTCCAGCAGGTGGCGTTCGGCCAGGCGATGCTTGCGCATCACGGCGGTGGCGGTCGAGCGTCCCTCCTCGGTCAGGCGTATGCGCCGCTGCGGGTCCAGATGCAGCAGCCCGTCGCGCTCCATGCGCGCGACCGTCTGGGAGACCGTGGGACCGGAGTGGCCCAGCCGCTCGGCGATCCGAGCTCTCATCGGCGCGATCCCGGCTTCGTGGAGCTCGAACACCGTCTTGAGGTACATCTCGGTGGTGTCGATGAGATCACCGCTCACGGGGACCCTCCTCCGTATGTCAAAGATTGGATGCGGTCCAGTCTAGTGCGCGCAGGGACGGGCGACACCGTGTTCGCACGCACCGGCAGCCACATCGATGCTCCAGCCCCCACGGGCCCACAGGGCCGACGGCCCCGTCGTCGCCGCAGGGCGGACAGTCCGGTCGGGGCCCGCAGGGCAAACGGTTCGGTGCCCCGTCAGGAGGAGGGCTGCGGCTCGAGCTCGAGGAAGGTGAGCAGGTTGCCGAAGGGATCGCCGGCGGTGACGGTGCGGCCCCAGGGCTGGCGCTGGCGTTCGCGGCCGGGGCGCACGAAGCGGTGAGCCCAGTCGATCCTCCAGCCCAGGAAGCCCAGATGGCTCCCCTCTGCCTTGGCCACCTCGAAGATCCGCAGCACCGGGGCCACTCGCTGCCTCGCCGATGATTCTGGGTCCAGGCACTGATCCTCGTCCACGAGATGTCCTCCCTGCACGTGATGGGGCGTGCGGTGCAGGGCCCGGGGCGCAACTGCTCTGTCGCTGGGCCGGGCTCATCGTCGCATGCCGGGGCTGGCATGACCATGCCCCGGGCCTCGCTCGAAGGCCTGGGGCATGGGGGCCGGATCCCGCAGGGACGGGACCGGGGCGGACGGCCTGCCCACGAGGGCACTCCGTCCGAGAGGTCAGGACTGACCGGCGATGATCTCGCGCATCAGGTCGGCGGTCTCGGTCGGGGTCTTGCCGACCTTGACCCCGGCGGCCTCGAGGGCCTCCTTCTTCGCCTGGGCGGTGCCGGCCGATCCGGTGACGATCGCACCGGCATGACCCATGGTCTTGCCCTCGGGTGCGGTGAAGCCGGCGACGTAGCCGACGACCGGCTTGGTCACGTTGGTCTTGATGTACTCCGCGGCGCGCTCCTCGGCGTCGCCGCCGATCTCACCGATCATCACCACGCCGAGGGTGTCGGGGTCGTTCTCGAACGCCTCGAGCGCATCGATGTGGGTGGTGCCGATGACCGGGTCGCCGCCGATGCCGATGGCGGTGGTGAAGCCGAGGTCGGACAGCTCGTACATCATCTGGTAGGTGAGGGTGCCGGACTTGGAGACCAGGCCCAGCTTGCCCGGTCCGGTGATGTTCGAGGGCGTGATGCCCGCATTGGACTTGCCGGGGCTGATGATGCCGGGGCAGTTGGGCCCGATGATGCGGGTGTTGCCGTTCTCCTGCGCGTAGTTGAAGAACTCGGCGGCGTCCTTCACCGGGATGCCCTCGGTGATGATCACCAGCAGCTCGATGCCGGCGTCGATCGCTTCGATGGCCGCGCTCTTGGCGAACTTCGGGGGCACGAAGACGACCGAGACGTTGGCGCCGGTGGCCTCCATGGCCTCCTTGACGCCACCGAAGACGGGGACCTCGACGCCGCCCTCGAAGGAGACGGACTGACCGGCCTTGCGGGGGTTCACGCCACCCACGATGGTGGTGCCCGAGTCGAGCATGCGCTGGGAGTGCTTCATGCCCTCCGAGCCCGTCATGCCCTGGACGATGACCTTGCTGTTCTCATCGAGAAAGATAGACATGTCGGGTGCTGCTCACTTTCCTGCGGCGGCGAGCTCGGCGACCGAGCCCGCGCCGCCGTCCATGGTGTCGGCCTGGGTGACGAGGGGGTGGGCGAAGTCGGCGAGGATCTGGCGACCCTCCTCGACGTTGTTTCCGTCGAGACGCACGACGAGAGGCTTGGTGGCGGCGTCGCCGAGCTTCTTCAGGGCGCCGACGATGCCGCTCGCGACCTGATCGCAGGCGGTGATCCCACCGAAGACGTTGACGAACACGGCGGTGACCTGGTCGTCGCCGAGGATCACGTCGAGGCCGTTGGCCATCACCTCAGCGGAGGCGCCGCCGCCGATGTCGAGGAAGTTGGCGGGCTCGACGCCGTGGGCCTCGCCCGCGTAGGCGACCACGTCGAGGGTGGACATGACCAGACCCGCGCCGTTGCCGATGATGCCGACCTCGCCGTCGAGCTTGACGTAGTTCAGGTCCAGCGCCTTGGCCTTGGCCTCCAGCGGGTCCTCGGCCTTGGCGTCGACCAGCTCGGCGTGCTCGGGCTGACGGAACGCGGCGTTGTCGTCGAGGGTGATCTTGCCGTCCAGCGCCACGATGTCGCCGGCTCCGGTCTTGACCAAGGGGTTGACCTCGACCAGGGAGGCGTCCTCGTCGCGGTAGACCTCCCACAGCTTTTCCAGCACGGGGGCGACCTTCGCGGCGGTCTCCTCGTCGAAGTTCGCGGCCTGGACGATCTCGGACGCCTTGGCCGCATCGATGCCGACGTTGGGATCCACCGGCACGCGGGCCAGGGCATCAGGACGCTCGACGGCCAGCTGCTCGATCTCCATGCCGCCCTCGACGGAGCACATGGCCAGGTAGTTGCGGTTGGCGCGGTCCAGCAGCAGCGAGAAGTAGTACTCCTCGGCGATGTCGGCACCGGCGGCGACCATCACCCGGTGCACCGTGTGACCCTTGATGTCCATGCCCAGGATCTCGGAGGCCTGCTGCTCCGCTTCCTCGGGCGACTTGGCGATCTTCACGCCACCGGCCTTGCCGCGGCCACCGGTCTTGACCTGGGCCTTGACGACCACGACCGGGGTGCCGAGCTGCTGTGCGGCAGCCTTGGCGGCGGCAGGATCTTCCGCGACGACTCCTCCGAGCACGGGAACCCCGTGCTTCTCGAAGAGATCGCGGGCCTGGTACTCATACAGGTCCACGGGGTGCATTCCTCTCAACATCGGCAGAGGGCGACCGGCCGCACTCGGCCTCGGGGCCGCCCCTGTGAACGCAGTCAGCGTATCGCTTCCCCGGCACGGGTCGTGGCGGGGAAGCCTCAGGTGCGCGCCGCATCACGTTCCCGGCCGGTGTGCCCCGACACCGCGGAGAGCGTGGCCGGTTCGAGCCGAGGTGGCTGCTATGGCGCGTCCAGCGGGCACCGATACGATGAGCGGATGAGCCGACGATCCCGCAGCCTGGTCCAGCGAATCCGCGACCACATCGTTTTCTCGGTCGTCGCGATCGGAGTGCTGTTCATCGTGCTGCGGCTCCTCGGGATGCGGTCGACCGTGGCGGGGTTCGCGTTCTCGGTCGGCATCACCCTGGCCCTGAATGTCGGCCTGTCCTACTACAACGACTACCGGGCCCGCTCCCCCAAACGCCGGACAGTCCCCGCCGGCGGAGGCGATATCCGCTGGCGTGAGGACGAGGCGCCGCTCCGCGGCGGTGCCGGTCCGGCCGCGCAGCCGCGCTCCCGGGAGGCCGATCTGCGCCGACGCGAGGAAGACCTGGACCGGCGGGAGCGGGAGTTGCGCCTGCGCGAGCAGCGAAACCGCGAAACGCGGAGCTGAGGTCGAGGAGGCCCTGCATGGCTGATTGGAAGACCTACGCGAAAGCGGCACGCAACACCGCCCGCAAGCAGGCGCCGGAGGTGAAGCGCTCCGCCCAGGAGTCGGTGCGCCGCGGCTCCCGCCGCACTGGTGACTACGTCCGCGCCGCCGGACGCGTGATCGAGGAGTCCCGCCGCGACGACGAGCGCTTCGATGACGAGCCCTTCGAGGATCGGACCCGCGACGGCGAGCGCCCGCCAGCGAGCGAGGACCGACGCGAGTACGACCCTCGACCCGCGGGCGCCCGTCCTGAACCGGATCCCGCGGAGGCGCGGCACCGCCATGCGCAGCGCGGCCGTCGGCCGGACGGGATCCGTGGGTCGGATGGTGACCGTCGGCCCGCGCTCGATGCCGACAGCCTGCGCCGCGGGGCCGCCGCGTACTACACCGTCGCCGAGCGCCGCGTCCGGGGCGCGCAGCTCGGTCCGCGCATCATGCGAGCCGTGCGCGATGCGCTCCTGATCGGTCTGTCGATCTTCGCGATCTGGGTGGTGCTGGCCGCGGCCGGACTGCAGATCCCCCTGTCCGCGGTCCTCGTCGCCGTGGGCGTGATCGTGGTGATCAGTTTCGGCACCTCCATGTACGCCTCCTCCAAGCGGGCCCAGGACGCTGAGCGCGCAGACGCAGATGCAGACGAGGAGGAGGACGAGGACGAGGCGAACTGAGCGGCGCCGGCCCGTGGCGTGCCCTGCCCTTCGCACGTGACGAATCTTCCTCTGGTGATGAGCGGTGCCCGGGTCATAACCTGGCAGAACTCCCAGTTCGCTCCCCGGTCGCGTGCTCCCGCCACCACCGGGCCTGATCCCTGAGGTGACCATGCCGCAGCCGTCGCGTCCCGTCACGAGCGACCGCGGTTCCTGGCATCGTCGTGCCGCCCGCCCGGTCTCGGTATGGATGCTGATCCTGATCGTGGTGGTCCTGATCCACCCGTTCATCCCGCAGGCTCGCTGGCTGATGGTCCACATGGTCACGCTCGGGCTGATCACCACCTCGATCATGGTGTGGGGCCAGCACTTCACCGAGGCGCTGCTGAAGACCCGCCTGGCCCAGGAGACCCGCTCCCGGCAGGTCGGTCGGATCCGTCTGCTACAGCTGGGTGTCGTGCTGGCCATCGCGGGCATGGTCCCCACCTGGCCGTGGCTCGTGGTCGTCGGTGCTCTGCTCGTCTCGGCCGCGCTGGTGTGGTACGCCCTCGCGCTCGGCGCGCAGATCCGCGCCGCCCTCGCCCCCCGGTACGAGTTCACGGTGCGCGCCTACATCGGGGCCGCGTGCCTGATGCCCTTCGGGGCGGCGGTCGGTGCGGTGATGGCCTTCAGCCCTGCAGAGCCCTGGCAGGGACGCCTGATGCTCGCCCACCAGCTGCTGAACGTCCTGGGATTCGTGGGGATCACGGTGGCCGGCACGCTGCTGACCCTGTGGCCGACCCTCCTGCGCACCAAGATCGACCCGGCTGCGATGAAGCGCTCGGCCGCGGGGCTGCTGGGAATGGGCGTGGGCGTGGTCGGCGCCGCAGCGGGGGCCGTGGCCGGCTCGGCGTCGATCGGCTCGGTGTTCGTGCTGGTCTACGCGGGCTCTTTCGCCTGGATCGCAGTCGCCTTGGTCCAGGTCAGCGTCCGCTGCGCCCGCAAGAACCGCACCATCGAGCTGCCGCTGTTTGCGATCCTGTCGATCGGCGCCGCGATGGTCTGGTTCGCCCTGACCGTGCTGGGGCTGGTGGTCATGTGGTGGCGCTCGGCCGATGAGCAGCTCAGCACGTCCCTGGTCGCTGCGGATGTGCAGACGCTGACGGTGCCGCTGGTGGCCGGGTTCCTGCTGCAGGTGCTGCTGGGGGCGATGAGCTATCTGCTGCCGGTGACGATGCGCGGTGGTCCGCGCGCTCTGAAGGCCTCCCTCCACCAGATGAGCCGCTTCGCGGTGGTACGGGTAGTGGCGTACAACCTGGTGGTGGCACTGTTCGTCCTGGTCGAGATCGGCTCCCCCGTGGCCGACGCGTTCTTCTCGGCCCTCACCCTCGGCACGACCGACGCCGCCTCCTTCGGGTCTATCGCCCGGGTGCTGGCCTCCTCGCTGGCCTTCGTGGCGCTGGTCTCGTTCCTGGTGCTGATGGGACTGGCGATCCGAGCCAATCGGCGCGAGCGGATCCCTCCGGGCCAGCTGCCGCCTCCGCCGTCGCCGAAACCGGCGACGGCGGAGGCGGGAGGCACCCAGGCCTCGCAGGGTCTGGACCGTCGCGCGCTGACCGGAGCCCTGGTCGGTGTCGGCTCGGTGCTGGGGATCACCGCGCTGGGCTCCGCCCTGGACCGGTCCTACGGTTCGGTCGACTCCGGCGGCGCGGACGCGGGGACGACCGGCCGGAACGGCGCCGCGGTGACCCCGAGCGGTGAGACCACCACGGTGGCGGTCGGCATGGCCGACATGCGCTTCGACCCCGAGGTGCTCGAGGTGCCGGCGGGGAACACCTTGGTGATCGAGCTGTCCAACGACGATGCGCATGACGTGCATGACCTGGTGCTCGCCAACGGAGTGACATCCGGACGGCTGCAGCCAGGAGAGTCGGCCACCGTCGAGGCCGGCACGATCGAGCACGACCTGGAGGGTTGGTGCTCGATCGTGGGGCACCGCGCGATGGGCATGACGCTGCAGGTGGTCGCGGCGGGAGCGACGCAGGGCCGGCCCGAGGAAGGCTCCGCAGGCGCGGCCGGAGTGGATGAACTGAGCCCGGTGGCCCTGGATCTGCAGGCCGAACCGGGCCCCGAGCACGTGGTGCGCGATGCGGCGCTGCCGGATCCGGCCGGGAGGGAGCAGCGGCTGACCCTGGAGGTCACCGCGGCGGCGCTCGAGGTGGCGCCGGGTGTGGCGATGGATGCGATGGCTTTCAACGGCACTGTGGTCGGCCCGGTGCTCCGCTCCGAGCTGGGGGCCCGCTTGACGGTGGACCTGGTCAACAACGGCGCCATGGGCCACTCCCTGGATCTGCACGCGGGACGGATCGCCCCCGATGAGGTCATGCGCACCATCCCTCCCGGTGAGAGCCTGGAGTACTCGATCAGCACCGACTACGCCGGGGTGTGGCTCTACCACTGCTCGACGATGCCGATGTCGGTGCACCTGGCCGCGGGGATGCTCGGGGCGTTGATCGTCCCGCCCGATGATCTGGCCACCGCCGACCGCGAGTACGTGCTGGTCCAGTCCGAGCACTACCTGGTGCCGGAGGGTGCGCCTGGCTTCGATGACGCGATGCACGAAGGCGCTCATCCTGTCAGTCCCGCGAAGATCGCCGCCGAGCGTCCCGACGTGACCATGTTCAATGGTCACGCCAACCAGTACGTCCACTCCCCTCTCCAGGCGAAGGTCGGCGAGCGAGTGCGGATCTGGGTGCTGGCCGCGGGCCCGTCCCGCGGGATCTCCTTCCACGTAGTGGGCGGGGTCTTCGACACCGTGTTCAAGGAGGGCGAGTATCTGCTGCGGCCCGACAACCAGACCGGTGGCGGCGCGCAGGCTCTGGATCTCGCTGCTGCGCAGGGTGGATTCGTGGAGCTGGTCTTCGACGAGCCCGGCACCTACACCGCGGTCAACCACGCCTTCGCCGACATGGAGCGCGGCGCGCGAGCGCTGATCCGCGTGACGGAATGAACGCATGTGCGGATCTTCGCGTGAAGCGGGTGGGCATGCGGGTGCGTTGACCTGGAGGTGCGTGAGCGTGTGGGCGGGTGCCTGAGTCACCGAGTGACCGGGTGACCGACTGAGTGACCCGACGGGAACCTGGACGCAGGGGCGATCCGTGCAGGACATTGCAGACTGGCCGGTGACGGCTCAGGGGATGCCGGCCCGATGACACCGAGAGGGCGCCGCACTGGAAGGCCCGGACTGGAACACAGAGGTCAGCGCGAGCAGACAGCGCCAGCTGGACCGGCTGACTCTCCGCCGAACCGGCGTCAATGGCGGCAGATGGGCAGCGGATGAGGGCGGTCGGGGATGGTGAGGGCGGTCGGGGATGGTGAGCTTGTCGCGGCGTTAAGTGAGTTGCGTATACGCAAAACTCCTAGTCCGGGGACAACCCCTTACGCACCACGTTCGGGCGGGCATCGGCAGCAGCGGGCCATGGCTGCAGACCGAGGCGCCGCGTTATCCACAAACCGTCAGCAACCATGGTCGGCAGGCACGGCTACGGCTACGGTGCGAGTGATCTGACACACTTCCGGAAGGTCGCTCATGCCACGACAAATCTTGCCCGCACTGGCTGCCGCAGTGCTCGCACTGGGCGCTGCAGCCTGTGGCCATGGTGGCGACGGCCCGGTGACGACGCCGCCCCCAGCCTTGGGCAGCGACGCGAGCGACGGAGGCGGGTCAGATCCGGACCCGTCCGACGGAGGCGGCGCGGAGACAGAAGAGCCGACGGCCGCAGCACCCGACATCCCCGCACCAGACCCCGCCGA
>Ga0209487_1000561_pt1 | contig 33527 bp, 26 predicted proteins | sample Poulit2012_FD_187524 | JGI IMG/M metagenome (GOLD analysis project Ga0209487, IMG submission 187524) | Agricultural soil microbial communities from Georgia to study Nitrogen management - Poultry litter 2012 (SPAdes) (version 2) | ecosystem: Environmental > Terrestrial > Soil > Agricultural land...
ATTATGCTGAATCACCCAATGGTGTTGGAAAAGCTTCTATCGGATTGGCTGAAAGTTCAGAAGGTGGATTGTTGGAAGGACAAAAATATGGACCTCATCAAATTCCAGCTTTCTTAGATTTACAAGACGCAATTGATCATTCGAAAAAAGTTGGTAAACCGATTTTAATCGACTTCACAGGTCATGCTTGTGCAAACTGTAGACGAGTTGAAGAAAATGTTTGGTCCGATCCAAGAGTAAAACGTTTGTTGCTAAACGATGTTATTTTAGCTTCTCTATATGTCGATGAGCGTACACTTCTTCCAGAAGATGAAAGAGTTTATTCGGAAGCTTTGGGAAGAAATTTGAGAACTGTTGGAAATAAATGGACAGCGTTTCAAATCGAGAAATATCAAAACAATGCACAACCTTATTATTTAATTGTTGATGAAGATTTAAATAATTACACCGAACCTATGGGAGCCAATTTAAATGTTGATCAATATTTGGCTTGGATGGTTAATGGAATTGAAAAATACAATTCAAAAAACAAATAATTTAATGGCCTAAAACAATGGCTATATAAGCAATACTAAAGCCCAGAAGAACAGTGATGATCTTTTGGGCTTTAAATTTGTGAGTATCGTTGCTTTCAAATAATATAACTGTTGCAATGTGGATAAATATTCCCGCCACAAAAGCCAATGCTTGTTGATGATAAGCCGCCAAAATCGTGTCGCCAAAAACAACACCAAGTGGACCTGCAATTGCAAAAACAGCTAAAAAGATGAATTTATATAATTTTTTGATGTTTAAATGTGAAATACTTCCATACAATACCATGGTTATAGGTATGTTGTGAATAAATATAGCCCACAATAAATTATTTGAATGTTGGTGAGTTACTGGCATACCTTCAAAAAATGAATGTAGAAATAATCCAATAAAAATAGTGTAAGGAAAACTTTGAGTATTATGAAAATGAACATGTCCATGTTCGATACCTTTACTCAAAGATTCAACCAACATTTGAAATAATAATCCAGCCAAAACATATAATCCGATGTTATGATTATGACTTTCGTAAACCGTAGGGAAAATTTCTAAAACTGCAGTGGCTAAAAAATAAGCACCACTAAAGACTAATAAAAATTGAGAAAGCTTTTTATTTCCTACGAACAAATATCCAAGTAATGATCCGATTACTACGGAAAGTATTAAAATTAGAATTTCAAACATGAATGCAAAAGTAATTAAGAATGTCGAAAAATTGATAAAACAAAAAAATATATATATTTTCGTTAGATAGTTATGTTCAATTTTGATTAACACACACATATAATATGAGATTAATTTTAAGTATTTTACTAAACCTTATAATATTTCAATTTGCTTTATCACAGTCAATCATTGTCAATCCCGCAGGTCAAATGGAAAGTTCGCTCGATGCAGAAGAACTGACCAGAGAGGTTTTGATTGATGGCGGTGAGTGTTCCGATATTAGCAACTTTACATTGAAAGAAAATAACCAAGCTCCTTTTCCAAATGCTAATCGTAGTTGGGGCTACTTTCAAAAAGGTAATTCAGATTTTCCTTTTGAAGAAGGAATTGTTTTAACCACTGGATTTGCGAACAAAGTCATAGGTCCAGGTTCTGGTTCTATTTCTGATGGTTCTAGTGCGTGGACTGGAGATTCTGACGCTAATGTTTTGGCCAATAGAACGACAAATAATGCAACGATTTTTGAGTTCGATTTCGTTCCCTACGGAAATGAAATTTCTTTCAACTATATCTTTGCTTCTCATGAATATCCAACTTTTTCATGTTCAAATTATAATGATGTTTTTGGATTTATTATCAGTGGACCTGGAATTACTCCAGACCCAGGATTGAGCGGAAAAAACATAGCTTTGCTTCCCAATGGTTTGCCAGTTACAATTAATAATGTAAATAATGACTATTGTGGTGACGCTACTTATTACGTTCCTGGAAACTTTCCATACATAGCTCATGGCGGAAGAACAACCGTACTTACAGCCTCTTCTGAGGTTATTGCAGGTGAAACCTATCGCATAAAACTATTAGTTGCCGATTCACAAGACACTCTTTATGATTCAGCTGTTTTTTTAGAAGCAGGATCATTTAGTTTAGGTTCAAGTTTGATCGATTTAGAAGGATTGGAAGTTGAAGATGGATCAGTAATTTGTGGTGTAGATGAATACACTATCATTGCTAACACCACTGCTCCTGATGCTACTTTCCAATGGTATTTTAACGACAACCTTGTTCCTGGTGCAACTCAACCAGAATTTGTAGCCACTGAAACCGGAACTTATAAAGTTGAAGTTTTTGCTCAGTCTTGTCAAACAGAAGCAGAAGTTTATATTGTCATTGAAGACAACCCAGAAGTTGAAGATGTAGAAGTCTCGGTCTGTGCACCTGAAGGAAGTTATACCTTCGCCCTGCCCGAATATAATGATCTAATTTCCTCGACACCCAATGTGATTCATAGATTTTTCCAATCTTATGAAGGAGCACAAACTGGTAATCCTGATGATTTGATTCTTAACCTTTTAAACTATGAAGTTACAGGAAGTTCAATTGTTTATGTAAGGACTGAAACTCCTTTTGGATGTTTTCAAGTAAGTGAACTCGAACTAAATGTAGGGACTGGACCTGAACATATGCCTTATCAAGCGGAAATTTGCGATGATAATGGAGATGGATTTGCGGAATTTGATTTGACAAACTTCGCGGTGAACTTATTGGTCGGCCCAGCTGCAAATATTGAATTTGAATATTATTTGGATGAAGCTTTGACACAAACTATCGATTCTCCAGAGGCTTATACCAATATTTCTAACCCTCAAATCGTTTATGTGAAAATCATCGACACTTCATCAAATGATTTGTGTGAATCTGTTGAAGAATTAACTTTATTTGTGGATGAATTCCCTGAATTGCAAAACGATAATATTTCAGTTTGTGATAATTTAAACGATAACAATGAAATCGTTGATTTAACACAAAACAATATAGTAGTAACTGATGGTATCGATGTGATTTATGAATATTTCGATGCAAACAATGATTTAATTACAGATCCAACCAACTTTTTGGTAACTGCCTCTCCTACTACTGTTACGGTTACAGTAAAAAACAATAGTGAAAATTGTTTCGAAACCAAAGAATTGACCATTATTTTGAATCCAGTCTTAGAGGTTGAGGATGCTGAGTTAGAGTTGTGTAGTGAAAGTGGATTTGCAAATTTCCATTTGCCAAATGCAAATACTGATATTTATCAAAACATAGAAAATGTTGAATTCCAATATTATTTAAACTTTGATCAGGCTTTTGAAGGTGATGTGAACAACGCTTTGTCAGATGATTTTACGAATACAACTAATCCACAAACTGTTTATGCAAGAGTTATGGATGAAAATGGATGTTTCAACATTGCAGAAATCGAATTAAATGTTGCAATAGGTCCAGATCATATTCCATTTGAAGCTGAAGTATGTGACGACGATGGAGATGGATTTGCTGAATTTGATTTGACCAATTTAGCATTTAACTTATTGGTCGGAACAGGTGAAAATATTGAGTTCAATTATTATTTAGACGAAAGCTTGACCCAAGAAATCGATAATCCAGACAGCTACATCAATATTTCAAATCCACAGATCATTTATGTAAGTATGTACGATACGACTGCTGAAGAAGCTTGTTTGGTGGTTGAGGAATTGACCTTAACGGTGAATGAATTCCCAGAAATTCAAAATGACAATATTACAATTTGTGATAATTTAAACGATAACAGTGAAATTGTTGATTTGACCCAAAACAATATAGTGGTTTCAACGGGTATCAATGTGAGCTATCAATATTTCTTAGAAATCGGTGGAACAGAAATTACCAATCCACAAAATTTTGAAGTTACTTCTCCACTGACCACAGTTTATGTGATGGTTAGAAATCAAAATGGAAGTTGTCAGGATTATAAAACGATTACCATCGAAATGTTGGATGCTCCGGAACTTATTGAGAGTGAGACTGCATTAGAAAATTGTAGTTTAGATAGTTATGCGAACTTTAATTTATCAGATGCTTTATCAGATTTTGTAAACAATCCCACTGGACTTGATGTTTCTTATCACTTGACATTTAACCAGGCTTTTGATGGTGTAAATCCATTGCCAGTGAATTATCAAAACACTTCCAATGGTCAAATTGTTTACGTACGATTTGAAAATGCAAATGGTTGTTTCAGCATTGGTGAAATTCAACTCAATGTTGTTTTGAAGCATGAAGTATTGCCAGATGTATTAGAAGTTTGTGATGATCCTTATGAAATCAGTGATGGGGTTGCATTCTTCGATTTGACTCAAAGACATTTTGAAGTTGAAAATGCATTGGGAGGAACCAACTACGAAGTGAGTTATTATACTTCCATCCAAAATGCAATCGATGGAGTGAATCCAATTCAAGATCCAACGAATTTCCAAAACACATCCAATCCTCAAACAATTTATGCAAGAGCAGCTTCAGGCGAAGGCGGATGTGCAGGTATAGTTGATTTTGATGTGTCGGTTCTGGAAGTTCCAACTTTTGACATCGCTCCTGAAGTTTATTTCTGTATAGATGATGTAAATAAAACCTTTGAGTTTTTCGAAGAATTTGACACTTACACTTGGTATGATAGCGAAGGTAATATCATCAGTCACAATACGCTTATTGAATTTACTGAAGAAGGAACTTATACTTTAGAAGTTACATCTTCAGAATATGAATGTGTGGCGAGAAGAGATATAGAAGTTATTTTCGATGATGCTCCGACTGTGCTCGATGTTGTAGTCGAAGGAAATACTATAAAAGTTATAGCTTCTGGAGGTTTTGGACCTTATAAATACAGTTATAACAACGGATTGACTTGGCACAATTCTAATGTTATTCACGATGTTCCTTCAGGAATACATGAAATCATCGTTCAATCGAGGTATGGATGTTATTCAGAATCGAGAACATTTGGAGTGTTAGGAATTCCAAACTTTATTTCTCCAAACGGTGACGGAGTAAACGATTTCTTACAAATTAGAGGTTTAGAAGCTTATCCAAATTCCAACATTAAAATCTTCGATAGATATGGAAAATTGTTTGTCGATCGAATGATAGATCCTAATTTCCGTTGGGATGGTACATATATGGGTAGAAATGTTGCTTCGGGAGATTATTGGTACATCATCACATTGGAAGATGGGCGAAAAATCACAGGTAGTATATCAGTCAGAAATCAATAATTTAAGTTTACTTTTGTAAAAAAAATTGATTTGGAGAATTATTTAATGCAAGCCAAAACCTTTTATGGTTTTGAAAACATTTTGGCAGATGAACTAAAATCTATTGGAGCAGCTGATGTAGTTGTAAAAAATCGATTGGTTGAATTCTATGGTGATTTAGGTTTTATGTACAAAGCGAATTACAGTTTGTCGACTGCACTTAGAATCATCAAACCCATACATTCGTTTTCTGTAAAAAACGAGCACCAATTGTATCAAAGGTTTAAGAAATTTCCATGGGAGAATTACATGGATGTTGACCAAAGCTTTGTTATCAATCCAACGGTTTATTCACAATATTTCACTCATTCGCATTATGCTGCATTGAAAGTAAAAGATGCATTGGTGGATAGATTCATGGAGAATTTCGGGAAGCGTCCAAGTGTTGATAAGGACAATGCTGATATAGTTTTTGACTTGTATATCAGTCATGACAAAGTCACTCTATCATTGGACAGCAGTGGAGATTCACTACACAAAAGAGGATATAAATTAGAACATGGCATCGCTCCTATCAATGAAGTTTTGGCGGCTGGATTATTGAAAATCGCTGGTTGGGATGGCAAAGGAAATTTCTTAGATCCTATGTGTGGTTCAGGAACATTTTTGACAGAAGCAGCTTTCATTGCGGCGCAAATTCCTCCACAAATTCACAGAGAAAAGTTTGGATTTGAAAATTGGAAAGATTTTGATTCAGAATTATTCGAAAAGATCAAAGAAACAAGACTTAAGCGAATTTCAGATTTCTCGGGTAAAATCGTTGGTTACGATACTGACACTTATGCTTTAGAAATTGCTGAAAAAAACATTATGAATTCTGGCTTAGAGGAATTCATTACAGTAAACTATCAGGATTTTTTCACTTCAGAAAAGGATTTGTTTCCAGTTTTGATTGTTTTCAATCCTCCATATAACCAAAGGTTGGAAAGTGATAATGAGATTTTATATAGTCAAATTGGAGATACTTTGAAGAACAATTATCCAAACACCTTGGCTTGGTTTATCACTTCAGATCTTACAGCCAAAAAATTTGTTGGTTTAAGGCCTTCCAAAAGATTGAAAGTTTTCAATGGAAAGTTGGAGTGCGATTTTCTTCAATATGAAATTTACGAAGGAAGCAAAAAGAATAAAAAAACATCAAAAGCTTGAGGAAACTCGCTTTTGATGTTTGTATTTGTTTTGAAAATCAATTTTATTCGTCCGTTTTTACAAAAACCATTGAAGCTATATCAGTAGTTAGCAACATCAGTTTATTACCATTTTCGATCAAAGTATAATTATTGATCGTTTTAAGTATATCGATAAAAGCATTTTCGTTCACACCTTGACAGAACATTCGAGTGGATTTGAAATCATCTGTGTGAAATGAAATACTTTTTCCATCAAGTGTATAGCTTCCTGCGATATTGTTACAACCATTGTTACCTGCGACTTTAGTTTCATCCACAAAAGTCAAATAAGGCATTTGAATTTTATACAATTGTTGAACGTTTTTTCCATCGACAGGTGACATATATTCCAACACCCATTTTCCTTTTAAATTTGGATCCATAGTAGATTCTTCATTGGTTTGTACTTCTTTGCTGTTCTCGCTCAATTCCTTTTGAGAACTACAAGAAAAGATTAAAAAAGTAGTTAGAATTGTAAGAATTAGTCTCATAAAAGTTTTATTTAGAATTCGCAATTTACAAAAACCCTTTCAATAGGAAAACTTGTTGATATATTTTCGTTTAAATTATATGTTTTCTCCCTAAAAGACTTATTTTTGTCTCTTTATTAAGATAATATATATCCATATGAAATTCATTGTGTCAAGCAGTAACTTATTGAAAAACGTCAACCTAATCAGTGGGGTGATCAATACCAATAATACTTTACCGATTTTAGATAATTTTTTATTCGAATTAGATGGTAACCAATTAAAAATCACAGGTTCAGATTTAGAAACTACAATTTCTACTACCTTGGAAGTTGAATCTACCGATTCATCAAAAATTGCAATTCCATCGAAAATTCTTGCCGATACTTTAAAGACTTTTCCAGAACAACCATTGACTTTTATTCAAAAAGAAGAAAATTTGATGGAAATTGTCTCTGAACAAGGTAATTATCAAATCGCCTTAGAAGCTGCTGAGGAATATCCGCAAACACCTGATATTCAAGATGCAAATGTAACTCAACTCAAAGCAGGAGTTTTGTCAGAAGCAATTTCTAAAACAATTTTTGCTACGGGTAATGATGAGTTGAGACCTGTAATGACAGGAGTGTTTTTCCAAGCGGGAACAGATAACTTCCGTTTTGTAGCCACTGATGCACATCGATTGGTTAAATATACACGTACAGATTTGAACTCTGAGGTTGAAGCAGAATACATAATGCCTAAAAAACCTTTGAACTTATTGAGAAATATTTTATCAGGTTCAAATGATGACGTTAATGTTGAATACAATGAAACCAATACTCGCTTTACTTTCCAAAACATTATTTTGACTTGTCGTTTGATCGACGGAAAATATCCAAACTATGAAGCGGTAATTCCGAAAGAAAATCCAAATGTTTTGACGATCAACAGAAATTTATTCTTGACATCGCTAAGACGTGTTGCAATTTTCTCTAACAAAACTACCAATCAAGTTCGATTGAAATTGTCAGGAAGCTCTTTGACTATCAATGCAGAAGATGTTGATTTTTCAAGTAAAGCTGAAGAGAGACTGCCGTGTGATTATAACGGATCAGATATGCAAATTGGTTTCAATTCTAAGTTTTTAATTGAGATTTTAAACAATTTAGAATCAGATGATATCACACTTGAAATGTCTGAGCCAAGTAGAGCAGGAATCATCAGACCAGTGGATGGATTGGAAGATGGTGAAGATATTTTGATGTTGGTGATGCCAGTAATGTTAAATGCATAGTGCTGACTGAAATAAAGGATTTTTCAATCCACTGTTTTTAAGTCAAATACGAGTAAAATTATTTATGAAAATATCATATAATTGGCTTTCAACTCACATAAAAACTGATTTGGAAGTCCAAAAAGTAAGTGAAATTTTGACCAATACCGGTTTAGAGGTAGAAGGTCTTGAAGAAAAAGGAAGTGCGAAAAATAATTTAGAAGGCGTAGTTGTCGGAAAAGTGATTTCGGTCGATAAACACCCCAATGCTGATAAATTGAAAGTGGCAATGGTGGATGTTGGAACTGGAGAACATTTGCAAATTGTATGTGGTGCTCCCAATATCGCAGAAGAACAAAAAGTCGCTGTAGCTACCATAGGAAGTGAACTTCCAACGCCAGATGGTGGTAGTTTCAAAATCAAAAAAGCTAAATTGAGAGGTACCGAATCTTTCGGTATGATTTGTTCGGAAGCTGAACTTGGTGTGAGCGAAAACAACGAAGGAATTTGGGTTTTAGAACCTTCCTATAAATTGGGAACGCCTTTGAGTGAATTGATCGATAACAATACCAATTCTGATGTTCAGATTGAAATCGGATTGACTCCCAATCGCTCCGATGCGATGAGCCATTATGGAGTTGCAAGAGATCTGAACGCAGCTTTGAACGTTCTCAATGTTAAAACTTCATTGAATCCAATCGATACAAAGGAATTTGATGAATTGGAACTCAATGGAAATTGTCCAATAGAAATTGAAATCAAAGAACCAGAATTGGCAAAGCGCTACGCGGGTCTCTATTTTGAAAATATAAAAGTTAAAGAATCACCTGATTGGCTTCAAGAACGATTGAAAGCAATTGATATCAACCCCACCAATAATGTGGTCGATATCACAAATTTCATTTTACATGATTTGGGACAACCTCTTCATGCATTTGATGCTGATAAAATCAATGGCAATAAAATCATGGTTCAAAAATTGCCAAAGGGTACAAAATTCAAAGCACTTGATGAAGTTGAATATACTTTAGAAGGTCATGAATTGATGATATGCGATACAAAAGAAGGTATGTGCATGGCTGGAGTTTATGGTGGATTGAATTCAGGTGTAACTCAAACTACAACAAAAATATTTTTAGAAAGTGCATACTTTGATCCAGTTGCAGTAAGAAAAGCTGCAAAATCTCATGGATTGAATACAGATTCTTCATTTAGATTTGAAAGAGGTGTTGACCCAAATATGGCTTTGATCGCTTTGAAAAAAGCAGCTTTATTGTTGATGAAATATGCCGATGCAAAAGTGGTAGGTGAAATCACCGATTTTTATCCAAATCCAATCGAAGATGCCACAATGATTTTAAGGTATCATAAAATCGATCAACTTTTGGGTGAAAGATTACATAGAGAACAAATCAAAGAAATTTTGAATTTCTTAGATATTAAAATTATCTCTGAATCCAACGAAACTTTAGAAGTAAACGTTCCTCCTTACAGAATAGATGTTTTGAGAGAAGTCGATTTGATCGAAGAAATTTTAAGGATTTATGGATACAATAAAATTAGCCAACCAAATAAAGTTTCATTTTCAATCGTAAAACACCAAGAAAAAGATGAACAATTGATAGAAAATACAATTGCTCAAAACTTGATTTCTTTAGGTTTTTATGAAGCGATGAACAATTCTGTCATTAAATTAAATGATCAGAAAACATTTAATCTTGATGAAAACTCATCGATTAAATTATTGAATCCATTGAGCTCTGATTTAGCATTGATGCGTCAATCGATGCTGCCAGGTTTACTGCAAAATACAGCTTTCAATATCAATCGAAAAAATAAAAATATCAGACTTTTTGAGTTTGGTAAAGTTTACAATAAATTCAAGGAGAAATATACCGAAAATTATAAGTTGGCCATTTTAATTTCTGGGAATAAAACTTCAGACAATTGGACCACTCCTACTACTCCAACCAATTTTTTCTCTTTGAAAGGAGTTGTTGTTCAAGTTTTGAACAGACTTGGGATTACTGACCTCAAAGAAGAAGCTATTTCAGATCCAAATTTTTCGGATGCATTGGTTTTAAAACACAATGATTTAGAATTGGCAAAGTTAGGAGTTGTAGCTGATTCTCTTTTGAAGCAATTGAATATCGACCAAAAGGTGTATATTTCTGAAATCAATTGGGATGAGGTTTCAAATTTTGCAATGAATTTTAAATTTAAATTCAAAGAAATTACTAAATTCCCAGCTGTTAAAAGAGATTTGGCATTATTGATCGACCAAGAGATTCAATACAAAGAATTGTACGAATCTTGTCAGCAATTAGGAATTGAAGAACTCAGGTCTATGCAGCTGTTTGATGTTTATGAAGGAGATAAATTACCGAGTGGGAAAAAGTCGTATGCGATGAGTTTCTTATTACAAAATGACAGAAAAACATTAAGTGAAGTCGAAATTGAAGAGGTTATGAACAAATTAATTTATAACTTTAAGACTAATTTCAATGCGGAATTAAGAAACTAAGAATTTAAATTATGAAAAAATCAGTCTTTGCAGTGATTCTAAGTGTTTTTTTGATGTCATGTTCTACCATGAGTTCAAGTGTAGGAAGCTTTGAAGAAGCAGAAAGAATCATAACGACGAGCACTTGGTTACTTCAGGACGAAAATGGAACGGTTGTCAGTTACAACGGTCAGGAAGTTAGCCTTAGCTTTTATAAAGCAGATGGTATCAAAGCCTTTGGTTTTGGTGGATGTAATCAATATTCCACAAATGTAAATCTGACGCCTGAAAAAATGGAATTTGGAGAAATTCTATCGACCATGATGGCCTGTCCAGAAATGGAAGTTGAAGAAGCATTTACAGATTTATTGACTTTGGTCGATAATTATGAAATCAGCGGGAGAGAATTGAAATTGTACCAAGGGAAAATTCTTCTGATGAATTTCATTAGAAAATAAGAATTTTATAAAATTAAATAGAAACCGCCTTTAGCAATATTGGCGGTTTTTTTTATAGATTTTAATGAGACTTTTGATTAATCAATGACCTGAAAGAAAACTGAAGAATTTCCTGATTCATCTGTTAATTGTCCCGATTTCATATCGGGAAATAATTCCCACATATAATTTTGATTAGAAAATATTGGATTTCCTTTGTCATTCAATCCTTTTGAATCCAAAATCCAAATTTGTTCATCCATCAACATTTTTACAGCAACTTCATCCTCCTTAGCAAAAAATGTAATTTCTATTTTTACTCCTTCTTTATTTTGTAAAACCAATGGAGGTTGTTCTAAATTTTCATCGAAAACAGGATTTGAGTCGTTTGCCTCCACCTTTTCAATTTGCTTTTGATCTCTTTCACAAGAATTATAGAATTGTGTAAAAAGAATTAAGATCGATACTATGAATATTTTCCTCATTTTTCTTAAAATTTATTTAATAAATCTAAATAATTATCGTATATAAATTTGAAAAAATTTAACAAATAATTTCGTTAATTCATTTTTCATGATTAAATTCATATTTTAATAATTTAAACTAATAAAAATCATATATAATTCATGATTTTTCTCAATATGCTAACCAAATATTAAAAGTAACTTTGATAAGTTTAAAAAATAAAGGATAAAAAGGTCTTACAATAGATTATATTTGATTGGTATTAGTTAGTGTAAAGAGAATAAACTTAAAATTAATAGAAATTTAAAATTGCGTTATGAAAAAATTACAATTATTATTTGCAGGAATGTTTTCGCTAGCTGTTATGATTTCATGTGGAGGCAGTGATTCTGCTCCTACTGATGAAAGTACAGCCAGTGCTACAACTTCTACAGATGCTACTGTAGATGATTATGACCCAACACGAGGTTTGGGGAAATGGGATGAAACCAATGTAGATGTTAGTTCATTTGATCCCGCTATGGCGGCAGAAGGAAAGGAAATTTCAGAAGTGAAATGTACATCGTGTCATAAGATAACAGATGAACGTTTGGTCGGTCCGGGTTGGTTAGGTGTGACTGAAAGACACAAACCTTATTGGATCATGAATTTCATCACAGATCCTGATCCGATGATTGATGTAGATCCAGAGTTACAAGCGCAGCTTGAATTGTGTTTGGTTAGAATGCCAAATCAAAATGTAACTGACGATGAAGCTCGAAAAATTTTGGAGTACATGCGTGAAATCGATGGTGCTCAATAGAAAATAAATATTCAAAATCATATCAAATGAAAAAAATTAAATTAATTGGGTTAACAGTTTGTGCGATTTTATTCTCTTTGACGGCTTGTAAGCCCAAAGGAGCAAAATCTGCTGTTACAGGTAATGCAGCCGAAAAAGTTTATGTTGCGCCTGGTGAATATGATGAATTTTACTCCTTTACTTCGGGTGGATTCAGTGGTCAAATAGCCGTTTATGGAATTCCTTCAGGTCGTTTAATTAAAGTTTTACCGGTGTTTTCGCAAGATCCAGAAACTGGATGGGGATATAGTGAAGAGTCAAAGCCAATGTTCAATACATCTTATGGATTTGTGCCTTGGGGAGATCAACACCATTTATCATTGTCACAAACCAATGGTGAATTAGATGGAAGATGGTTATTTGCAAATGAGAATAATACACCGCGTGTAGCGAGATTGGATTTAACAACTTTCACTACAGCAGAAATCATTGAAATTCCAAATTCCGCTGGAAATCACTCCTCTCCTTTTATTACAGATAATACTGAATATGTAGTAGCGGGAACTCGTTTCTCCGTTCCTTTTGAAGATGAAGATGGTGATATTCCGATTAGTTCTTATGGCGAGAATTTCAGTGGAGCAATTACTTTTATAAAAGTTGATCCAGAAAGTGGTAGAATGGCAATTGATTTTCAAATGAAAACTCCACCTGTGAACTACGACTTAAGTCATACAGGTAAAGGTCCTTCGAGTGGATGGTTTTTCTTCTCCACTTACAATACTGAAAAAGCATATACTTTATTGGAAGTTAACGCTTCACAAAGAGACAAAGATTTTATTTTGGCTGTAAACTGGAAAAAAGCAGCGGAATTAGCTGCATCAGGAAAAGGTAGAAAAGTTAAAGCCAATTATGCTCATAATGTCTATGATGCCGATACACATACAGCTACTTCTACTATGATGGATGAAGTTTTGGTTTTAGATATAGATGAATTGGTCGAGGCAGGTGTTGTTTATTATATGCCTTGTCCAAAATCACCACACGGTGCCGACGTAGATCCAACAGGGAAATATATAGTTGGTAGTGGTAAATTAGCTTCTCTGATTCCTGTTTTTTCTTTTGAGAAAATGATTAAAGCCATTGAAGATGAAAATTACGAAGGTCATTTTGATGGAATTCCAGTGTTGAACTATGATGCGGTTTTACATGGTGAAGTACAGAAACCAGGTTTAGGTCCATTGCACACCGAATTTGATAATGATGGAAATGCATATACGTCTTTCTTTGTTTCATCAGAAGTAGTAAAATGGAATGTAGAAACTTTGGAAGTTATCGATAGACAACCTACTTATTATTCAACAGGACACTTAACTGTAGCAGGTGGGGATACTTCAAAACCTTACGGAAAATATTTAGTGGCGTGGAATAAAATTTCAAAAGACAGATATTTACCTACCGGTCCTGAATTGGGACAAAGTGCTCAATTGTTTGATATTTCTGGAGATAAAATGGAATTATTGCTCGACTTCCCACTTGTGGGTGAGCCGCATTATGCTCAAATGATTGCAGCCGATAAAATCATGGATACACAAAAACGAATTTATGATATAAATGCTAACTCAAGTCCATATGTGACCAAAAGTGAAGAAGACACCAAAATTGTTAGAAATGGAAATCGTGTAGATATTTATATGACACTGATCAGAACCCACATTACTCCTGACAATATTGAAGGAATTCAATTGGGTGATGAAGTGTATTTCCACGTAACCAATTTAGAGCAAGATTGGGATTTACCTCATGGATTTGCTGTGATGGGTAATAATAATGCAGAGCTTTTAGTTTTGCCTGGTCAAACCAGAACCCTCAAATGGATTCCAAATAAAGTTGGAATTATACCTTTCTATTGTACAGACTTCTGTAGTGCATTGCATCAAGAAATGCAAGGTTACGTAAGAGTTTCACCAAAAGGTAGCAATGTTCCACTTAGATATGGTACAGGAGACAACGCTCCAAGCATGGAATAAATTAAATCAAAAAAGTTGCTTCTATATATTAGAGGCAACTTTTTAAACCTACTTCAATTATGACCGATAAAAAGAAAACTCCATTGAATCTAATCACAAGAATAATTCTGTTCTTATCAGGTGTAGCACTTTTTATAGTATTGATTGTTCCAATTTGGAAAATCGAACTTACTGCACCTCAATATCCAGAAGGTTTAGAAATGTTTATTCATGCGGATAAATTAAGTGGTGATATAGATATAATCAATGGTTTGAATAACTATATAGGAATGAGACAAATTCATGAAAACGAATTCAAAGAATTTTTGGTCCTACCCTATTTGATTGGATTTTTTGCTGCAACTATTATTTTAGTATCAATTTTAAATAAGAGAAAATTCCTCTATGTTTGGTTCGGTCTGTTTTTACTCTTTGCTTTAGTCGTTGGAGTTGATTTCTATATTTGGCTCTATGATTATGGACATAATTTAGATCCAACCGCTCCAATCAAAGTACCTGGAATGACTTATCAACCTCCACTCATTGGATTTAAACAATTATTGAACTTCGGAGCATTTTCAATCCCTGCTATTGGTGGTTGGTTAATGATAGCAGTTGGCGCTGCTGTTGCTGGATTAGTAACTTTTGAATACTCAACTAATAAAAATAAATAAATATGAATTTTTTCAAACAATATGTTCTTACTTCTATTCTAACTTCATTTTTGTTTTTAACTTCCTGTAGCAAGGATCCGCAACCAATTGATTTCGGTGTTGATGATTGTGATTATTGCAAAATGACAATCAGCGATACGAGATTTGGAGCTGAAATCGTAACTGACAAAGGCAGGATCTATAAATTTGACGATGTTGTTTGTGCCAAAGGATTTCTTAATGATGAAATCATTGCTGAGGAACAGGTGCATAGTATTTGGTTTGTAGATTTTATGGAAAATGAAACTTTGGTCAATGCCGATAGTTCCGTATTGATTTATAATGAAGAGTTGAAAAGTCCAATGGCTTCAAATATTGCTGCTTTTGGAAATGAAAATAGTTTAAAGGAATATCAATCACAGTTTAAAGGACAAATTCTGAAATGGGAAGATTATCTAAAATCGCAATAATTCTATCATGTTTTTTATTTTTAAACACTTACCTCTCAGCAAATACAATTGTAGTTGAACCAAACAATCCTCAAAAGTCTATTAAAAAAGCTTTTGAAACTGCTAAAAATGGTGATACAATTTTGATCAAAGAAGGTATTTACCAAGAAGGTGAATTGATTCTCAACAAAAGAGTCAACATCTTAGGTGAAGGTTTGCCAATAATCGATGGTGAACATAAACACGAAATCCTTCTCATAGCACATGACAGCGTCACAATTAAAGGAGTGAAATTTATCAATTCTGGAAGTTCTAATTTCAATGATATAGCGGCTCTTAAAATTAAAGATTCTAATTATGTAACAGTCGAAAACTGTATTTTTGAAAATAATTTCTTTGGAATTCACACGCTGAATTCAAATCATATTTCATACATCAACAATACTTTGCATTCTGGTGAAATCGAAGGAAAACCCTCAGCTAATGGAATTCATTCCTGGAAATCCAATCATTTGACCATTATCAACAACACCATTAAAGGCCATAGAGACGGAATTTATTTAGAATTTGTAAATCATTCTCACATCGAAGACAATCAAGCGATTGATAACAGTCGTTATGGTATGCATTTTATGTTTTCACATGATAATGTTTTCGAAGAAAATACTTTTGCTGGCAACGGTGCAGGTGTAGCAGTTATGTATAGCAAACGAGTTTCCATGTACAATAATATTTTTAAGCACAATTGGGGATCAGCCGCTTATGGTTTATTGCTAAAAGAAATGGATGATAGCGACATCACAGGAAATATATTCACAGAAAATACCATGGGAATTTATGCTGATGGTGCGAATCGTATTTTAATTAAAAATAATCAATTTTTATCGAACGGTTGGGCGATTAAAATCAATGCAAGTAGCGCTGATGCTACCATTACTCGAAATAATTTTATAGGAAATACTTTTGATATTGCAACCAATGGCAATTGGAAAGTAAAAAGCTTGGATGGAAATTATTGGGACAAATACGAAGGTTATGATCTGAACAGAGACGGGATTGGAGATATTCCTTATCGTCCGATAACCTTTTATTCATTGATCATCGAAAGAAATTCAGCTGCACTGATGTTGTTCAGAAGTTTTTTTGTTCAATTGATGGACAAAGCAGAAAGTGTTTTCCCAAGTATAACTCCTATCAATATAATGGATAAGGAACCACAAATAAGAAAAATTAAATCTTAAATCAATGATACAATTTCAAAATGTACATAAACAATTCGATAAACTAAAGGTTTTGAAAGATGTCAATCTCAAACTTGAAAGTGGAAATATTATTGCACTCATCGGCGCAAATGCATCGGGAAAGACAACTTTGATAAAAACACTTTTAGGTATGGTTGTTCCAACTTCTGGTGAGATTTATTTCAAAGATAATTTGATCAATCAAGCTTGGGAATATAGAAAAGACATCGGTTATATGCCCCAAATTGGAAGATATCCAGAAAATATGACCGTTCGTCAAGTCATTGAAATGGTCGAAGATTTAAGAGCCAATGAACACATTCAATTGGATAAAGAACTTTTCGATAAATACGATTTGAAAAGTATTTTAAATAAACGAATGAACACGCTTTCAGGTGGGACGAGGCAAAAAGTTAGTGCTTATATCGCTTTTCTTTTTGATCCCGAAGTGCTAATTCTTGATGAGCCTACAGCCGGTTTGGATCCAATTTCTTCTTTGATTTTAAAAGAAAAAATTTTTAAAGAAAAAGAAAAAGGAAAATTGATATTGATTACATCTCACATATTGAGCGAGTTGGATGAAATTGTCAACCAAATCGTTTATTTAGAAGAAGGTAGGATTATTTTCAATAAACCATTGGAGCAATTAAAAAAGGATACGAATAAAACTAAACTTTCTGAAGCCATTGCTTATGTGATGAGTGAAGAATTAAATAAAAACTAAAATGAATAAGATCATTAAATACGTTATTTCAGACATACTTCGAAATAAAATTATCATAGCTTATACTGTTTTTCTGTTGTTGATTTCTCTCGGATTGTTCATCATTGATGATGTGGCAGAAAAAAGTTTATTGAGTTTATTGACTTTGAATCTCACATTAATTCCATTGGTAAGCGTGATGTTTTCTACCATTTATATTTATAATTCTTCAGAATTCATCGAATTATTAGCAGCTCAACCTGTTAAAAGAAAAACACTTTGGTTAAGTGTTTTCATCGGCTTAGCTTCTGCTCTATGCATTGCATTTTTTATCGGATGTGGCATTCCGATTTTGATATTTGGCGCAAGTTCAACTGGTGCTACAATGATTATCACCGGAATTTTACTCAATATAATTTTTGTTTCTATTGCGTTATTTTCTTCGGTTTATATCAAAGATAAAGCAAGAGGGATTGGAGCAGCATTGATGATTTGGTTGTTTTTTACTTTGATTTTTGATGGATTGGTTTTGTTTTTATTGTTCCAATTGCTTGATTATCCATTGGAAAATCTAATCGTAGTTTTAAGTGCATTGAATCCAGTGGATTTGGTGAGAATTGTATCTCTGATGGAAATGGATGTTTCCGCACTGATGGGAGCAACTACAGCAGTATTTAAAAAGAGTTTTACAGGAGGAACAGGAACGATTCTAACTTATTTTATATTGTCTTTATGGGCACTAATTCCTTTGTATTTCTCGTTGAGAAAATTCAATAGAAAAGATTTATAAATTTAATTTTTCAAAAATTATTTCAAATCAACTATTTCATCATAATCAAATCCAGCTCTTTTCAATGCTCTTTTAGCTGATTCCAAAGCTATGGGAGCATCGTTATGAGGTTGAACTGGAACTTTGGTAACAGCAGCTAATTCTTGTAAAACAGTCGAAATTTGATCTTTTAATAAATTTTCACACATATCGTACATTCCACCTGTCTCCTCCTCTTTCAAATCGTGTTTTTCCAAAACATGAAGTAGAACTTTTATCAAATCTTTGTTGGGCGAAGGCACCATCAGAGCGGTAATCGCTCCATGTTCCAATCGCAATTGTTTGGCAATTGGCAAGGGTTGATTATTGTTCGCGCGTTGTGCGCTTAGAAAAAGAATTTTTTCCTCCATTTTTATATGTGTCAACAATTCAATCCTAAATTGTTTGTATAAATGCATATCGATAGCCTCAGGATTTTCAATGGCTTTTTCTAAAATAGAATCAATTCTTTTATGATCATTTGCGAAAAAATTATGTATGGGTTTATTCATCTAAAAAGTTTTAAAAGTCAAACAAAACTTAAAAAGTATAATTGTTGTTAAAATATCAAATATATTGAGTTTTAGCTTAGTTCAAGTGGTTCTAATTGATTAAATTGCCCTTAGAAACAATTTTATGTTAGAATGTCTCATTCAGTTTATTTATACTATAAAAATAAAAATTTAGAAGATGAAAGCTTTCAATTCACTGTTCAAATTCCATTTTTATGGCAAGAAATGTATGATTTGGAATTGATTGAAAATCAAGAAAATAAAATACTTGAAGGCTTGAGTAGAAATCAAAACAATGCTGATGCTCATCTGATCATTCCAGTTGAAAAAGCCGTCCGAAATTTAGAGATAAAATCAAAATTGTTTACCTCAGAAAAAGATGATAAAAAGCAGTTGAGAATAGATTTTTTGAATTTTATAAATGAAAATGTGGACAAAACATCTGATTTTGAAATCATTTTTTTTGAGTTAAAGGATTTGTATTTGTCGATGGAAGATTTAGTGAATGATGTAAAAAGTTTTCACACTGATCGAAAAAAAGAATTGCGTTATCAAAGAGAACCTGTTTCGTTCAGAGCAATTGGTTACAATGAAAATTTCAAATCTCATTCAAAAATATATCAATCACTTTTGGAGGAAGAAGAAAAAAAACAGTTCAATCAATTGGGAAAGACATCAAAAAGCAATGAAAAAAAGGACTTCTCCTCAAACGAAAACAGATGCTTTAGAAAGCGTATTTTTATTTTTAATTATCATCGGTTTAATTTTAATTGGGCTTCTATTGATGTTCATCAGATACGATTACATTTTAGGTGTACTTTTTATAATCACAGGGATTTTGGTTTACATTTTCAATCGAATCAAAATTAAATTTAAAAACCAAACGTAAATAAAAATTTAATTCACAAGAATCAGTTGATTGAAGAACTAAATTATATCCACAATTTAACTTGATTTTTGTTGAAAACTATAGCTTTTTGATACTTAAAAAACGACATAAAGTTTATATTTTAGCATGTTTAATATTTTTTCAGAGAGAAATTTTATAAACACGTATAAATAAAGATTTAGCTAACATTAAATTGTTACAAAATAATAACACAACTAACATTATTTCAGCGATAAACTTTGAAATAATGACTAATAAAAATTAGATTAAATGACGAATGATGGAGAAAAGTTGATCCCAATTAATATTGAGGATGAAATGAAATCGGCTTACATCGACTATTCGATGTCGGTTATTGTATCACGTGCATTACCAGACGTTCGTGATGGTTTGAAACCCGTACATAGACGCGTATTATTTGGAATGTATGAATTGGGTGTAATGTCCAACAGGCCGCATAAAAAGTCGGCTCGTATTGTTGGAGAAGTTTTAGGTAAATTTCACCCACACGGAGACTCTTCAGTTTATGATACTATGGTGCGTATGGCACAGCCTTGGTCACTTCGATACATGATGGTCGATGGACAAGGTAACTATGGTTCTATCGATGGTGACCCGCCAGCAGCTATGCGTTATACTGAAGCAAGACTTCAGAAAATTTCTGAAGAAATGCTATCTGATATTGATAAGGAAACAGTCGATTTACAATTGAATTTTGACGATAGTTTAGAAGAGCCAAAAGTTCTTCCAACCAGAATTCCTAATTTATTGGTCAATGGTGCTTCGGGTATTGCAGTTGGTATGGCTACCAATATGGCTCCTCATAACCTTACTGAAGTAATTGACGGAACAGTTGCATATATTGACAATAACGATATTACCATAGAAGAGTTGACTCAATATATCAAAGCGCCAGATTTTCCAACAGGTGGTGTGATTTATGGATACAGCGGTGTAAAAGAAGCCTTTGAAACCGGTCGTGGTAGAATTGTAATTCGAGGGAAAACTCATTTCGAAACAGTCAATGGTCGTGAAGCAATTATTGTAACTGAAATCCCTTATTTGGTAAATAAAGCGGATATGATTGCTAAAACGGCTGATTTGATCAAAGAAGGTAAACTCGAAGGAATCGCTGAGATTAGAGACGAATCCGATAGAAATGGAATGCGTATCGTTTACATTTTGAGAATGGATGCGATTCCAAATATCGTCTTAAATCTCTTGTTTAAACATACAGCCCTACAATCCTCATTCAGTGTCAACAACATTGCACTTGTCAATGGAAGACCTGAGCAACTCAACTTGAAAGATCTCATCTTGCATTTCGTCAATCATAGGCATGATGTAGTTATTAGACGTACTCAATTTGAGTTAAGAAAAGCAGAAGAAAGAGCTCACATCTTGGAAGGATATATGAAAGTTATCGGAACCCAAGATGATTTAGATAGAGCGATAAAAATTATTCGTGAAAGCGCTACTCCAGATGATGCGAGGAATGGCTTGATCGAAGCTTTTGATTTGAGTGAAATTCAAGCAAGAGCGATACTTGAACTTCGTTTAAGAACTTTAACAGGTCTTGAAATCGACAAAATTAGATCGGAGTATGAAGAATTGATGAAAACCATCGAATACTTAAAAGAAGTTTTGAGTAATGAAGATTTGAGAATGTCAATCATCAAGGAGGAATTAGAAGAAATCAAAGAAAAGTATGGCGACGAAAGACGTTCTGAAATCAACTATGCAGGTGGTGATATGAACATCGAAGATTTGATTCCAGATGAAGAAATGGTTTTGACCATCAGCCATGCTGGATATATCAAACGTACTCCATTAACTGAATATAGAAAACAGTCAAGAGGTGGTATCGGAAACAGAGGTGCAACCACTCGTGATGAAGATTTCTTGGAATATATGGTCGTTGCAAACAGCCATCAATACATGTTGTTCTTCACTGAAAAAGGAAAATGTTATTGGATGAGAGTATTTGAAATACCTGAAGGTTCTAAAACTTCTAAAGGTAGAGCGATTCAAAATCTTATCAACATTGACCAAGACGACAAAGTCAGAGCTTATATTCACACCTATGATTTGAAAGACGAAGATTACGTCAATAACAATTATGTAATCATGGTGACCAAAAAAGGTATAGTGAAGAAAACTTCATTGGAAGCTTATTCGAGACCACGTGTCAATGGTATCAATGCAATTACTGTACGTGAAGGTGACCAATTGCTCGAAGCTAAATTAACCGATGGTAAAAGCCAAATCATGATTGCTTCCAAAGAAGGTAAAGCCATCCGTTTTGAAGACGAAAAAGTTAGACCTATGGGTAGAACAGCTTCTGGAGTTAGAGGAATTAACTTAGATGGTGAGGACAACGAAGTGATAGGAATGGTAATTGTAGAAGATGTTGAAAATGAAACCATTTTAGTTGTTTCTGAAAAAGGTTACGGAAAACGTAGTAAAGTTGACGATTATCGAATGACAAACCGTGGTGGTAAAGGTGTAAATACACTAAATATCACTGAAAAAACTGGTAAACTAATTGCAATTAAATCTGTAAAAGATACCGATCATTTGATGGTTATCAACAAATCAGGTGTAGCGATTAGAACAGCTGTTCATGAAATGCGCGTCATGGGAAGAGCAACTCAAGGTGTTCGTATCATCAATTTGAGAAAAGATGATGAAATAGCTGCAGTTGCAAAAGTTTCTATGGATGAAGTTGATGAGGAGTTGACCGATGAAAACATCGATAATGAATTGAATGCAAATGAAAATCAAATAGATATTGATAATAATTCAGAAGAAAACAATAAATTAGATTCAGAATCAAACGAATAATTATTATGAAAAAAATATTTTTAACAGCAGCAAGTGTACTGCTTTTAAGTGGTGTGTTTGCTCAAGAAAAAGAAATTGATAATGCTCTTTCTGCTTATCAAGCAAATAACCTAATGGGTGCTCAAGCAGAATTAGATAAAGTAGCTAATCAAATCGATTCAAATACCATCAGCCCAAAATCAAAAGCAACTTACTATTACGTAGCAGGTCAATTGGCTTTGGTCAATGGTGAATCAATTGAAGCTGCAAAACACTTTAACGAAATGAAAAAATACGAAACCGGTACTGTTTACTCTATCAGAAATAGAGATACCAAAGAAACCGAGTATTTTTTCACTCAACAAGAAGCTGAAGCTCAATCTGCAAAAGGAAATTATACGAAAGTTAAATCTGAAAACCTTAGACCAAATTACTTGGACAGTATTCAAGCTGAATTGTTGAAAAGAGCTGAAGGTACACTTACACAAGCAAGTAACGCTGCTCAATCGGGTAATGATGTTACTGCAGGTGAAAAGTTTTTGGAAGCTTCTTATTTAGTGGAAGCTATTGGTAGTGATGGTGGTTTGTTTAAATACAATGCTGCATTGAGCTATCACAAAGCCAATAAGCCTCGAGAAGCATTCGATATTTACAAAGAATTGATCGACGAGAATTATACGGGTGAATCTACAACTTGGAATGCTACCGTAGTTGAAACTGGTCAAACAGCAACTTTCAATACAAGAGCTGAAGCGAAAACACAAGAAACTTTAGGTATTGTAACTAATATCCAAGAAGTTAAAACTCCTTCGATTGAAAAAAATCTTTATACTTATGCTTTAGATGCTTTAGCCGCGTTGAAAGAATATGATGAAGTTGTGGAAAAAATTTCAGCTAAATATCCAAATGATACTGAAATTCAAACTTTAATTGCAAACGTTTATCACTTTTCAGGTCAACAAGATATGTTCTTGAATAAATTGAAAGAAAGTGCTAAACTCGACCCTAAAAATCCAACGAACTACTTTAATATAGGTGTTGTTTATATGGAAATGAATCAAGATGATCAAGCTTTAGAATATTTCGAAAAAGCAATTGATGCTGACCCGAATTACAAATCTGCTTATACCAATATTGCTTTGATCAAGGTTAAAGCTGACAAAGATTATATTGAAAAAATCAATAGTAATTTAGGAAGTTCAGCCAAAGAAAGAGAAGTTTATAAAGAGTACACTGAAAAGCGTAAAAACATGTATAAAGAAGTTATACCATATTTAGAGAAAGCATTTAATTTGGAAAAAACCAATCTTGAATATGCGAGAATGCTTAGACAAGCTTACGCTGCAGCTGGTATGACTGCCGATGAAGAAAGAATGATTCAAATTGAAAATTCTTTGCAATAAGTCAAATTTCTAAATAACAAAAAAGACTCTAATTTCTAATTAGAGTCTTTTTTTATAAAAGTTTATTTGTTATTATTTGACACTTTTAGACTGAACGTTCGCTTTAGTGTCTTTGTTGTTTTTATTCTCCTTTTTGATTTGAGCTCTTCTTTCAGCAGCTGCTTTTTTCATTTTTTCGGCTTCAGCTTTTCTCTCTTCTAAAGAAGATTTTTCATTTTTTAAAGTTCTAACATTATTAATTTCAGCTTTTCTCTCTGCATCAGCTTTTATTTTTTCTTGTTCAACTTTTGAAACTTCAGACTTTGTTGCATTAGAAAGTTTCTTTTCTTGAGCAAACAAAACTGGTGCTGCTGCTAAAGCTACTATTGCTACTAATTTTTTCATTGTAATATGATTTTATAGGTTATTATTACCAAATGTAATCAAAATATGATATTTATCAAATCATTAGTTTGTTATTTATGAATTATTTATAGCAATATAATAAAATTTAACTCGATTTTTTAACAAATTTCGTCAGAATTACAATTGATTGACCATCCACCTTCCCTTCTATTTGCTCGGTATTGTCAGGAACCAATCTGATATTTCTAACCGCTGTACCTATTTTAGCTACCAATGAAGATCCGCTAACATTTAAATCTTTGATTAAAGTTACCGTATCACCATTTTGTAAGATGTTTCCATTAGAATCTTTGTGCAAAACAACATTTCCATCGCCCAAATGATCACCTGAAGCTTTCGCCCATTCCAAAGTTTCTTCATCTAAATACATCATATCCAAAGCTTCCACAGCCCATGAATCAGTTTTGAATCGATTCAACATTCTCCATGAAACTACTTGAACGCCTGGAACTTCACTCCACATTGCGGACGGAAGATACTTTTCCCAGTAAGAACTATCTTGTTCTTCCCTTTTTTCGATTTGCGCCAAAGCTTTGTCAGAAATCAAAATTACTCTGTCTGGCTGATCACCAGATGATGGCTTAACTTCATAATAGTTTAAACTCCCCGTCTCACCAGTAAGTTCGCATACTCCACCACTTCTCGATTTTACTAAGTCTTCAAGTTTCATTTCTATAAATTTTTAGCAAATTTCGACTTTTTGAATGATGTTTCAAAACAAAGCTTTGTTTATACTAATTACTGTAGTAAATTTAAACACGAACTTCAAACAATTAATATGAATTGGATTTTAATTGCTGAAATTGCTTACGCATGTATCATAATTTTGGTGTGTATTAAAATCATTTATGATACAGAAAATACCACCAAAACTTTGGCTTATATACTTTTTGCGATTTTCGTTCCAGTTGTTGGAATTTTTTTTTATTTCTCTTTTGGTATTAACTATCGAAAGAGAACGATTTATAGTAAAAGCCTTTTTGATGAAGCGTTTGAAGATGATTTGATGAGTCAATTGAAAGATAGTCAAAATCGAATTTTCAAAGAATTCAATCCACTTTTCCCAAAATATTCGAGATTGAGTAAACTCGTTTTGAACCAAAAATTCTTTCCTCTTACGAAAAATAATTCCGTTCAATTGTTGAAAAATGGAGAAGAGAAATTTCCCGAAGTGATTGAAGCAATTAAAAATGCTAAAAACCATATTCATATTGAATATTATATTTTCGAAAATGATGAAATTGGTAATTTGATCATCGATTTGTTGATTCAAAGAGCTAAAGATGGACTTAAGGTAAGATTCATTTATGATGATTTTGGAAGTAGAGGAATTAAAAATAAACAACTCAAAAAAATGCGCGCGGCAGGCGTTGATGTTTATCCTTTTTATAAAATTAAAATCATTGCTCTCGCCAATCGATTGAACTATAGAAATCACAGAAAAATTATAGTTATCGATGGAGAAATTGGTTTTGTCGGTGGAATAAATGTTTGTGAAAAATACATCAATAATGAAGATCATAATAAATTGTATTGGCGAGATACTCACCTAAAAATCATTGGTCCTGCTGTGATGAATTTACAGTATATATTTTTAGTGGATTGGAATTATTGTTCAAAAGAAAAAATCCAACCCAATTCAGAATATTTCCCATCAATGGATTATCTCGATTCAAATAATAATGATTCGGAAAAAGAAAATAAAGTGGTACAAATCGTTGCGAGTGGTCCTGACTCTAAGGCACCTTTGATTCTTCAATCCATTTGCAAAGCAATTACTACAGCACAAAATGAAATACTTATTACCACACCTTATTTCATTCCAAGTGATGGTTTGAGCGATAGTCTAATCATTGCTGCAACAAGTGGTGTGAAAACAAAATTATTGGTACCTAAAGTTTCAGATTCTAAATTCGTAAACTTTGCCAGTCGATCTTATTTTACTAAATTATTGAAAGCTGGAGTAGAAATTTATCTCTACGAAAAAGGTTTTGTACATTCTAAAACCATGGTCATCGACAATGAAATTTCAATCATTGGTACTGCTAATATGGATATTAGAAGTTTTGATTTGAATTTCGAAGTCAATGCGATAGTTTATGATAAGGAAATTTCAAATGAATTGAGGGATTATTTTTATGAGGATTTGAAAGATTCTTCTCCAATCGATAAAATAAGATGGCAGAACCGATCGAAATACATCAAATTGGCTGAGAAAATCAGTGGTTTATTTTCTCCTTTACTTTAATTAATTATTTTGTACAAAGCATACTATCTTTGTGATTCCTTAAATATATTTAGTGTCAAACATTTTCTTAAAATTTAAAATCTTATTCAAAAATACTTTCAATCAACTCATTGAATTTGTCAGAGAAACAGATTTTTCTGGCCCAGTGATGGTTTGTTTTGCATTGATCACTCCTATTGCTATCGGCTTTAAATTAGATCTTTTGGAATATTTCATTCCAATAACTTTGGGAGCTTTTCTTGCATCTCCAAGTGATGTGAACGGTAGCATTAGACTGAAATTGACAGGAATTTTATTGTCCAGCATACTCGCGATGTTTGTGACTTTAATCGGTGGATATTTAAGTTCAAATCTTTGGTTCTTTCTGCCGATGTTAGGTGTTTTAATGTTTGCGATTTCTTATTTATCCATTTTCGGTTTCCGAGCTTCATTGATCAGTTTTTCAGGATTATTTGCTTTGGTTGTGAGTTCATCCAACTTTGGTGGTTTGAATTTGCCTGCACATATAATTTCATTATTGATAGGTGTTGGAGGAATTTGGTATATATGCATTGCTGTTTTGAGTCATTTATTGTTCAGAAAAACGCCAATTGAAAAAACTTTAGCAAAAGCATTTAGGCTCACAGCAAAATTTATAGAAATCAGAGGAAAATTAGTTAACCAACAAAATGATAGAGTCGAATTGTCCAAAAAATTATTCGAAATTCAAGTTGAATTATCAAATGAACATGAAGTTTTAAGAGAATTATTGATACTCAACAGAAGAGGTTTTGGAACATCGAATTATCAGGACAGAAAATTATTGGTTTTTATCGAGTTGATAGAAATGCTGGAATTAGCCATTGCTTCTCCGATTGATTATGAAAAAACCGATAAATTATTCAGTCAACATACAGAGCAAATGTTTGCGTTTCAAAAATTGATATTTGAAATGAGTAAACAATTGAATCAAATTTCTAAACAACTTTCAAGTCCTTTAAAAATCAAAGGAAATAAACGATTAGACAAAAGGCTGAAAACAATAGAAAATTTAATCAACGATTTTGAAAAAATCACAAATAATCCATTTGATAGCGATTTGCTGATGCTTAAAAACTTATTTAAATATCAAAAACATCAAGTGAGCAAAATCAAAAAAATCAAATGGTTGTTACAGAATAAAAATCAAAAAGAACTCAACAAATTAAGAAAAAAAGAACTGATCAATTTTGTTACTCAACCTGATTACAATGTCAATTTATTGATAGAAAACTTCAATTTCGATTCATCTATTTTTAGACATTCATTAAGAATAGCAGTTGTAACCATCGTTGGATATATCATCGGATATATATTTGATTTACAAAATTCCTATTGGATTTTATTGACATTGGTTGTGATAATGCGTCCCGCTTATGGATTGACCAAAACTCGTTCACAAGAAAGAACCATAGGAACACTGATTGGAAGTGCTATAGCGATTGTAATTATTTTATTGATAAACAATGTAGTGGTTTATGCTTTATTGGCAATTATAAGTTTCATTTTATCACTTGCGATGATTCAGAAAAACTACAAATCAGCAGCAGTATTCATCACGCTCAATGTGGTTTTTATTTATACTTTATTTGTGCCCGATATTTTCAGTGTGATTCAATTTAGAATCATCGATACACTCATTGCAACTGCTTTGGCAATTGTCGGAAATATATTGTTGTGGCCAGCTTGGGAAATGAAGAGTTTCGAATTTACTCTGCTCGAAAGTATAAAAGCCAATAAAGAATATTTGAAAGAAGTTGCCAAATATTATAATACAGTCAATGGTGAACCAAGTGAAGCCTATAAATTGTCGAGAAAAAAGGCGTTTTTGGCAATGTCTGATTTGAGTGCTTCTTTCCAAAGAATGGCACAAGAGCCGAAAACACAACAAAAAGATTTAGAGAAAATTTATGAAATCGCCATGTTGAACAATACGTTTTTGGTGGCAACTGCGTCTTTGGGAACTTATACGATGAACAATCCGACAACTCCTGCTTCAATTAATTTCAATAAAATCATAAAATATATTCAACAGAATTTGTCGATAGCTGAAAGTTTAGTCGTCAATCAAAGTACTGAATTCAAAGCTACCGATTCTTCAGAAATTTTAGAATCTACTTATGGAGACGATTTCAAAGAAATTGTTCAGTTGGAATTATTGGATGATAAAGTCGAAAAGTCTTTAAAGATTGAAGAAGCTCATTTCGTTTATGAATTATTGAAATGGATGATGAGTTTGACCAATAAGAATATCAAATTGTTAAGTAAAACTGAGTTGAAATAAAAAACCAATGATTTGTATTAAATCATTGGTTTTCAAAGTGCTCACGACTGGAGTCGAACCAGCACGTCCTTGCGAACACTACCACCTCAAGGTAGCGTGTCTACCAATTCCACCACGTGAGCTCGCCGCAAAAATAAACATTTTAAAGTTTTAACGCTAAGAATTTCAAAAAATATGTTTTAAAAGTTTAAAAAATCTCACCTCTTCTTTGCCTCTTCTGATTTCTAAAGGTTAACTTTGCAATCAAATTTTTAAGAAATGTTCAGAACACATACTTGTGGAGAATTAAATTTAGATAATTTAAACGAGAAAGTTACTTTAAGTGGTTGGGTGTCCGTCATCCGAGACAAAGGTTTCATGATTTGGATAGATTTACGCGATAGATATGGTGTGACCCAATTAATTTTAGATGAACAACGCTCTGATAAAGCCTTGTTTGAAACTGCTCAAAAATTAGGTAGAGAATTTGTTATAAAAATCAGTGGTACCGTAATCGAAAGAGAATCTAAAAACAAAAATATTCCTACAGGAGATATTGAGATTTTAGTTGAATCTCTTGAAATTCTCAACGAATCGAAGCTACCTCCTTTCACCATAGAAAATGAAACTGATGGTGGTGAAGAATTGAGAATGCAATATCGCTATTTGGATATCAGAAGAAATCCGGTAAAAGACAAATTGATTTTTAGACATAAAATAGCTCAAGGAGTAAGAAATTATCTTTCTGAAAGAGATTTTATAGAAGTAGAAACACCTGTTTTGATTAAATCTACACCAGAAGGAGCACGAGATTTCGTGGTTCCATCGAGAATGAATCCAGGTCAATTCTACGCACTTCCTCAATCGCCTCAAACCTTCAAACAACTATTGATGGTTGGAGGAATGGACAAATATTTTCAAATCGTAAAGTGTTTTAGAGATGAGGATTTAAGAGCCGATAGACAACCAGAATTCACTCAAATCGATTGTGAAATGGCTTTTGTCGAACAAGAAGATATCTTGAATATTTTTGAAGGCTTGGTAAAGAAATTATTGAAATCAGTTCACGGTGTAGAAATTGATAAATTTCCAAGAATTACTTACGAAGAAGCCATGAGAAAATATGGAAACGACAAACCAGACATTCGTTTTGGGATGGAGTTTCATGAATTAAATGATTTGCTGCAAGGCAAGGATTTTATGGTTTTCGATAAAGAAGAATTGGTGGTAGGAATTTCCGCTCCAACTTTGAATTCATACAGTAGAAAAGACATCGATCGTTTATTGGAATGGGTTCAAAGACCTCAAATCGGTGCGAGAGGATTTGTTTGGGTAAGAGTCGAAGGAGATGGAAAGTTCAAATCTTCGGCCGATAAATTCTATTCTCAAGAAGATTTTGCTGAAGTAGCTGAGAGAATGGGCGCTCAGAAAGATGATTTGATGTTGATCATGGCTGGAGATGCCGATGAAGTTCGTGGACAATTGAGCGAGCTTAGAATGGAATTGGCCGAAAGATTAGGTTTAAGAAAACCTGATGAATTTGCACCATTGTGGGTAGTAGATTTCCCTTTGTTGGAATGGGATGAGGAAACCAATAGATGGTATGCGATGCATCATCCATTTACTGCGCCTAAACCTGAGGACATCGATAAATTGAAAACCAATCCAGGAGAAGTTCGTGCCAATGCTTATGATATGGTTTTGAATGGAAATGAAATCGGTGGTGGATCGATTAGAATTCACGATCAAAAACTTCAAGCGCAAATGTTCGAACTTTTAGGATTTACCAAAGAAGAAGCTGAAGAACAATTTGGTTTCTTGATGAATGCTTTCCAATATGGAGCGCCTCCACATGGCGGTTTGGCTTTTGGTTTTGACCGATTGGTTTCTATTTTAGATGGAAGTGAAACGATTAGAGATTACATCGCTTTCCCTAAAAACAATTCAGGTAGAGATATTATGATTGATGCTCCTTCGCCTATTGATCAAAGTCAATTGGATGAATTGGAAATCAGTTTAAAAAAATAATTGAGTAAAATCTAATAGAAAATATTTAAAAAAATCAATTGAGAGGATTTACTTCTTATCAATTGATTTTTTTTATGAATAGAATTTGATTCAAATTTTAGTTTTAATTGTTTACTGATTAAATTTCGAGTTAATTTGTTGAAAATTCAAATTTTGGAGCCACTTCATTTTTCAATTATTATAGCAATTTATAAACGCGAGGAAGAGTTGAAGGAATTGTTGAATAGTTTGACTCAACAAACTGATTCAGCATTCGAAGTCTTGGTGATAGATGATGGTTCTCCTACTCCACTTTCTGCAGTGGTTGATAGTTTTAAAAATAAATTAGATATAAAATATTATTTCAAAGAAAATTCAGGCCCAGCTTTAACAAGGAATTTCGGAATGAAGCGTGCCCATGGGAATTATTTTATTTTTTTGGATTCTGACACCATAGTTCCTGAAAATTATATTGAAATTGTAAGGAATCGTTTGAATGAAAATTATACGGATGCATTTGGAGGACCGGATGATTCGAGTAAAAATTTTTCAAGTTTACAAAAAGCCATATCCTTTTCAATGACTTCTGTATTGACTACCGGAGGAATTCGTGGTAGAAAAAAAAGCGTGACTAAATTTCAGCCCAGAAGTTTCAATATGGGAATCAGTAAGAAAGCGTTTGAAACAACGAATGGATTTGGTGAACTGAGAATAGGTGAAGATCCGGATTTGAGTATGACACTTTGGGAAAATGGATTTGAAACTCAATTGATATATGAAGCCAAGGTTTACCATAAAAGAAGAAGTTCATTAAAGAAATTTTTCAGGCAAGTATATAATTTTGGTGTTGCTCGGCCAATTTTGAATCATCGACATCCCAAATACAATAGTTTAACTTTTTGGTTTCCAAGCTTGTTTTCATTGGGAATGATAATTTCATTTTTATTTTTAATTGTTTTACAGTTTCCATTATTTAATCAAAATGGAAGATTGAATGATATTTTAATTGGTTTAGGATATGCTTTGAGTTTATTTTATGCGATATATTTTACTGCTATTTTAATTGTATCGAGTATTCAAAACAAAAGTTTGAAAGTAGGTTTGATATCTTTGCTTACTACTTTCATACAATTTACAGCTTATGGATTCGGTTTTTTAAAATCATGGATTTTATTGAACATTTTAGGTTGGAATCCTAAAAAGGCATTTCCATCGCATTTTTCGAAATAAGAAATTTTACAGATTCATATTTGTTTGTATCTTTGAAAGATATGATCAATCAAAGATTACTTTCCGTATTACACCGTGCCATGTGGTGAAATTAAGATAATTTGAATTATCTACGAGCAATACTTATTTTCATATTAATTATATAATTTAAAACAAATAAATCATGTCAGAAGAATTAAAAAACGTTGAATTTGGCTTAGAGAAAATATTTGAAGGAGCACAAGATTTTTTACCAATTTTGGGAACTGATTATGTAGAGTTCTATGTTGGAAATGCTAAGCAATCGGCACACTATTATAAAACAGCTTTTGGGTTTCAATCGGAAGCATATGCTGGCTTGGAAACTGGATTACAAGACCGAGCTTCTTATGTATTGAAGCAAGGAAAAATCCGTCTGGTTTTGACCACAGCATTGAATTCAGAATCTCCGATTGGAGAGCATGTGAAAAAGCATGGAGATGGAGTTAAGGTAATTGCATTGTGGGTTGAGGATGCTCGCAAAGCTTATGAAGAAACCACTAAAAGAGGTGCGAAATCATTCATGGAACCTAAGGTGACTTCAGATGAGCATGGTGAAATTGTCCAAGCGGGTATTCACACTTATGGTGAAACTGTATTTATGTTTACAGAGAGAAAGAACTACAATGGAATTTTCATGCCAGGTTATGAAAAATGGGAATCAGATTATAACCCATCGCCTGTTGGATTAAAATACATTGACCATATGGTTGGTAATGTTGGTTGGAATCAGATGAATGTTTGGGTAAAATGGTTTGAAGATGTAATGGGCTTTGTAAACTTCTTGTCATTTGATGATAAGCAAATTCATACTGAATATTCAGCATTGATGTCAAAAGTTATGGCGAATGATAATGGAAGAATTAAGTTCCCTATCAACGAGCCAGCGGAAGGTAAAAAGAAATCTCAAGTTGAAGAATATTTAGATTTCTATGAAGGTGAAGGCGTACAGCACATTGCAGTAGCTACAGATGATATCATACAGACAGTTGCTGATTTGAAATCACGTGGAGTAGAATTTTTATCACAGCCACCTCAAGCATATTATGATGCAATCCCAGATCGTTTAAAGGATCATATGCATAAATTTAAAGAAGACATCAATGAACTACAGAAATTAGGTATTATGATTGATGCTGATGAGGAAGGTTATTTACTTCAGATTTTCACCAAGCCAGTTGAGGATCGTCCTACTCTATTCTATGAAATCATTCAAAGAATGGGTGCAAGAGGATTTGGTGCTGGAAACTTCAAGGCTTTATTTGAGTCGATTGAAAGAGAACAAGAGAAAAGAGGTACTTTATAAGTACAAGTATGAATATAAAAAATGAAGCTGTCTCACAACGAGCCAGCTTCTTTTTTTAATAAAAATCAGCCTAAGTACTTGCTTTTTATACGTAAGGTTTATATCTTCAATTATCTAATAATCAGATAAATGAACTATAGAATCAAAGAT
>Ga0209487_1000562_pt1 | contig 33463 bp, 28 predicted proteins | sample Poulit2012_FD_187524 | JGI IMG/M metagenome (GOLD analysis project Ga0209487, IMG submission 187524) | Agricultural soil microbial communities from Georgia to study Nitrogen management - Poultry litter 2012 (SPAdes) (version 2) | ecosystem: Environmental > Terrestrial > Soil > Agricultural land...
CAAATAGTCTATCCCGCTTCATTGAGACCCTATTCTAGTACACGGGCGATACCAGATAGGACCCTTTAGCTAGCTTTACGCTGCTAAAGCTAAATTATCTTCTTCGCCAATTAAAGGCTTGTAACGTTTTACGAGACGTAACCTCGACTCGCCACCCAAGCTCAATCTATCCTTGTCGAAACCTGAACGTCCCCATTTGTATAAAGGTATTGTTCAACCATGCTCTATTATAACACGTTCCTCGCTTTTATCAAGTTCACTGCACGTTTATTGATATTGTTCCTTCATCGCTCGATCAATATCCCGCTGCATCTGCTGTCGTTTTAAATCTTCCCGTCGGTCATGCTTTTTCTTTCCTTTTCCAAGACCGATTAACAATTTTGCATAACCATTTTTAATATATAGCTTTAACGGCACAAGCGTATATCCTTGCCTTTGTGTTAAACCAATTAATTTATTAATCTCACTTCTGTGGAGTAACAACTTTCTCGTCCGTGTCGGATCATGATTATACCGATTTCCTTGTTCATAGGGAGCGATATGCATATTAATAACAAATGCTTCATTATTAATAATCCGTGCGTGAGCATCTTGAATACTAACTTTCCCTTCACGAATCGATTTAATTTCTGTTCCTTGAAGAACAAGGCCTGCTTCAAAGGTCTCTTCGATGAAATAATCATGGGATGCTCGCCTATTTTGCGCTAACGGTCGGTTTCTTTTTCTCGTCATTCTCATTCTCTCCCCTTACATTTTCATGGATATATATTTTATCAAAAGTAAGTAAATTTGCAATCAAAGACTTTATGAAAAAGGTGCCTACGCACTAACGATAGACACACCCTCTTCACTCCTCCACTAAATCAAAATCGACAACGCGCTCATCCAAATTCACACTTATCACACGAATACGCACGCGATCACCAATTCGGTAAGTTTTTCCCGTCCGTTCACCAATTAATGCATGACTTCGCTCATCATAATGGTAATAATCATCGGTCATATAACTGACATGAACGAGTCCTTCTACCGTATTTTCTAATTCAACAAACATGCCAAAGTTTGTCACTGAACTAATGTAACCATCAAATTCCTCACCAATTTTATCTTCCATATATTCGGCCTTTTTTAAATCATCAACTTCCCGTTCAGCATCAATAGCTAGGCGTTCTTGCTCTGAGGAATGACGGGCAATTTCTGGTAATTCATCTTTCCAAACATCCATCGTCTCGACATCTACTTTTTCATCGATTAAATATGTTCGAATTAAGCGGTGGACCGTTAGATCTGGATACCTTCGGATAGGTGCGGTAAAGTGTGTATAAAACTCCGTTGATAATCCGAAGTGGCCGACATTTGTCGGATCATATTTCGCCTGTTTCATCGAACGAAGCATGAGTTTTGAAATAACCATTTCTTCTGGAAGTCCTTTTACCTTTTTCAAAACGTTTTGGAAAACTTGTGGGTGAACTTCATTGAAGGATCCCTTAACAGAATGTCCGAGACTTGCTAAAAACTCAAAAAACTGTTGAAGCTTGCCAATATCAGGGTCCTCATGAATTCGGTGAATAAAAGGTACATTCATCCAATGAAAATGTTCAGCTACTGTTTCATTCGCCGCTAACATAAACTCTTCAATAAGTCGCTCGGCAACAGAACGTTCACGAATTTTAATCTCAGTTGGCTTTCCGTCTTCATCAACTAGTACTTGGGCTTCTTTAAAGTCAAAGTCAATCGCTCCACGATTCATACGCTTCGCTCGCAAAATTTTAGCTAACTCTTCCATTCGCTCAAACATCGGTACAAGTTCTTCATATTCTGCTCGAACGTCTTCATCTTTATCGACTAAAATTTTATTCACATTTCGATAAGTCATTCGTTCTTTTGAGCGAATCACCGCTTCAAAAATATTGTGATTGACAACTTCCCCATGCTCATTAATTTCCATTTCACACCCAAGGGTTAGTCGATCAACTCCTGGGTTTAACGAACAAATTCCATTTGATAATCTGTGCGGTATCATCGGAATCACACGATCAATTAAATAGACACTCGTTCCTCTTTCCAACGCCTCTTCATCCATTTTAGAACCTTGCTCAATATAATAACTTACATCAGCTATATAAACACCTAGCTTGTAATTACCGTTCTCTAACCGCTTTACAGAAATCGCATCGTCTAAATCCTTTGCATCTTCACCATCTATGGTAACAATCGTTTCTTCTCGTAAATCCCGGCGTTCCGCAATTTCTGCTTCACTTACCTCTTCAGGGACATTTCTTGCTTCTTCTAAAACTTCTTCCGGAAAATCAATAAGCAAACCATGTTTATAAATAATTGAGAGAATGTCTATTCCTGGATCGTTCTCATGTCCGAGAATTTTAACGACTTTTCCTTCTGCGCTCCTTCTTCCCTCTGGATATCGCAAAATTTCAACGAGAACTTTGTGCCCTGTAACCGCACCATTAACACCTTCTTTAGGTACAAAAATATCATTGGGAATTCGTTTATCATCGGCAATAACAAATCCGAACGAATGATTTGATTCAAACGTTCCGACAATTTGTTCATTCGCTCGACTTAAAATCCGAATAACTTTTCCTTCTGGACGTTGCCCACCCGAACCTCCTCGCTCAAGGCGAACGAGAACTTTATCCTTATTCATCGCTGTAGCTAAATCCGAATGGTGAATATAAATATCTGTTTCCGCCTCATCATCGGGAATTAAAAAGGCAAAACCTTTTTTATGCATTTGAATCGTACCCCGGACTAAATTCATTTTTTCCGGTAAACCGAACCTGTCTTTCCGTGTCCTGACAAGCTCACCACTCATCTCTAACTCATTCAGAGCGATTACTAACTGTTTAAAGTCATCCGCTGTTTCTATATTTAATTCATCCTGCAACTCTTCTACGGAAAGCGGCCGCACACCACTTTCATTGAAAAACCTGACGATAAATTGTTGCATTTGTTCACTCATGTTATCACCCACTTTTTCATACTTACCAATCTAACGAATGTAAGAACTTATAAATATTTTCTTGAAGTTGTTTTCGCTCAGGACCAAATGTAATGGCATGACCAGAATTTTCATACCAAGACAATTTTTTATTCGTTGATTGGACATGTTCATAAATGTACGGTGCACTCTCTGGATTAATCATTTCATCCTTTCTAGCTTGAACAACTTTAATCGGTGCTATTACCTTCGACAAATTTTCCCGGGTCTTTGTTATAAGTTGTCCAATTTCCTTAAATGTATTTGGTGCTTTTTCAAAAATCGCATTTATTTCTTGCTTAATTTCCGCATCACTCTTCTGGCTTAACTTTTTATACTCTTCAGCAAATTGCTTAAAACCACCATTTAACTGCCTATCATTATCTGAAAACATCGGTGTACACATCGGAACGACACCAACGACATCTTCCATTGTTGCCAGTCGCAAACTTAAAACCCCACCGAGGGATAAGCCAACAACAGCAATTTTTTCATAGCCTAACTTTTGCAAATGACGAAAAGCTTTTTCTGAATCTTCTACCCAATGATCAGGGGTATATTTTAATAACTCCTCAGGGCTTTTTCCGTGTCCACGATAAATCGGTGCATGGCTTGTATATCCTTTCGTTTCTAAAAATCTCCCGAGCATGCGTACATCCGCAGAGTTTCCTGTAAATCCATGGAGTAAAAGAACAGCTCGATCTGTATCCCCTTCAAAGGTAAAAGGTTTTGGCTCAATGATTTGCATCATCATCTCTCTCCTATATGTTAATATCTACTGATGTCTTTTATACATACAAAAACCCTTACTACCTAAGCGTAATAAGGGTTTACTCATTTACAAAACATACGTCCTAATAAACGCTAAGACGAATAATAACACAGCTGTCACGATCGTACCTCTGTGTAAAAATAAATCCATACCTCGCGCCTTCTGCTTTCCAAAAAGCTGCTCAGCACCTCCTGAGATTGCTCCCGAAAGTCCAGCACTCGTCCCCGACTGTAATAAAACAAATACAATTAAAACGATTGAGTTAATCACAATTAAAGCTGTCACAAGTCCCGTCAATCTCCGCACCTCCTGTAACGACAAGTCAATACATACAATTTTATCATGAATGAAACAAAATTAGCAAGTAGAAAAAGCTATACTTAATAAGAAAACGTAAGGACTTTCTGAAATACACCTTTTGAACCATATATAAACAAACTCGGTACAATAACGAGCTTCATGCCATCCGTCAACTGCCAAAGAACATCCCGGGATTGACTATAAAAAAACGACTGCCAAACATACTTTGTACAATGATTTTTTGAAACCTTTCGTAACGACGGATGAAGTGAATACCGCTCAATTTCATTAAACAGTAATTCCGACATTTCCGCAGCCTCATAACTCACTTTCTCACATTTATAGCGAAGCACAGACACATGAACAAAATTTCTAAAAAAATCATCTATCGAGTGCATCTGCTTCCCATAAGGAATCACATGCCGAACGAGTCCATCCGTTCCAACAATGCCAACGTGACCAACACCCCACGTATATTTATGCTTCCCACTATACAATATATCCCCAGGCCTAAGATAAAAGCCGAACTCACTCGGAAATGTCATGAAGATACACCCCTATAAGAATATCATTACTTAAAGTATACCAAATTTTAGGGAAAAAAGGTGCTTATTTCACAATAGACATTTTTTTATCTTATAGTGATTATTTAAAGTTAACGAGTAAATGCGATATAATTGAGATTATAAGATTTTTACATAGGAGGTCTATTATGAAAAGAATTACGGGTATTGCGGCATCATCAGGTGTAGCTATCGCTAAAGCCTATGAACTTACGTTACCTGATTTATCCTTTGAAAAAAAGACGGTAGAAAATACAGAAAAAGAGATCGAACGCTTCACAAGAGCTCTTGATATTTCCAAAGAAGAACTTGAAAAAATTAAAGTGCATACGGAAAAGGAACTTGACAAAGAACATGCTGAAATTTTCTCAGCCCATATTTTAGTCCTAAGCGATCCAGAATTTATCGATCCGATTAAAGATAAAATTTCAAGCGAACAAGTAAACGCAGAAGTTGCTTTAGATGAAACAGCAAATATGTTTATCACAATGTTTGAAAACATGGACAACGAATATATGCAAGAACGAGCGGCCGATATTCGCGATGTCACTCAACGTGTCATGTCTCATTTATTAAACAAACCACTTCCAAATCCCTCATTAATTGATGAGGAAGTTATTATCATTGCTAATGACTTAACACCTTCTGATACGGCTCAATTAAATAGAGAGTTTGTTCAAGCTTTCGCAACAGACATTGGCGGAAGAACGTCACACTCTGCGATTATGGCAAGATCCCTAGAAATTCCAGCCGTTGTCGGAACTGGAACAATTACAAAAGATGCATCCAACGGAGATGTGATCATCGTTGACGGACTAGCTGGTGAAATCGTCATTAATCCTTCAGAAAAAGAAATCGAAGCTTATAAGCAAAAACAAGCTGACTTTGAAAAACAAAAGAAAGAATGGGCAAAACTTAAAAATGAACCAACTGTCACAAAAGACGGTGAACAAGTTGAACTTGCCGGAAATATTGGAACACCGGAAGATGTTGAAGCAGTATTAGCTAACGGTGGTGAAGCTGTTGGCCTTTATCGAACTGAATTTTTATATATGGATGAATCGGAACTTCCGTCGGAGGATAAACAGTTCGAAGCTTATAAAACTGTTTTAGAAAAAATGGATGGTAAACCCGTTGTTGTCAGGACTCTTGATATCGGTGGCGATAAAGAAGTCGATTATTTAGAACTACCAGAAGAAATGAATCCGTTCTTAGGCGTTCGAGCCATCCGCTATTGTTTAGAAAACGAAGAAGTTTTTAGACCCCAATTGCGAGCTTTACTACGAGCAAGTGTCTACGGTAATTTAAAAATTATGTTCCCAATGGTCGCAACGATTGAAGAATTCCAACAAGCAAAAGCAATTTTCTTAGAGGAAAAAGAAAACTTGCAAAAAGAAGGCATTGAAGTTTCTGACGACATTGAACTCGGAATTATGGTAGAAATCCCATCTACAGCTGTCATTGCCGACCAATTTGCGAAGGAAGTAGACTTTTTCAGTATCGGAACGAACGATTTAATTCAATATACAATGGCCGCCGATCGAATGAACGAAAACCTATCCTACTTATATCAACCTTATCATCCAGCAATTTTACGTCTCATTGATAATGTTATTCAAGCTGCCCATAAAGAAGGTAAATGGGTTGGTATGTGTGGAGAAATGGCAGGAGATGAGCTTGCGATTCCTATTTTACTCGGACTCGGTCTTGATGAATTTAGCATGAGTGCAACATCTATCTTACCAGCTCGTTCACAATTAAGTTCCTTATCTAAAGAAGAAATGGCTAGCTACAAGGAAGAAATTTTATCTTTACGGACAACTGATGAAGTCCTTGCTTTTGTGGAAGAGAAGTTAACAAAATAATATAGAAAAATTGCCTGCATTATGGCAGGCAATTTTTTTGTACTACTTGCTTCACTTCCGAATAAACTCTATCTTTTCTTGAATAGGTGTCCTCCCTCGATTTCGCGGCACTTTTTCCGGATAACCTATTTGCATAACAGCGACTACCTTCTCCTCGTCAGGACATAAGCCAATTCTACGAACAAATTCCGCATCATGCATATACGGTGTAATCGTCCAAAGCATCCCAACGCCAAAGATCCAGGCTGCGAGCTGAGCATTTTGGATAAACGCACACACGGCAGCATACTCTTCCTCATAGCGAACAGGGTCCTCTTCAATCGGCATATAAATAAGAGCATGATGGGGAATATCAAGCAGAAAGTCTTTCATAGAAGCAATCATTTTTTCCGTCTTTACTTCACTACCCGTCTCAAACATGCCAAGACGCTTATAACTAGCCATACTTTCATCGATAAGCTTGTGCCGACCTTCCCCTTGATACATCTTTATGTTCCAAGGCTCTTTCATATAATGTGTCGGCGCATAAGAAGCATACGAAAAGATATCAATTAATATGTCATCAGGTACTTCTTGTGGTTGAAATGTATGAATCGAACGTCTATTTTTAATCACCTGTAAAACATCCATAAAATCAACTCCGTCCCTTAAATCTATCGCCATTTTACCACACCCTATCCAAGCGCAACACTGAAAGTCTTTAACAAAATCCAATCATCTAACTCTTAATTTAAACTAAAAAAGATGCTAGCCTAAAACAGACTAGCATCTTAAACAAAAAATTTATTTTAAATTGTAAAAAGCATCTTCCCCTGCGTAAGTGCTGACATCCCCGAGTTCATCTTCAATACGGAGCAATTGATTGTACTTCGCAACCCGATCCGTTCGGGAAGGAGCACCCGTTTTAATTTGACCAACATTTGTCGCAACAGCGATATCGGAAATCGTCGTATCCTCTGTTTCCCCGGAACGGTGGGAAATAACGGATGTAAATCCAGCACGCTTTGCCATTTCAATCGCTTCAAAAGTTTCTGTAAGTGTTCCAATTTGGTTCACTTTAATAAGAATAGAATTACTAATTCCTTCTTCAATACCACGAGCTAACTTTTCTGTATTCGTTACGAACAAATCGTCACCAACGAGCTGAATACGGTCGCCAAGTCGATCCGTGAGCAACTTCGTACCTTCCCAATCATTTTGGTCAAGACCATCTTCAATGGAAATAATTGGATACTTATCAACCATTTCCTCATACCAATCGACCATTTCTTCTGCAGTTCGAACGACACCTTCACCAGCTAAGTTATACTTTCCATCTTCGTAAAACTCAGAAGATGCAACATCCATCGCTAATTTCACTTCTTCATCTGGCTTATATCCTGCCGCTTCAATCGCTTCAATAATCGTTTGTAGCGCTTCTTCGTTCGAACCTAAATCAGGAGCAAAACCACCTTCATCCCCAACAGCTGTATTTAAGCCCTTTTCTTGTAATACACTGCTTAACGCATGGAAAATTTCTGTTCCGACTTGAAGGGCTTCAGCAAAGGTCTTCGCTGCTACAGGAATAATCATAAACTCCTGAATATCAACATTATTATCCGCATGATCCCCACCATTTAAAATATTCATCATCGGTGCCGGAAGAACATTTGCATTAAAGCCACCTAAATAATTGTAAAGTGGTAATCCTAAAAAGTCTGCCGCTGCCCGAGCAACCGCCATTGATACACCTAAAATTGCGTTTGCTCCTAACTTTCCTTTATTTTTCGTTCCATCAAGCTCAATCATTATTGAATCAATTTCATTTTGATAACGTGTATCAATTCCAATGACACGCTCAGCAATGACTTCATTTACGTTTTCAACAGCTTGTAAAACACCTTTCCCTAAGTAACGGTCCTTATCCCCATCCCGGAGTTCTACCGCTTCGTGCTCCCCCGTTGACGCACCACTAGGTACAAGCGCCCGACCAAAAGCACCGGATTCCGTATACACTTCAACCTCCACTGTTGGATTTCCTCGTGAATCTAATACTTCTCTAGCATAAACATCTGTAATATAAGGCATTCTTTTCTCTCCTTAAATTTATTTTTCTATTAAACTTGAACCTGTCATCGCTTCAGGTTGTTCCACATTGAGTAAATCAAGTAATGTTGGCGATAAATCAGCTAAAATACCGTCTGTTCGTAGACGCACTGCCTTATCGGTAACAATAACGGGTACCGGATTTGTCGTATGGGCCGTCATTGGCTTACCATCCTCCGTTAACATAACATCGGCATTTCCGTGATCTGCTGTAATAATCGCCCGACCACCAAGGGATAAAACTTCATCAACGACCTTTCCTAAACATTCATCTACAACTTCAACTGCCTTAATCGCCGCCTGTAAATCCCCACTATGACCGACCATATCCGGATTTGCAAAATTTAAAAGAATCGCATTCGGCTGCTCATCATGCAACTCCCGCACAAGCCGTTCTGCTATCTCATAAGCACTCATCTCCGGCTGCAAATCATATGTCGCCACTTTCGGAGAATCAACTAAAATTCGCTTCTCTCCCGGAAACTCCTCCTCACGCCCACCACTCATAAAAAACGTCACATGAGGATACTTCTCCGTTTCCGCAATGCGAAGTTGCTTCAAACCATGATCAGCCAACACTTCACCAACCGTATCGACTAAATCAACATCCTCAAACACAACCTCACCAGAAACCGTCTCACTAAATTCCGTAAACATTACATAATGAAGATCATCTAACACCTTATCCCCAAGATCAAACCCATCAAAACCTTCTTGCGTAAACGCCTGGGACAGCTGTATTGCCCGATCTGGCCGGAAATTGTAAAAGATAACTGAATCCCCGTTAGACACTCGCCCGATAGGTTTGCCATCATCCCCATGAAGGACGGACGGGATGACAAATTCATCATGGATTCCCTCTTCGTAGGAATGTTCGACAACGGCTTTCGCCGATCGAAAGGCTGGACCATCACCATACACTAACACATCATAAGCCTTTTTCACCCGGTCCCAGCGCTTGTCCCGATCCATGGCATAATACCTACCCGAAACAGTCGCAATTTTTCCAACGCCGATTTCTGTCATTTTTCCTTCGGTTTGTTCGATATATGTTAAAGCCGTTTTTGGACCAACATCTCGACCATCTAAAAAGATATGGACGAAGACATCTTCAATCTTCTGCTCCTTCGCTACTTCAAGCAATGCGAAAAGATGATCCATATGACTATGCACACCACCATCAGACAAAAGCCCGAGTAAATGAACAGCCCGGTTTTTTTTCTTTGCACGTTTCATCGCCTGAATTATCGTTTCATTGCCACGAAATTCTCCCGATTCAATCGCACGATTAATCCGTGTTAAACTTTGATAAACGATCCGGCCAGCACCAATATTTAAATGACCGACCTCAGAGTTCCCCATTTGACCTTCTGGTAAGCCTACCGCTTCACCACAAGCAGTTAGCTTTGCATGAGGGTATTCATGCCAATATTTATCAAAATTCGGTGTGTTTGCTTGTTTCACTGCATTTCCGTACACTTCATCCCGCAAACCAAATCCATCTAAAATAATTAATGCAGCTAATTCGTTGTTACTCATTTTGCACCTGCCTGAACGAGTTGTATAAAGGAATCCACTTCTAAACTAGCTCCACCGACTAACGCTCCATCAATATCAGATGTTGCAAGGAGTTCATCAACATTATCCGGGTTTACACTACCACCATACTGAATGATGACTTGATTAGCAACATCCTCCGAAACAATGTCAGCGACAACTTTACGAATGTGAGCACAAACTTCATTCGCATCTTCACTAGAAGCTGTTTTTCCTGTACCAATTGCCCAAATCGGTTCATATGCAATAATCGTCTTTTCGACATCTTCTTCTGAAACACCGTCTAAAGCAGCTTTTACTTGATTTTCAACGTGGGATTTCGTCTCTCCCGCTTCCCGCTGCTCGAGTGTCTCACCAACACAAACAATAGGTGTTAAATTGTGCTTATGGGCTGCTTTTACCTTTTTATTCACACTCTCATCCGTTTCGGCAAAATACTCTCTTCGCTCAGAATGACCGATAATGACGTAAGTAACACCAATATCGACTAACATTTCTGGACTTACTTCACCGGTGTAAGCACCATCTTTTTCATAATGCATATTTTGCGCTCCAATTTTTACGTGACTATCTTTAGCCTTTTCAACGAGTTCACTTAAATATGGAAATGGTGCACAAACAACCGCTTCTACTTGTTCTGAAGCTTCCACCTTTTCCACTGCCTTTTCTATAAAGGCAACAGCCTCATCCCTCGTCTTATTCATTTTCCAATTTCCTGCAATAACATGTTTTCTCATCGTAAACCACCTCTTCTAGTCATTGTTTATCTGAAAGAGCATCAACGCCCGGCAAAACTTTCCCTTCCATAAACTCTAAGGAAGCTCCACCACCGGTTGAAATGTGATCCATTTTATCCGCATACCCGAATTGTTCCACCGCTGCTGCCGAGTCCCCACCACCGATAACTGTATATCCTTCTGTTTCAGCAAGGGCTCGCGCGACTTCTTTCGTTCCCCCAGCAAACGGATTCATCTCAAAAACACCCATCGGACCATTCCAAATAACGAGTTTTGACTCATCAACGAGTTCACCGTAAGCTTTTCTCGTCTCAGGTCCAATATCTAACGCTTCCCAATCTGCTGGAATTTCATCGATAGAAACGATTTTTGTGTCCGCATCTTCTGCAAAATCATTCGCAATAATGACGTCTTTCGGTAACACAAAATTGACACCTTTTTCCTTCGCCTTTTCAATAAACTCATTAGCTAAATCCATTTTATCTTCTTCTAATAGTGACTTACCAATCTCATAACCTTGTGCTTTTAAAAACGTATAGGAAAGACCACCACCGATAATTAAATTGTCAACGATATCTAACAAACGATCGATAACATTAATTTTATCGGCTACCTTCGCACCACCGATAATTGCTGTAAACGGACGCTCAGGATTTGAAAGAGCTTCACCTAAAACAGACAACTCCTTTTCCATGAGTAATCCAGCTGCAGACGGGAGCAATCTCGCTACCCCTTCTGTAGAGGCATGAGCACGATGTGCCGCACCAAAAGCATCATTCACATAAAAGTGAGCCATTTCAGAAAAAGCCTTCGCTAACTCTGGATCATTTGCTTCTTCTCCTGCTTCAAAACGGACATTTTCAATAAGCAAAATATCACCGTCAGCTAATTTGTCAATCGCTTCATCAACTTCCGGTCCATAAACAGCATCCGTTTTTAAAATTTCTTTACCTAACAAATTACTTAAATGCTTAGCGATTGGGTCTAGACGTAAATCCTCAATGACTTCTCCCTTTGGCCGACCTAAGTGTGATGCAAGAATAACTTTCGCACCCTTCTCAACTAAATGAGTAATCGTCGGAAGTGCCGCACGCACTCTTGTATCATCGGTAATTTCTCCACCAACCATCGGAACATTAAAATCAACCCGGCAAAAAACCTTCTTTCCTTGAACATCAAGGTCTTCTAGCGTTTGTTTATTCACAAGTTTCACCCTCCTCAATTTCACAACCAATATATGTATGAATGCTTATGTTTCCAAGTTTTACGATTTATATTTATTTTAGCAGAAAATTCCTTATTCATAAACGGAAAAAAAGGGAGGATCTAAGTCCTCCCCGTTTCATTCTTACAGTCCTTTTTCCTTCATGAAAATTGCTAAGTCAACACAACGGGCGGAGTAACCCATTTCATTATCATACCATGATACGACTTTTACCATTTTATCTTCAATCACAAGGGTGGATAATCCATCAACAATTGAAGAATCTGGATTTCCTACAATATCACTAGAGACAAGAGGCTCTTCTGTATAGCTTAAAACTCCGGCTAAATCTCCTTCAGCCGCTTCTTTAAAGGCTGCATTTACTTCTTCTTTAGTTACGTCTGTTTCTAACTCTGCGACTAAGTCAACGAGAGAACCGTCTGGTGTTGGTACTCGAACTGCCATACCATTTAACTTACCATCTAAACTTGGTAGGACTCGACCAACTGCTTTTGCTGCTCCGGTTGACGTTGGAATCATATTCACCGCTGCCGCACGAGCACGACGATAATCCTTATGAGGCAAGTCTAAAATCTGCTGATCCGTTGTATACGCATGAACTGTCGTCATAAGCCCACGCTTAATACCGAACTTATCATCAAGCACTTTCGCAAATGGTGCTAAACAGTTCGTCGTACAGGACGCATTAGACACAATATGATGCTCCTCAGGGTTGTAATCATCTTCATTAACCCCTAAAACAACCATCAAATCATCATCTGCTGCTGGTGCTGAAATGATAACTTTTTTCGCTCCCGCATCAATATGTTTCTGCGCATTTTCACGGTCTGTAAAACGACCGGTAGACTCAATAACAACTTCAACCCCGTGATCACCCCACGCTAAGTTCGCCGGATCACTTTCTGATAACACCTCAATCTCACGATCTCCAACCTTAAGCGTAGAACCTTCTACGGAAACCTCTTCATCTAATGTACCATGAACAGAATCATACTTGAGTAAATGAGCTAACATGTCAGCATCTGTTAAATCATTCACCGCAACAATTTCAATACCCTCTTTACCTAATGCATGACGGAAAACATTTCGGCCAATACGACCAAAACCATTAATACCTACTTTTACTGTCATCCTCATTCCTCCTAAATATTTTTTTATATAAAGGTAGTAATACCTTAATAGACACCCCACTTAACTATCCTTCAAAACCTCAAGCATCGCTCTCGCGGCACCTTCATCGGTAATAAGCAAATCGCTTCGTCCACGCTTAAAATACGATAAGATAGCTTTCGCTTTTGACGCACCACCAGCTACAGTAATGACACATTTCGCTTGATGGACGTCTTCTAGTTGAATCCCTAATGTACGCACTTGATGAACGACTTTCCCATGTTGATTGAAATAATAACCGAAAGCCTCACTAATAGCTTGTTCATCTTTGATCTTTTTTAGCACACGCTCCGAGGTTCTCCTTCGTTCCGCCATCGTCAGTGCATCACCAACCCCGTGTACCACGACATCGGCATCATTAATAATACTTAACGTCTCAGCTATCACTGGTTCCTCTATCATCGTTTCATAACTCGATTCACTTAACGGATCGGGTACATAAAGCAGTCGATAATCACCACCGGCTTTCCGGGCCATTTCAGAAGCGATCGTGTTCGCTTGATTTTCCACACGTTCTCCAATTCCACCCCGGGCAGGCACATATAAACATGATTTCGCCACTTCAAAGGGAGTCATCTCACTAGCAATGGCCGCCATTGTTGTTCCTCCAGTGACAGCAATCGTCTCTTCCGGACGTAAGTGCTTTTTTAAAAATTGAACACAAGCCTTCCCCATGGACTGCTTGATCCATTCATTTTGATCACTATTTCCAGCAACAACAATAACTTCTTCAACTCTTAATCGCTTCTGAAGTTTGCGTTCTAATTTACGCATTCCCATCGCTTCATGCATGAAAGGGGCTAAATCTTTTAATATTTGTTCTCCAGCTTCAGTTGTATACATCCCTTTATGTGTAATTCGAATGAAATTTTGTTCTTCTAAAAAATCGATTTCTCTTCGGACAATACGCTCGGTTTCTGAAAGTTGTCTCGCTAATGCACGTCTCCCAATCGGCTGTAAAAAGTGAATCGATTGTAAAACGGTATAACGACTTTGCATCGTTTGTACAATTTCTGGATACAATTGTCTTTGAAGCCGAAGAATCGTTTTCATTTAAAAACACCTTTTCTTACAAAAGTAGGTGGGTCATTTAACGTCCCGCGATTATAAAATTGTCCCACTTGATGTATAAAAAACATTGTACTTTAATTATAAAGAAAATCCAACACTACGTCAATAATGAGATAAGGGTTTACATTTTTATGTGTGACGCTCTAAAAATTGTTCTAAAGATACAATATTTAATTCCTCTGCTTTTAGTTCATCACCGTTTATTTCAAGTACTGGAATTTCGGTACGGTATTTTCGCAACCAATCGACATTCGTCGTAATATCCCTTCGTTCGATCGTATGTGGATATTTGTTTTCAAACATTTTTAACAAATCTAACGCTTGATCACAGAGCGTGCAATGATCCCGCGTATAAAAATAAATTTGAAGCATCTTCGCACATCTCCTAGTAAAAAACATTTAAATTTATATTACCATGGAGTATGGGAAAACTCGACTACGAACATATCATTACTCTTTATTTTCGCTTCTTTTTTATCTTACGCTTTAACTCATCAATATCAACAACCTTTTCTTCAGAAGCTTCTGTTTGAAAATCTACTTCCATATCATCCTCTTGAATATCAACATGAAAGACTCGCTCAATAACATACGCATGAAAAAGCGGCTCAGCTAATGTTAAAAAGTACGCTGCTGCAAGGGATGCGAGGGTAATTCCACTTTGAATTCCAATCACCGATCCAGCTAACGTCCAAACGGCTAAAAAATAAATGACAAAGTCGATAATCGTAGCGGCGACATTACCGACTTGATATAAAATATACATATCTCCAATGATGTAACTTGCTAATGTAATAAGACCACTAATGACAAATAACGCCATAAAGGACGTTGAGGAAAACAACCCTAAAATAGAAAAAATAATCGTACCGACGATAATAAATTTAATCATTAACGCAAATAAATGTCGCATATATTTCACCCTTTTTCATTACTTTGAGCGAGTTTCAGGGAAATATACACGACATTCCAATTAATCTATAATAAATTTCGTTTGGCTATGTCCTTCTAGTGATTTTTCGACTTGTAAAACTGCTGGAAAAGCATCTTTTAACTCCTGGACGTGGGAAATAACACCGATCATTCGACCGGTTTCTTGTAAGCCTATAATCGTTTGAATGGCTTTTTGTAAGGTTTCATCATCTAGGGAGCCAAATCCTTCATCTATAAACATCGTATCAATAACAACATTTCCTTGATGACTTTGAATAATGTCTGATACACCTAATGCTAAACAGAGGGAAGCATTAAACTTTTCTCCGCCCGATAACGTCTTTACATCACGATCAAGCCCAGTGTATGCATCATACACATCAAGGGCTAGGCCACTTTGACGACCATACGCTTCTTGCCGATCACTATGTTTAAGCACATACTGCCCGTTTGACATGTCAAATAACCGTTCATTAGCCGCTTCTAAAATTTGCTCTAAATAATCGATTTGTAAATAACGCTCGAAAGAAATTCGTAGCTCATTTTGACCACGAACGATATCATACAATTCACTTGCATTCGCATATGCCTTCTCTTTATCTTTTATATTTTCATACGTTTCTTCTAGTTGTTGGTGCAAGTTTTCTGATTCTGTGACATAATGTTTCGTTTGATTTTGCTTTTGTAACGATTGTTCATATTTATTTTTAAATATATCAACTTGCTTAGATAACTCTTCAACATCTTGTTTTTCTTTATCTTTTAATTGTTCTTGTAACTGTTTAATTTGACTGCTTAATGTATGAACTTGTTGCTTATACGATTCAATATTTGTTCGTAACTCATCAAGAGCTTCAACAGACATTTTTGCTGATCGATAAGTCTCCTCATCTTCAAAGTTCGCATGTTTTAGTTTTTCCTTAAATTGACGATTTGCTTCTTTCCATTTATTTTCACTTTTTGTTACTTGATCCGTTAAACGAGTCATTCGCTCTTTTATTTTCGTTCGTTCATTTTCTACGCGCTGTTTATTTTTTTGAGCTTGTTTCCATGCTTTTTCTAACTTTTCTTTCGTTTTCTCTGTCTTTTTTATTTCTGTTTCTAATGCGGATAGTTGTCGCAAATTTTCAGGAATTTGTTTCAAACGTTCTTCAAAAGCCGCATGTTTTCGTTCATAGATTTTCACTTGTTCATTATAGTTTTCCCGCTTTTTTTCGAAATTTTCCTTTTGCTTACGTAAATCTTTCTCGTCCTTTTGATACTTTTCTTTCCATTCACGTAACTGTTTACGACGCCTATTTAAGTCATCCTCTTGCTTCTTTAACTGTTCACCACGCTTTTGTACCTTTTTGATTGCTTCTGTGGCTTCTGCTGCAGGAAAACCTTCTTGTTCAATGATGCTTTTTTGCATATTTAATTGATTTTGAAAACTGTGAAGATCAATAGATATTTGATCGAAAATTTCTTTTTTCTTTCGTAAAACTGTTCTCTTTTCTTCCAGCTCTTCCCGGGAAACTTCCTTCGCCCCTTCCACAGCTTTATTCGGATGCTCCAAACTTCCGCAAACAGGACAAGCTTCACCATCCTGTAAATGTCCGGCAAGTACGACTGCTTGATTAGCAAGCCAGCTTTGTTCGAGACGATTAAATTGTTCTTCTAACTTTTCATAGGCGGATCTTTCATCGTTATAGGATTTTTGACAGTTATTAACGTTTATTTGTAACTCTAAATAATGTTTCAACTGTTTCCAATGTTCCCGAGCTTGACGTAATTCATTGCTTACATCTTGAAGTTTTTCTACTTTTTGATCGTCTTTTTGAATACATTCAAATAACTCGTTTAAGTTCTCTTCATTTTTTTCAATGGACTTTCGTTCTTCTTTTACGTAACTTTCAAGCTTTTGAAGAGCTTCATGCTCCTTCTTTAATTCCGTTTGTTCCCGGTCTATGTCTTTCACCGTCGGAAATAATGTTTCCAGTTGCAAGAGGCGCCTTCGGGTATTTTCCCGCTCATCTTCCCGATCTTGTTCCTTTTCTTCAAGCTCTATTGCTTGTTTAAGTGCTTTTTCAACTTCTACTTTTATACGAGTTGTTTCTGTTAATGCTGTTTTCGCTTCACGAACACTATTTTCCCAGCTCATCACTTGCTCTTCATACGGAGTAATTTGTAATGCCTTTTGTCCTTGGTTAAGTTGCTCTTCTTTTTGCTTATACAATTTTTCTTGCTCAAGGAGCCTTTTATATGTTTTTTGTTTCCCTTCTAAATCGTCAAATTGCTCGGCAATCGTCTTTGCCTCGTGGTACACATTTTGTATTCTTTGATATTGTTCATGTGCCTTTTTTGTCGCCTTTTGATCTGCTTCATATGCTCGTTTATAAAAGTCGATTTCCTCATGTAAAGCCGTTAACAATTGATCAGGGTTATAATGGTCTTCTGCTAACAATTGAAAAAGTGGCGATTCATCCCGAGCTGGAAGTATTGCTTGAATTTGTTCAATATAACTGTCGAGTTGATGTTTAACAGCTTCATGATCCTTTCGTAATTCATCCCGCATGAGTCCAAGTCTTTCACTCATTCGTTCATACTTTTCTGTTTTAAAAATGCGGCGTAATATCTCTTCTTTATTGACAGTTTCAGATGTAAGTAGTTTTCGAAATTCACCTTGAGGCAGCATCACAATTTGCTTAAACTGGTCCTGGGTTAAGCCGATTAAAGATTCAATTTTAGGATTCACTTCAGAAACTAATTGCCGGTCAACAGCGGGAGTTTCTTCTCCATCAATAATTTCGTAAAACTCGCATTTATCACCGTATGCATGCTTATTTCCTTCTTTTCTGTGGGCTAACTGGCGAAATACCCGATATCTTCTGCCATGCTGTTCAAACATAAAATCAACGGATGTATAATCATCATCCCCGGCAAAATGGCTTCTTAGTAAATTTACATTTTCTCGATCTTCACCACTCGCTTCCCCATAAAGCGCAAAACTAATCGCATCAAAAATTAACGTTTTTCCCGAACCAGTCGGACCAGAAATTACGAAAAGTTGATGATCCTGTAATTTTTCAAAATCAATCGTTTCTTTATCTTTATACGGTCCAAACGCATTCATCGTTAGTCGTATCGGTTTCATTTCTCACACCTCTTTTCTTTCTATTATTCATCCCGTTCAGCTTTTGCTTGTTCATCGATTGCTCGTTTAAATAAATCAATGACTTCATCCTCCGGGTTTTGCCCGGTTACTTCTTTATAAAACGCTTCAAATAATTCGAGATCATTCATTTGGCTTCGAGCTTTACGTACTTGCTTTTTTTCATCCGTTAACTCAGGTATATACTTTCGCATGACATGCATCGCATTTGGAAAAATCGAACGCACTTTTTCCATCGGTGATAAAATCGGCGCTCGATCGGTTAATTCAACGAATACGTAATCCTCCTTTCTTTCCATGGCGAGAATCTCTTCTAAGGAAGCCGTCACCGTTCGCATATCTCGACGTGGAATGAGTTTGCGCTTCTCAACGGACACGTCATCATCCGTTAGCTCGACAATTAAATATCCTTTTTCATGGTGTTCTTCGGAAATCGAATATTTTAACAAAGAGCCTGAATATCGAATATGATTTTCGCCGACCTGATGTTCCCGATGTAAATGGCCAAAAGCAGCATACGAAAAACCTTGAAAATATTCATGGCTAACATGCTCCGCGCCACCAACGGAAAGTGCGACTTCCGAATCACTCGTATTTTCTCTCGCTTCTCCACGCGGTGTAACAAAGGCATGTCCAATAAACACATGTCTTGCTTTAGGATCCTTCATTTCATGAATGTGTGTCGTAATTTTCTTCATCGCATCATCGTGCGAACGAATATCATCATCTTCAAATTGTACTCTCACAACACTCGGATCACAAAAGGGGACAAAATGAAAATGTACTTCTCCGTACTCATCCTGCAAAATTGCTGGTTTTCGATCTTTTTCAAACTTTCCGACGATATGTAAACCATTTCTCTCCATCATTTTTGAACCAAAATGGAGCCGTCCTGGACTATCATGATTTCCGGCAATGATAAAAACGGGAATCTCAAGCGATAACACAATTTCTTCTAACACTCCATTAAGTAAGGCAACAGCTTCTGTCGGTGGCACTGCCCGATCATAAATATCTCCTGCGATAATGACGACATCTGGTTGTTCCTTTCGAACATCTTCAACAAATTGTTTAAGCACAAAACGTTGATCCTCTGTCATATGGACACTTTGTACAATTTTGCCTAAATGCCAATCGGCTGTATGAAAAATTTTCATCCATTTCCCCTCCGAAACTTTACATGTATACATACTAGTTTACTAAAATTCGACGGTTTCTCCTACTGTTTCAAAAAATTTCGGAGGAAAATGAAGTCTTTACTGACAGAGCAATCATTATTCGTTACAATGAATATATCTAAAGAGAGGTGAGATTATTTTGAGAACTTTTGTTGATCATATCAATCGAGAAGTACATATGCCCTTTCCGCCAAAACGAATCGTATCCCTTTGCCCGGCGATTACAGAGACGATGTTTCATTTAGGATTAGAAAAACAAGTTGTTGGTCGAACTCGCTTTTGCATTCACCCACAACCGGACGTAGAAAAGGCGATGAACATCGGTGGTACAAAAGATATGAAACTCGAGCGTATTAAAGCCCTTGATCCCCATTTAATTATTGCGGAAAAAGAGGAAAATACGAAGGAAATGGTTGAAGAATTGGAAAAACACTTTCCTGTGTACGTGTTTGAAATTCAAACAGTTGAAGATGCATTACAAATGATCAAAGATCTCGGAAGAATTACGAACCGAAGCCTTGAAGCCAATCAAATGATTTCAACGATTCAAACGAGTTTCACAAAACTCCCCGATGTTTCCGGAAAAAGAATTGCTTACGTTATTTGGCAAAATCCGTACATGGTCGTTGGTGAGGACACATATATTAACGATGTTCTCACAACTATTGGTTTTGACAATCCATTTATCGCTTTCGACGGAAGATACCCCGAAGTAACGACAGAAAATTTACGTGAAGCTAATTTGGATTATATTTTTTTAGCTAGCGAACCCTTTCCCTTTCAAGAAAAACACGTTAAAGAGTTCTCAAAATTACTTCCAAAATCAAAACCTCTTATCGTAGATGGCGAAATGTTTTGGTATGGGGCAAAAATGATCGAAGCAAGCAGTTATTTCAAGCAAACATTTCAACACTTATAAGGTGATCCCATGAACATTTGGTATATATTAAACGGACTTATCCTTATTTTTGCGATAAGTAAAGTAGCGATGAAGCCAATTTCAGCTATCACATTTTTTGGGCTTCTTGGCTTTCTTTTCATTATGTTTAACTGGACACGTCAAGCAGTATTTAAAACGATTCGCGATTCGCCTTACCGAGAACAAAAAATAAGATTTGCCAACTTTTCTAAACGAGTGCTACCCTTGCATAAATGGACTGGGACGATATCACTGATCTTGATCCTCATTCACGCCATATTCGTTATCCAAATGTACGGTCTTTTACTTACGAATAAAAAAATCATGACCGGACTCTTTGCGATTATCGTCCTCATCTTTCTTGTTGTATCCGGTTGGCTTAGATGGGTAAAAACAACCCCTATACGCCGGTACGTTCATTGGGGTCTAGGATTTACCATATTCTTTTTAATCATTGTACATATTATTTTGTAAGTTCACGCAAATCCTGCCAACCATAGACAAGCTCTCGGTGAGTTTTCGATCCGATCGTAAGTGTTCCTTCATCGATTAACTCACCACCGAGGGCTTCATAAAAATATTTCGCCTCATTTTCTGCTAACACAATGACAAGCATCGATTGAAATCCCTCAGCCACAAGCCGCTCAACAAGTCTACGTGTAAGCTGCTTTCCAATTCCTTTCCCTTGGTATTTTTCTAATAAATATATCGCATAAATTTCACCTTCATAGCCCGGATAATTACCAGAACGCTCTTTTCCACCATGGGCAAAACCAATCACCTCACCCCTACGATTACACGCAACAAGCGGTGGGTCCTTATCAATCGTTTCCATCCAACGTTTTGCTCGCTCCTCAATCGATAGTCCAGCTAAAAAATCCTCATCGACAATCCCTTCATAAGTCGTGCGCCAACTTTCAACATGAACCTTCGCAATACCTTTAATATCATCTCGCGCCGCTGGTCGAATGTCTATCATGAACTTCCCTCCTTCGCTCAAATGCTAGGAATCTATTTAAAAACTCAAGTAAAATAAAAAATCTCCCAAACCTAAGGAAGGCAGGGAAACTTTTTATCCACATTCAAAGGTTGAAGAACACTTTCTATGTATTCAATTCTTCAACATGAATGACTGTAAAGTTTTCTTCTTCTAACCCTTTAATAATTTTATCTAATTTCTTCTTATCTACATCTTTGTCTAAAACGATCGTCACTCGACGGACAAACTTTAACGTATCCTTTAGTGTAACGACACCTTGGACGTTCGTATACTCATTTATGACATCAAGCATATTGCTTAATGCACCGGAATATTCGATCGTTCCAATCGTCAAGGAATAACTACCATTTTTCACATCCCACGCACTCTCAAGCACATCTAGCACATTCGCATTCGTTAAAATCCCCAAAAACGTCTTATCCTCATCAACAACCGCTAAAAAGGGCAAGCGCTTAATCGTCTTAAACACATAAAAAAAAGGTGCCTCTTCTTCAATATAGCCATCCTCTTGATCTTCAATAACTTCATCTAATGATCCAGATAGCTCATTCTCTACTTCTTTCTGTAGTAAATCAACTTTATACACGTTCCCGACATACTTTTCGCCTGCTTCATCAAGTACCGGAATACACCGATAACCTGACTCAACGAGCTTATCGTAGGCTACTTGCATTCCATCAGATTCCTTTACATAAACAACATCTCGAGCATGTACGTAATTATTACTAACTAGCATGTAACTACCTCCCATTGTGTAAAAAAAATATCATATTCACATTATGCATTATATTCTGTAAAATTTCAATATACAAAATATTAATTCAAACTAACGTCATAAAAGATGCTAAACTAAAAATAGACACACCATTAAAAAAACGAGGCATCACATATGCCCCGTTCCTGTTCTCGTAAATTTAATTTGTTTTAAAGAATTAAAATCAATAATCCTATGGTGAAAACTGTCATGTAAGACCCCTGTAAATACCTAAAGATATACTCTTTACTTTCTGGCAAGCCTTTTTTATGTTCCATATACCCTCGAAGGAATTGTATGGAAAGCATATGCATAAAAACAGCTAACATGCCACCAAAAAAACCATAGAAGTATACACCGAAAAATATAACAATGACAAATCCAGCAAATAAGATTCTTTCCGCCCATTGATGAACATGATTAACTGGTCGATACTTGAAAAATCCGATACCATACTTCCTTCTTAAATAAAACTCGATCGATAGACTAATGAGTAAGCCGACAATCACATACAAATACTTTTCTATCTTATGTCACCTCTCATGACAAACTTTAGTCCTCATCAGACATTTATTTTATAAATATTTGAAAGACGATAATAGAAATTTTAAGTAATTATTAGTCTACTCACATTTTACTATATATTCAGTTAACCCTCAATGGGAAAAAGGCTAAAGTCTTCTTAAAACCTTTAGCCTTCTAATGATTTATTTAATTTTTATTTACATATTTACGCTCATGATTTCTAACCCCAGATAAACAAATACTACCTGTATCTTCTTCAACATTCAGCATGGCTTCACTTCCGTCGACGGGAAGCTTTTCTTCAAATATTTCTTCATATTCAGGGATAGAAAGTTTCGTCCGATTATCGAGCATTGCTTGATGAGCTTCCGCAAATAAATAATCTCGATATCCTTTTTGTAAGTGACCGGAGAAAAACTCTCCTACCCCACCAGAGCCATAGCTGTAAAAGCCGATTTTCGCTCCTTCTTCTAATTCCTTGTTTTCAAGGAGTGAAATAAAGCCTAAATATAAGGAAGCTGTGTAAATATTTCCGACGCGTCGGCTATAGGTCGTACTTGCTTCATAATTGTCCATAATTCGTTCTTCGTTTTCACCAAGCCCATCTGGATAAATGGCTTCTAACGCTTTTCTTCCCATTTTTGTGTACGGCAAATGGAAACAAATCGCTTCAAAGTCATCGATCGTTAAACCGGTTTTTTCTTGATATTCCTGCCAAACAGCTCCAAAATATTCGATATATTGCTCATTTGAGTAATGTCCATCAACAAAAGCATACTCAGAATAAATAGGCCGCCAAAAGTCCATAATATCCTTTGTCATTGATGTAGCTTCCCTATCTAACACCAACACGCGAGGGTTTGCACTAACAAGATAGGCAACCGCACCTGCCCCTTGGGTTACTTCTCCCGGTGTAGCTAGGCCGTATCTCGCAATATCAGAAGCTAGCACTAACACTTTACTTTCCGGATGTAAAGCGACATGTCCTTTTGCAAGTTGTAAGGCCGCTGTTCCCGCATAACAAGCTTGCTTCAGTTCAATCGACCGGGCTTCACGCTTCAAGCCGAGAAGCTCATGTAAGTAAACACCGCCAGACTTGGAATGATCGACTCCTGTTTCCGTTGCAAACATAACAAAGTCAATCGCCTCGCGATCTTCCTCTGTTAAAATTTGTAAAGCTGCATTCCCCGCAAGCGACACAGCATCTTGTGTAACCGGCGCAACAGCCATTTCATCTTGTCCAATTCCGATCGTATATTTATTTGGATCTTCATCCCTTGCATGGGCAAGATCAACCATATCTACATAATAATGTGGGGAATAAAACCCGATTTTATCAATTCCTATTTCCATGAATAGATTCTCTCCTTCAATGATGCAAGTAGCATCTAAATTTAAGATGTAATATGTAGTAACATACTAAAGTATGAAAATAAGTCAAGAAAAAATAATCATCGCCATAAATCTTTCAAATAGATAACGGTTTCATGACTATATGTAGAACAACAGTTTAGAAAAACAGCTCACTACATTCGAGAAGCTCCCATGCAGTGAGCATATCATAAGGCTTTACAAGTCAAAGATTGTCTTAAGAAACATTTTACTTTAAGACACTAAATACGGAAATCACACGAACAAATATATATAATTCCCAGCAGGATCTCTCGTTAAAAAGTCTTCCCCATCTTGCTGAATGAAATACTCATTAGCTGACAACCGTTTCACTACCTCTTCTCGTTTTTCTTTATCCTTTAAAACAATCGTATACCAATTTAAGCCGACACTGTTTTCCGGTGGAGTTTCCGCTCCTTCGCCTTGCCAAACATTGAGTCCGAGATGATGATGATACCCACCATCAGAGATGAAAAGAGCTCCAGGATACTGGGCTACAATGGAAAATCCGAGAGTGTCAACATAAAATTCTTCTGCCTCTTTTAAATCATTTACATGTAAATGAATGTGACCGATAATTGTGCCATCCGGTAAATGTTGCCACTCTCCATCTTGCTCCCTTAATAAATTTTCTTCATCTAATGGGAGTGTCGCCATCTCTAGCGAATCAACATTTCCCGGGAAATCTTCTTTCTTTTTATCGTAATACATTTCAATTCCATTTCCATCCGGATCGTTAATATAAAGTGCCTCTGTTAAAATATGATCCGAAGCCCCATAAGGCAAGCGATGCTCCTTTAAAAACTGTAAAAAGTTTGCTAATTGATTGCGCTCAGGCACGAGTAAGGCAAAATGATATAGCCCGGTCGTTCGCTTACCTTTAGGCATTACTTCTTCTGGGTGTTCTAAGATCAAGAGTGGCCGTTTTCCGTCCGCTGTTAAAACGACCCGATTTTTCTCCCGCGTCAACACTTGAAAACCTAACACCTTTTCATAAAAAGTTACAGAACGTTTTAAATCCATGACATTGACACTTAAATAATCGACATAGGTAATAGGTTTTTTATGATACTTACTCATCACAAGCACCCTTTTCCTGAATCTATTTTCATTAGCATATCATAAAACGAGTGTCTACATGTGAAAATATGCACATTTTTTCACATAAAAAAGACCTTGAGTGGGACAAATACAACACTCAAGGTCAACATTATTTATCGACTTACAATTTAAATTGCCCGATAAGTTCTTCTAAATCATCAGCTAATTTCTTTAAATCTTGGGAACTGCCGGCTACTTCTTCCATAGAACTGCTTGCTTGTTGGGATTGAGCAGATGTTTCTTCTACCCCAGCAGCTGATTCTTCGGAAATTGCTGCAATATCTTCAATGGAAACACTCATCTCCTCGGAATCCTTTGCTATCGTTTCTAAATTTCCTGATACATGTCTAATTCGTTCAGCCATTTCTTCAACGGCTTCACTAATTTGCAAGAAGGTCTTCCGAGTTTCATCTATTTGAATCGTTCCTTCCTTCACTTCTTCATAACCAGATCGGAGGGATGAACTAACGACACTTGATTCATTTTGAATTCGTGTCACGATATCAGTAATATCCGTTACAGAAAAGGAAACTTGTTCAGCAAGTTTACGAACTTCATCTGCAACAACGGCAAATCCTTGCCCATGCTCTCCAGCTCGAGCAGCTTCAATCGCCGCATTTAAGGCTAGCAAATTCGTTTGCTCAGCAATATCTTGAATGACAAGAATAAGTTCCGAAATTTCCTTAGAATGCTCATCTAATCCTTCAACTTTTTCAACGGAATCTAAAACAATTTCATCAATAATTTGCATTTGTTCATGGGATTTTTCCATTAAACTCGTTCCAGCATTCGTTAAGTCAAGCACATTGTTAGACGATGAGAAAATTGCTTCGCCACTTTCATTCGCTTCTTCGACATGGTCCAAAAATTGATTCATCATAGATGCTAAATTGTTAGAATGCTCAGCTTGATTTTCTGCACCACGGGCGAGTTCTTCCATCGTCACTGCAACTTGCTCTGCCCCCGCTTTTACTTCTCCGGCGGAATTTGTCAGTGCGTCACTCTCTTCGTTAATTTGTTCGGAAACTCGATGAATGTGATGGAGTAAATTTTGATTATTTTCATTCATCAAGTTCGTTGCATGGATGAGTTGTCCAATTTCATCCCGCAAATTAGTCTCTAATGCAGCTTGACTTAAGTCTCCATCTGCCATCGCGTTCATCCTTGCCATTGCCTCCCGTAAAGGATTGGCAATCGTTCGTGCAGTTCCTAAAGCGATAACAATTCCGACGATAACAACGATAACCGAAATCGATGTAGCAACAATCATTGTCATCTGACCACTTTCAATGACTTCATCACCAGAACTGCGAATTTCATCCTCTCGGTTAAGCGCATAATTTTCAAAGTATTTCATAATCTCTTCTCCGTCAGTAGCTAAGGATTGAAAATTCGCTCTCGCCTGTGCCCTTTGACGGTTAGCATAACTATCAAAAACTTCCGAGTGAATATTTTCTTCCCACTCCTGTAAAGCAGTGATTTGCTCAAAATCGAAAGTATTATCAGCTATTGTATCTTCTATCATGGCTATGTATTGTTCACTGGTTTTCGTATACTCTTCAAACTTTTTCTTATGTAAATCTTCGCCTGTTGCTAAAAAGTCTCTAACTATCGAAATTCGATTCGCTATTGTAAAAGCAACTTGTTGATTAGATATTAAAGCAGGCACTTCATGGTCAATAATTGTTTCTGTCTCTTCATTAACGAGATTCGTCGAATAAAAATTGTATAATCCTAAAATAATGACAAGCGCAAAAATAAGTGTAAAACCGACCATCATTTTATGTTTAATACTTCTAAATCCTAGCATCTTACGCAATCTTTTGATCAACGTATTCCCCACCCCATATGTATATAATAAAGAACTACTTAATACTTATATCGGTTATTCATGAAAAGTTCTTAAGGGGAAAATCGAAAGTTATTTGGAAATTTTAGACGATCATCACATCCTGAACCCTCTTTTAATGTCCTTCCCTGCAAGAAAGGGACACAAACTGAAAGCAAATATTCTCGAAACAAAAGTCTTTTTTCGTTATGATAGAAAAGAGTAAAGAAAAAGGAGTTTACGAATGATAGAAATATATACAGATGGTGCTTCCCGGGGAAATCCAGGTAAAAGCGGTGCAGGCATATATATCAAAGATAAAGATAAGACAATGAAGTACGTCGCCCCACTTAGTGAAATGACAAATCATGAAGCTGAATTTCATGCTGTAATTACCGCTCTTAATATTTGTAAATGTAAATTTGCCCATAACATACTTTCTATTCGAACGGATGCAAAAGTCGTCGTTGATGCCATGGAAAAAAATTACACGGGCAATGAGAACTTTAAACCTCTTCTTCAGGAAATAAATGAATTAAAAAAACACTTTCCTTTCGTTTTTATCAAATGGATCCCAAATAAAGAGAATATTCATGCAGATGAGCTCGCGAAGTTAGCTATTGAATCCCAGGATTTACAAAAAATCGAATAAAATCGCTTTTTCAGAAAGAGGCTCTTACCATTTAATACGGTATCGGATCATTTAAATCAATTTCATAAAGCTTACCTGTATGCGCATCAACCGCCTCTACAAAATGATGTTCTTTATCAAACTTTGCTAAATAACCTGGTTGATAAACGCGCAAATCACCTTGAAACTGTGGTAGTAAAGAAAGTTCCATTCGAAGGGCCTTATCATACATAGCTAAAGCTTCTTCCTTCGAAACTTTCGGTCTTAAATCCATATGGGATAGTGCCGTTTCACTACGTATCGTATTTTGCAAAAAGCGAACTTGTCCGGTATATTTCCCAATACCGATCGTAATAAAATGATCGGAAACAAAGATGCCTGACTGTACCCGCTGAAATAAAAAGCGATACATCTCCTCATGACTCGGTTGTGAATATAAACGTAACGACTGTTCATCATTCATGAAATGCTCCTGAAGTTCTTCATCATTAACAGGTTGCATTTGATGGATTCGCCGATAAAATTTTTCATCTGCTTCTGGCTCAATAAAAAATAAGAAATCTAACGCCTTTTCTCGAGCCTCTTCAACGGATAACTTATTTGTTAATCGCGAAGTAAACTCACCACTTAAAATATGTTTAACTTTTCCCTGCCAATCATAGGCAATTTTGATGACGTGATCATCTGGCAGAAACATAGAATACTCGAGATTTCCCACTTGCAGTAATTTCGAATACGCTTCAATCTTTCCCGATGAAAAGGATTGTTCACCTATTTTATGATAATATTTTGAGATACCAAGCGCCTCATACAGCGATGAAAAAGATGTCCTCTGATATTCAATCGGCACGTAATCAAACTTATCATCATTGGAAACGATACGAACTTCGCCCGTTGCCGGAATAGACGGCGCACTGCGATTCACTTTATAAAGCAAATGATAATTATTATCCCCATTTATATAAGTAGACTTATCACAATATTCAATCGCAAGCTCTAAGTCGATATGATTCATAAACTTCTTTTTTGCTTCCTCATGGGTAATCATTTCATCTAAATACTCAATTTTATATTTCGGATAATCAAAACTAAAATCAACAATTTGTCCATCTACCGCTACTCCTACATTAAAACCGACATACGGAATCGTCACCTGTAAGCAGTCATCCTTTTTTTCAAAATAAATCGAATAAAGTTCCCGCATATTAAAAACAGCCGAAAGTTCATATTCTCCACATATATCTGGGTAAAACTCTCGAACGAACTCCCGGGCAATGTCAATTAATTCTTCCTCCGTTAATTCATTATCTGACAAAACAACACTCATCATGATTTCAAAATGAATTAACCGTCCCCACCGATTTAACTCACACCTCCCCGCTAATTCCTCTGTACCACGAATTACAAAATCGTAAGTTTTTATATCATTATATTGTAAATACTCGCTACTTTGTGCCACATAAACAGGTTGATGAAAATATTTCTTTAACCGTTGTAAAATAATTTCGTTATTCATATGCAAATGCTCCAATTTTTATAATCAATTCATGTATAATGTTTATCGACAATATCATATCATACATAAAAGAAAAATCTAATCTTCGATATAATACATCCCTTTTATTGCAACAAAATCGTGAAAGTTAGACGACAACCATTGACAAACTTTGTCTTTTATTCATACGATATTATGAATGAAACATAACATTAATCATCTTTTAATAATCATGATATACTAGGTCCGAAAATGAAAATATAAAAGGGGATTTATATGAAAAAGTTACTCACTATTTTGATCGTTGGCACATTAGTGGCGTGCAACACATCAAAAAATACAGAAAACTACAACGATCAAGCAAAGGAAGTGGAGAATGCTGAAATACTAGCAGAAGAACCGCCAAAAGTTTCAAAAGATGAAGTCAAACAGAATGCATTTTTTGAAACTGAACTTCAAACAAAAGAAGAAACAAAACAAGTTTACGTCGAAAAACTATCCAAAGAAAAAGAAATCGACGGAAAAATATATGACAGCTTTATTTTTTACGTAGCCGATCTAGAAAACGACGATGCTTTCGTCCAAACAAATCTTGAGTTTTATGATATTTCCCTCGAACAACCAAATGAAATAACCTTTGATACGGCAAAGTTTCAAGGAGATACGACGATGTTCGCCATCCATCCGATATCAAGCGATAAGAATGAAATATTTTTTTGGACCCTTGATGATGGCTCCTTAATGAGCATCACCTTTGAAGATGAAATTTACACATCGTCAGCAAAATCTGAAGAAATAAACGTAAAAATTTTAAAAGATGAATTCGTACAAACATTAACCTACAATGAAATCGAAAATGATACTATAGTTACTTTTCAAACATGGGTTTATGATCCCGAATATAAAAACTTCCAAATTCGCGATCTGCTCATCATTGATGAAGAAAATGAAACCGCCGAATACTTTGCTGAGAAATGGCTCTCTTTTGAAGACTATTATATAGACTTTCCATATTACACTTTCACTGCGAAAGATGTGGACACAATCAAAAATGGCCAATTACCAGATAACGATTTTCCACTTGGCACATCAATTGAACAAGTCATTGAAAACAAAACTATTTTCGAAGAAGGTTATTATGATGGCGGAGCATATTATGAAACAGTTGATGGTATGCTTTTTTACAATGAAGAGACCGAGATTCATACTGTAGCGATGTACTCTGGCAATCGATTTATCAACCAATATGAAATAGAAGATATTTTAGGTGAACCGAAGTCTTCTGGAAGAAGTGACATATATCCAGACGAACTTTTTTCAAATTATGAATGGGACGATATTATGTTACGACTCATTTATAATAATGATGATGAACTCATTCGAATGGAATTACATGCAAACGATCATAAATAATCGAGAGACTAGCACACTTCATGCTAGTTCTTTTTTTGTCTAAAAATGTAAACAGTTTTCCTTAAATTTGACACAATATCGCATAAAGTATTGACATTTGCTAACATTATCTATAAAATTCTAAACTGTTCATGTTGCTTATAACGAATACATGAATTACGATAGATGGAACAATTCAACATTCGCACAAATTGCAAGTAGGTTATTGAAAGGGGATTAGATGCGAAAATTTACACCAGTCTTTATTATTTCACTTAGTATCATTTTAGCATTTATTTTATGGGGAACAATCAACAATGAAAACTTATACAACGTAACAACAGCCATTCAAAACTTCTTACAAATACGTTTCGGATGGTTTTACCTAATTTCTGCAACAGTTATCCTCATTTTTGTCATTTACCTCGCATTTTCAAAATATGGTAATATAAAGTTAGGTAATGATGACGATGAACCAGAATATAGTACCTTCAGCTGGTTAGCGATGCTCTTTAGCGCGGGAATGGGTATCGGACTTGTTTTCTGGGGTGTTGCCGAACCAGTGTCCCACTTTTTTGACCCAGCAACAGGTGAGCCTGAAACAGGAGCAGCTGCAGCGGAATCACTTCGATTTACCTTTTTCCATTGGGGCTTACACCCATGGGGCGTATATGCACTCATTGCGTTAACCCTCGCCTTTTTCAAATTTCGAAAAAATGCACCGGGAACAATAAGTGCGACCTTTGAGCCACTAATCGGTGAGCGAACGAAAGGATGGATCGGAAAAACAATCGACATTATCGCTGTATTTGCGACCGTATTTGGGGTAGCAACATCCCTTGGACTTGGGGCCATCCAAATTAACGGTGGACTATCATACTTAAATAGCAACATACCCGATGCCATCTCAACACAACTTATTATTATTGCTGGAGTAACGATTTTGTTCACATTGTCAGCCATATCCGGAATCGGACGGGGAATTAAATGGCTCAGTAACACAAATATCATACTAGCGATTTTATTAATGTTTTTCTTTTTATTCGCTGGTCCAACAACCTTTTTACTCGACTTATTAACAACAACGGTCGGAGCCTTCATCCAGTATTTCCCAGAGATGAGCTTCCGTATGGCACCCTTTAACGCTGATAATAGTAGTTGGATTCAAAGCTGGACAATCTTTTATTGGGCATGGTGGATTAGCTGGTCACCCTTTGTCGGTACATTTATCGCCCGGGTATCAAAAGGACGAACAATTAAAGAATTCGTCTTCGGTGTCTTAGCCGTTCCGACTGTATTTAGTATGATTTGGTTCGCTATTTTTGGAGGAACAGGCATTTACTTTGAAATGTTTAAAGACGCAGGCATCTGGGAAGCAATGAATCAAGGTGAATATACAGAAATTGCCCTCTTTGCTACTCTAGGTGAACTACCATGGGCGACAATGATTACAGTTGTTGCGATCTTTTTAATTAGTACCTTTTTCATTACGTCAGCCGACTCCGCAACCTTCGTTGTCGGTATGCAAACGACAGACGGAATGCTAAACCCACCGTTAAGTATTAAATTAACGTGGGGGATTATCCAAGCAGCAGCAGCGGCCGTTTTACTTTGGTCAGGAGGCCTCGAGGCACTGCAAACAGCTGCTATTATATCTGCCTTCCCGTTCGTATTCATTTTACTATTTATGATGATATCCATTCGCCGTGTGCTTGAAGAAGATTATCGCAAGTCCCATCGTCAAAGAGCATATCATTAAGGAGGTTTTGATCAAAGATGCGTTTAATTAATGTCAGAAGAGGCCAGTTCGTTTATTATGAAAACAAACTGCATAAAGTATATTCTGTCAAACCCTTTTTCAAACAGTCTGTCCACCTTATTAGACTATCTGATTTTGAACAAGTATTAGCAACAGCCCGAGAAATCGACTTACACAGACCAAAACATTTAGATAGCTTTATGTATAATGGCCATCGATTTACCCTTGATAAAAATAAAAAAGCTGAAGTTGGCGATTATATTTTAGTCATTAATCCAAAACCGGACTCCCTTGATCGCCATCATCTTCACGCCATTGAAATTGTCTCATCGATAGAGACCCATGGAGTTATTAGTAACAAAGCAAACGGCATTAAACACTCGGAGTATTGGGTAATGACTCCAGGTCTGCTTGAGGGAGCACGAAAAATCGATTGGCAAGATCCAGAATTACGAACAGAAGAAGATGACGCAATCGACCAATTACTCGAACAAGAAATGACAAAACCTCAAATTGGTGATATTTATCAGAAAAACGACGTTGAACCAATCTTACAAACAATGATCGTCGCTATTGAAGGAGACATCGTGTTTTTAGGCGGAGGATTTAAAATTCATATGAATGAACTAACGGATTCCGACCGTTGGACACCAGTTATTCATTCTGTTGAAAGTGATATCAACGGTGTTTCGAGCGAACAACAGGTTGATGACGCGAAATAATGCAATAAATTAAGAAACGCTGTGGTGCAAATACTACAGCGTTTTTTGCCCTTGAAAGCCGAGCTAATTGCAGATATATGAAATAAGCGTTATCCCACCGCGGTTTTGCCGAGCCAAAAAAACAAACTAATTGCCTCTCATTAGATACAGCGCTGTCCTAATACGGTTTTGCCAAGGAAGTTTGATTAAAAAACGATCGAATGTCTATTAGAGACTAAGCTCCTTTGACCTATATATCCTATGAAATGTTATCCTTAAAACTTATGAGAAGTCTTAAAGGGAAAAAGACGACAAATCTTTTAAGACAAGCACTTCAAGTAAACTTACAATGAAAATGTGC
>Ga0209487_1000563_pt1 | contig 33451 bp, 34 predicted proteins | sample Poulit2012_FD_187524 | JGI IMG/M metagenome (GOLD analysis project Ga0209487, IMG submission 187524) | Agricultural soil microbial communities from Georgia to study Nitrogen management - Poultry litter 2012 (SPAdes) (version 2) | ecosystem: Environmental > Terrestrial > Soil > Agricultural land...
TAGCCACGGGCAATGGGGCGCGGGGCCGCGGGCCAGGCGCGTGCCGGGGGCGGGCACGCTTGCCTGGGTACGGGCACCGACCAGGAGCTTGGTCCCGGTGGCGGCCCACTCCGGCTGGGATACTAGCACCAGGCGACGTGCGTACTCCCACCGCGTCGTGAGGACACCCGTGCAAGGAGGCGCACGATGACACCTTCAGCGACATCTTCAGCTCCCGCGGCAGGTACCGCTCCACGCATCGGCTTCGCCGCTCAGGTCGATCACACCGGGGTCGAGGTCGACGCCGGGCCCCCCTCCAGCTCCGGGCTGCGGGCCGGGACCGAGCTGTTCACCGCGGCCGAGCGATTGGGCTACGACGTCGGCTACGTGCGCACCCGGCACCTGCAGGACGCTCTGTCCTCCCCGCTGCTGTTCCTGGCCGCGCTCGGGCAGAGCGTGCAGCGGATGCAGCTCGGCACCGCGGTGATCCCGCTGCGGTTCGAGAACCCGGGTCGTCTCGCCGAGGATCTCGCGACCGCCGACCTGCTGCTGGGCGGGCGTCTGCGGGCCGGCCTCGGCTCCGGCTACTCCGCCCATGACGCCATGTACGTCGAGGCGTACGGGCAGATGCGCGGAGAGCGCGGCGAACACGTCGACCGAGTGCTGCACGAGCTGCTGGCGCTGCTGGACGGGCAGATCGTCTCCACGGCCGACGCCCACGTCGAGGGCGTGGAGCCGGGCACCCCGCTGCGCGTCCAGCCCCAGGTGCCGGGGCTGCGCTCGCGCCTCGCCTACGGGGCCGCGGGGGCCGAGCGGGCCGCGATGGCCGGCAGCGCGGGCCTGGGCCTGCAGCTGGCCACGATGGTGCCCGACGATGGCTCCGGCCGCTCCTTCGAGAGCCTGCAGCTCGATGTCGTCGAGGCCTACCGGGAGGCGTCGCGCGCCGCTGGGTACGGGGAGGGTCACGTCATGGTCAGCCGGCAGATGATCCCGGTCACCGGGGACGCCGAGCTCGAGCGGTACGTGTCGCTGATCCCCCGGGAGCGCGCTGCCGCCCCCGGGGTCTCCGGCGAGCACCGCAGCCTGGAGATCGGTGGCCACGAGGCGGTCTACAGCCAGATCGTGCTCGACGACCCCTCCGTCGTGGCCCAGGCGCTGATCGCCGATCCCGTGGTGCAGGCCGCCGACGAGATCGTCCTGGTCCTGCCTTTCAGCGCGGACCGCACCGATCAGCTGCGGGTGCTGGAGAGCTTCGCGCGGGACGTGGTCCCCCACCTGCTGGCCGCGATCGTCACCTGACCGCTGCGGTCAGGCCCCGATGAGCCTGCCGGCGAGGTAGGACTCGACCTGGTCCAGCGCCACCCGCTCCTGCGCCATCGAGTCGCGCTCGCGGACGGTGACGGCCTGGTCCTCGGCGGTCTCGAAGTCGACCGTGACACAGAACGGGGTGCCGATCTCGTCCTGGCGGCGGTAGCGGCGACCGATCGCCTGGGTGGAGTCCATCTCCACGTTCCAGTGCTGACGCAACGTCGCAGCGAGCTGCTCGGCACGGGGCACCAGGTCCGCGCTCTTGGACAGCGGCAGCACGGCGACCTTGACCGGGGCCAGTCGCGGGTCGAGCTTGAGCACGGTGCGCTTGTCGACGCCACCCTTGGTGTTGGGGGCCTCGTCCTCGGTGTAAGCGTCGACCAGGAAGGCCATCATCGAACGGGTCAGGCCGAAGCTCGGCTCGACCACGTAGGGCGTGTAGCGCTCGTTGGCGGCCTGGTCGAAGTACTGCATCTTGGTGCCCGAGGCGTCCGTGTGGGCACCCAGGTCGAAGTCGGTGCGGTTGGCGATGCCCATCAGCTCGCCCCACTCGCTGCTCTGGAAGCCGAAGCGGTACTCCAGGTCGATGGTGGCGGCGCTGTAATGGGCGCGCTCGGAGTCCGGGACGTCGAAGCGGCGCAGGTTGTCCGCATCGATGCCCAGATCGATGAACCACTTCCAGCAGGCCTCGACCCATTCGGTGAAGTCGCTGTCGGCCTGCTCGGCCGTGGTGAAGTACTCGATCTCCATCTGTTCGAACTCGCGGGTGCGGAAGATGAAGTTGCCCGGTGTGATCTCGTTGCGGAACGCCTTGCCGATCTGGCCGATGCCGAAGGGTGGCTTCATGCGGGAGGCGGTCACCACGTTCAGGAAGTTCACGAAGATGCCCTGAGCGGTCTCCGGACGCAGGTAGTGCAGGCCGGTCTCGTTGTCGACCGCCCCGAGATAGGTCTTGACCAGGCCCGAGAACTGCTGCGGATCGGTGTACTCGCCACGGTTGCCGCAGTTGGGGCAGGGCACCTCGGCCAGGCCACCCTCGGGGGCACGCCCCTTCTTCGCCTCGAAGCCCTCGATCAGATGGTCCTCACGGAAACGGTTGTGGCAGCTCTTGCACTCCACCAGCGGGTCGGTGAAGGTCTCCACGTGACCGGAGGCCTCCCACACCCGCCGCGGCAGGATGATGGAGGAGTCCAGGCCCACCATGTCGGCGCGGGACTGCACGAAGGTGCGCCACCACTGCTTTTTGATGTTCTCCTTGATCTCCACGCCCAGCGGGCCGTAGTCCCAGGCCGAACGGGTACCGCCGTAGATCTCACCGGAGGGGAACACGAAACCTCGCTTCTTCGCGAGAGCGATGACGTTGTCCAACCTGCTGGCGGGGGCCTTGGCCACGGGGGTCTCCTGGTGACGGGTGTGTAGGGAACTGGTCCAGCATAGCCACGCCCGCGCTGTGACGGTGCCCACCGCGAGCGGCGTAGCAGGGGTGGCGGAGTTGCGCGCCCCCTGCTCCTTGGTGAGAATGATTGTCATGAAGATGGCCCCGCCCGCACCGCTCCTCAGCCGACGGTCCGCTCTCGTGCTCGCAGGACTCGGTGCGGGTGCCTCGATGCTGGCGGCCTGCGGGGGCGCGGAGGGCGCCGCTGATGGAGGGCTGACCGTGGTCACCTCCTGCTATCCCCTCGCCTTCCTGGCCACCCGGGTGGGTGGCGACCGGGTCTCGCTGATCGATCTGACCAACCCCGGCATGGACTCCCACGGGCTCGAGCTGTCCGTGCGCCAGGTCGTCCAGGTGCAGCAGGCTGATCTGGTGCTGCAGATCCCCGGCTTCCAGCCCGCCCTGGACGAGGCCGTCTCCTCCGCCGAGGGCCTGGAAGTGGTGGATGTCTCGGCCGTCACCCAGCTGCTGGCGTACGGAGAGGGCGCGGATCACATCCATGAGGGGGATGCCGAAGCCGACGGCCACGAGGACCACGGCGCCGAGAGCTCCGACGGCGGCCACGAGGGCGGGGGCCCCGAGGGGCATGATCACGGACCGCTGGACCCGCACTTCTGGCACGACCCGCTGCGGATGGCCGAGGTCGGCGACGCGCTGGCCGAGCACCTGGCGCAGATCGCCCCCGAGGGGGGCGAGGACTTCTCCTCCGCCGCCGCACAGCTGCGCACCGAGCTCGAGGAGCTCGATGAGGAGCTGGCCTCCCGGTACGAGGAGCACGCGGATGCACCCTTCATCACCAGCCACGCCGCCTACACCTACCTCGCTCAGCGCTACCACCTGCGACAGATCGGGATCGCCGGAGTGGATCCGGAGACGGAGCCGTCCCCGCAGCGCCTGCTGGAGCTCGAGCGGCTCATCGAGGACGAAGGGGTCTCGACCGTCTTCTTCGAGACCACCGCCTCCCCGAAGGTGGCACAGACCCTGGCCGAGAACGTCGGGATCGAGGCCGCCGAGCTCGACAACCTCGAGACGCAGCTGGACGAGCAGCAGGACTACCCTGCCGTCATGCGTTCCAACAGCCGGGCCCTGATCGAGAGCTGGACATGAGGCCCGAGCAGGGTCGGGCCACCCCGGCTGTGATCGAGGTAGCCGGCGCCGACGTCTCCCTCGGCGGCACGCCGGTGCTGCACGGGGTCGACCTGCGGGTCGAGTCCGGCGAGCTGGTGGCGCTGTTGGGGGCCAATGGCTCGGGCAAGTCCACCTTGCTGCGTGTGGCCGTCGGCCTCTACACCCCACAGGCCGGCACCGCCCGCCTGTGGGGAACGCCCGCGCACCGGCCCCAGGCCCATGACCGCCTCGGGTACGTGCCCCAGGACACCTCCGATGCCGGGTCCATCCCCACCACTGCGCGCGAGACCGTCGCCACCGGCCTGCTGGGCACCCGCCGGTGGCTGCTGCGACGGCGCGACCCCCGCGTGATGCGGGCCCTGACCCAGGTCGGCATCGCCCATCTGGCCGACCGGCCGATCACCCGCATGTCCGGGGGGCAGCGGCGCCGCGTGATGATCGCTCGTGCCCTCGTGCGCGATCCCGAGCTGCTCGTGCTCGACGAGCCGTTCGCCGGCGTCGACCTGTCCACCCAGGACGCGATCGCCGCACTGTTCCGCGAGCTGTCCGCGCGCGGCACCACCATCGTGGTCGTGCTGCACGAGCTCGGACCGATGAAGGGCGATATCCGCCGCGCTGTCGTGCTCGATCACGGACGCATCGTCCACGACGGCCCGGAGTCGGAGCGGCCGACGCTGGACCCCGGCCATGACCACGTCACCGTCGTCGATCACATCGACGAGTGCCTCGGACAGGAGATCCATCCGGCATGATCTCGGCTCTCGACATCCTCACCTCGGGCGTGCTGCGCTATCCGCTGATCATCGCGATCCTGATCGGTCTGACCGCCCCGGTGGTGGGCACCTTCCTGGTGCAGAAACGGCTGTCCCTGCTCGGCGACGGCCTGGGCCACGTGGCCCTCACCGGCGTCGCGGTGGGCTGGCTGGTGGGGGCCTGGACCTCGGCCGGTCCCGCCGATCTGCTCGCCATCCCCGGGGCCCTGGTCGCCTCGGTCATCGGCGCACTGGCCATCGAGTACGTCCGCGAGATCGGCCACACCAGCCGTGACGTGGCCCTGGCGATCCTCTTCTACGGCGGCATCGCCGGCGGCGTGGTCATCATCCAGCTGGCCGGCGGCACCTCCCAGAACCTCATGGGCTACCTGTTCGGCTCCCTGTCGACGGTCACCGCGCCCGACGTGGTGATCGCGGTGGTGCTGGCGGTCGTGGTGCTCGGCATCGGACTGGGCCTCAGCGGCCTGCTGGCCGCGGTCACCAGCGACGAGGAGTTCGCCCGCGCCTCCGGCCTGCCGGTGCGGGCCGTGAACATCCTGATCGCGGTGATGGCGGCCCTGACGGTCACGCTGTCGATGCGGATCGTGGGCGCCCTGATGGTCTCGGCACTGATGATCGTCCCCGTGGCAGCCGCCCAGACCCTCGTGGTGGGCTTCACCCGCACCATGCGCACGGCCATGGCGATCGCGGTGTTCTGCTCACTGGGCGGACTGGTGATCACGGTGTACGTCGACCTGCCGCCGGGCGGCGTGATCGTCCTGCTGTCGATCGGGGTGTACGCGCTGGGACTGATCACCAAGGCGGTGCTGCCCGAGCGGCGGGCGGAGCGCGAGAGACGCCCCGACGCCGCGCCCGGCACGGGGACCCGGCCGCTGCCCTCCGCTGCCGGCTGACCGTCGCGTTCGGCGCGTCACCTCCCCATGGAGGTCACAGCCGCGATGGGGGACAATCTGCACCATGCAACGGAATACCCGCCAGCGCACCGCGATCCTCGAGACCCTTGCGCGGCAGGACGACTTCCGCAGTGCACAGCAGATCCACGAGCAGATGAAGAGCGACGGGGAGACGGTCGGACTGGCCACCGTCTACCGCACCCTGCAGGCCCTGACCCGCACCGGCCGCCTGGACGTCCTGGTGGCAGGCGACGGGGAGTCCCTGTACCGGCAGTGCGAGGCCAGCGGCCATCACCACCACCTGGTCTGCCGTGAGTGCGGGCGCACCGTGGAGTTCCTGGCCCCGAAACTGGAAGCCGCCATGTCCGCCATCGCCGGGGACCACGGCTTCACCGACCTGGACCACACGCTCGAGGTCTTCGGACTGTGCACGAAGCACTCGCGGACCGACGAGACGGAGCCGGGCCGATGATGGAATGGGTCCAGACGCTGCCCATCGTCGGGGGCGTGGCGTTCCTGTACCTGGTGATCCTGCTGCGCGCCGGCGGCACCTACGCGCTGGGGCGTGGGGCGCGCAAGGCCGCCAACCGCGGCAAGGTCGCGGCATGGCTGGAGTCCGAGCGGGTCGAGCGCGCCAGCCGCATCATCAACAAGTGGGGCGCCCCGGTGGTCGCCTTCAGCTTCCTGACCGTCGGCTTCCAGACCGCTGCCAACGCCGCCGCGGGCCTGACCGGGATGTCCCTGAAGAGGTACCTGCCCGCGCTCGCCGTCGGCGGTTTCGCGTGGGCGGTGATCTACGCGACCGTCGGCCTGGCCGCGGTCGCGCTGTGGCTCGAGCTGTTCCTGCACTCCCCCTGGGCCGCCGTGGCGGCACTGGCCCTGGTCGTGGTGCTGATCATCTATCTCGTCGGACACAGGCGCCGCACGGGTCACACCATCGCCCCCACCGGTACCGGCGACGAGGGCGAGAACGGCGAGGACGCGTCCCGCTCCGAGATGCCCGCCTCCCGGCCGTGAGGCTCAGCCCGCGGTGACCGGGGCGTCGATCGCTCCCCCGTAGCGCCGGTCACGGCGGGCGTAGTCGGTGATCGCCCTCCACAGCACGAGCCGATCCACATCCGGCCACAGCTCCTCGACGAAGACGAGCTCGGCGTAGGCGGACTGCCACAGCAGGAAGTTCGAGGTGCGCTGCTCACCGCTGGTGCGGATGAACAGGTCCACATCGGGCATGTCCGGGTCGTTCAGCCGGCGCGCCAGGCTCGCCTCGGTGATGCCTCGCCCGCTCAGATGCCCGGCACGGGCCTCCTCGGCGATCTCCCGGACCGCGTCGACGATCTCGGCCCGGCCCCCGTAGTTCACGCACATGTACAGGGTCATCCGCGTGTTCGAGGCGGTCAGCCGCTCGGCCTCCTGCAGCTCCCTGATCACGCTGCCCCAGAGCCGCTGGGGGCGACCGATCCATACGACCCGCACGCCCCAGGCGTTCAAGGTGTCGCGCTGACGACGCAGCACCCGGCGGGAGAAACCCATCAGGAAGCGCACCTCCTCCGGGGAGCGCTTCCAGTTCTCGGTGGAGAAGGCATAGGCCGACAGGTGGCTCACGCCGATCTCCAGCGCCCCGGCGACCACGTCCAGCAGGGCGGCCTCACCCGCTTCGTGCCCGGCGGTGCGCGGCAGACCCCGACGGTTGGCCCAGCGGCCGTTGCCGTCCATCACCACGGCGACGTGGGCAGGGACGGTCGGCGCGGGCAGCTGCGGGGCGCGCTGCCCGCTGGGATGGTCGTAGGGGTCCTGGTACGAACCGGCGGATGCACCGGGCATGGGTCCTCCTGGGTCGGTCGCTCGGGCGCGGTCAGCGCTCGACGTAGCTCAATGAGCGCACCGAGCGCTCCAGGTGCCAGGTCACCGTATCGGTGATCAGGCGCCCCGCCTCGTCGGCGATGGTGGCCTCGGCAGGGACCACATTCTCCCAGTCCCCGGCGAGCAGGAAGATCATGTGCTCGACGGCCGCCTGCCGCACGGCGACCGCACCGGGGCGACGGCAGGAGGTGCACACCAGACCCCCGGCGCGGACGTCCAGGGCGTGATGGGGGCCGGGGGCACCGCAGCCCGCACAGACCTGCAGCTCGGGAGCCCAGCCGGAGATCGCCAGCGTGCGCAGCAGGAAGGAGTCCAGCACCAGCGGAGCGGGCAGGTGGCCCTCGGCCATCGCCCGCAGGGCTCCGACCAGCATCAGGAAGCCGCGCTGATTGGGGTCGACCACCTCGTCGGTGAGCCGATCGGTGGTCTCGAGCATCGCGCTGGCCGCCGTGAAGCGCCCGTAGTCGGCGCTGATCGCCTGGGCGAAGGTCTCGATCGTGACCACCTGGGTGACGGTGTGCAGGGAGCGTCCCGCGTACAGCTGCACGTCGACCAGGGTGAACGGCTCCAGCCTTGCCCCGAAGCGGCTGCCGGTGCGGCGCACCCCCTTGGCGACGGCGCGGACCTTGCCGTGGCGGCGGGTGAGCAACGTGATGATGCGGTCCGCCTCGCCGAGCGGATGGGTGCGCAGGACGATCGCATCGTCACGGTAGAGCTTGGACATCGTGCCTCGAGACTACGACGCCCCGCGCCCGCCGCTGGTCAGGTCGGTCGCAGTGTCGCCGGGAGCTGCCTCACGCTGCCGGCGGCGGGCCGACCGGTAGATGGAGGCACTTCGGGCTCTCGGGCACGGCATGATGGCGATATGGGAATTTTCGCACTGCTGCGACGAGACGACGAGGCCGAGCGCACCACCCGCGAGGCGCTGCGGGAGGCCCGCTCGGGAGCCGACGAGGCCGAAGGCGGCGGAGCACTGCTGCGCCTGGTGGAGTCCTTCCGGGACATCGGGCTGGACGGCAGGCTCGCCTACTCCTCCGCGAGGCAGGCTGCCCGCCGGGCCCAGCGCGGCCGGGGACGTCGCCGGCCCGCTGTCGCCGTCCGCCGTCTGGTGCGACGGCACCGGCGCGGGGTGACCCTGGCCGGCTTCCTGACCGGGCTGGGCGGCATCTTCACCCTGCCCGTCCTGCTGCCCACCAACGTCTTCGAGTTCTATGTGCAGACCACCCGCATGGTCGGTGCGATCGCCGCGGTGCGCGGCTATGACCTCGAGGATCCGGAGGTGCGCGCCCGCGTGCTGGCCGCCCTGATGGGCGAGGAATCCGGTGACGTGCTGGGCAGCGTGGGGCTCGGTCCCGTGGCGGGGGCCGCGAGCCGCCAGGTGGCCAAACGCCTCCCCGGGACCGTCGAGTCCCAGATCGCCGGCGCCCTGGGCGGCCGCATCCTGCGCCGCTTCGGGCTGCGCTCGGTGCGCCTGTTCGGCAAGGCGATCCCGGGCCTGGCCGGTGTGGTGGGGGCGATCGCCGATCGCCGGCAGCTGAACAAGATCGCCCGGGCGGCGCAGGAGATCTTCCCACCCCTGCCCTGAGCGGCCGTGGCCGGCCCCACCGAGTCCCGCCGTGGGGCAGGATGGCCGGATGCGTGTGTTCGTCTCGATCCGCCCGTCGGCCGATGCTCGCCTGCATCTGCAGAACGCCCTGGACGAGGTGCGTCAAACCGCGGGACAGTCCCTGCGCTGGGGTGATGCCGATCAGTGGCACCTGACCCTCGCCTTCCGGCCAGACCTTCCCGAGGGTGCCGTCCCCGATGCGCTCGATGACCTGGCGGCGATGGCCTCCGGCCACGGTCCGTTGACCCTGCACCTGTCGGGCGCCGGCTCCTTCAGCGGCCGCACCCTGTGGATCGGGGTGGGGGGCGAGGTCAGCCGGCTGGAGTCCCTGATGCGCGAGGAGCTGCTGGGAGAGCCCGACCGCGAGCGCCGCAGGGCTCATCTGACGGTCGCTCGGGTCTCCGCCCGCGCACCCCGCCCGCCGCGGCGCCGCACCCGCTGGTCGGTGCCCGCACCGGACCCGACCCGGATCCTGCTGGCCGACGCGGTCCGGGCCCTGTCCGTCTACCGGGGACCGGCGTGGGAGTCCACCGAGCTGGAGCTGGTGGCCTCCCATCTCGGCCAGGGCCGCTTCGGCGGGCCGCTGCACGAGGTGCTCGGCACCGTGCCGCTCGGCCCCTGATCACCGCGCCATAATCGCAGGGAGGACATCGCAAGGAGGACGTTCAGCCCCCGAGGGAATCGACCCCCTCGAGATCGGCGAGTGAATCGGCGGCCTCCAGCAGCGCGGCCCGGAACGCCTGCAGCGCAGGATGCTCCCGGGCCCCGGCCCTCGCCGCGGTGTACAGGGAGCGGTGCGGGTCCCCGGGCGGCCGCACCGGCCTGGTCCCTCCCAGATGCTCGGCGGCGATCAGCCCCGGGACGAAGGCCACCGCGTGCCCGGAGCGCACCAGATGTACCTGCAGCAGCGGGTCGGGGGTGTCGAAGCGCACCCACGGTTCGATCCCGTGGGTGCGCAGGAAGGTCCGGGCCCAGGTGCCCGTGCGGGTCTCCTCGGGGTCCAGGGCCCAGGGCACCCGGGCGAGGTCGCCGAGCGCGGCGGGATCCGCCCACGGTCCGTGCGGGGGAAGCACGAGCAGGAGCGGGTCGCGCAGCAGTCCTTCCCGGTCGGTGCCGCTGCGCACCACCTGGGCTCCGCCCGGGTAGTCCTCCCCCAGGATCACGTCGAAGCGGTGGGCCAGCAGGCCCTCGTAGGCGGCGTCGACCTCGCGCTGGGCGATCTCGGCGCGCAGCTGCGGATGGCGCTGCTCCAGGACGCTGACGGCCACGGGGGCCAGGGCGATCATCGGGGTCTGGAAGGAGGCGATGCGCAGCACCCCGGCGGTGTCCCCGCGGGAGGCGCTGAGCTCGGCGTGCGCGCTCTCGGCCAGGGCCAGCATCTCCTGGGCGCGGCGGGCCAGCTGCACCCCGGCGTCGGTGAGCGCCACGCCACGTCCGGCGTTCTGCAGCAGTGAGACCTTGGTCTCGCGCTCGAGCTGGGCCAGCTGCTGGGAGACCGCCGAGGGGGACATCGACTGGTCCCTGGCCACTGCCGACATGGTCCCTGACCTGTGCAGCTGTGCGAGCAGGAACAGTCTGTGCAGGCTCAGCACGGCGGCCCCTCCTGTGTCGCGGTCCGATCAGTTCTGCTTCACGGTACAGGCCGTAAAGACTCGCTGGACCGGATGATGCCCGGGCGGCACAGTGGAGGGGTGACCACCCGTACTGCCTCCCCCATCAGCACCTCCGCGCCGGGCGTGCCGATGATGCCCGTGATGTTCATCCTCGCCTCCTGCTTCTCCCTCCAGTTCGGGGCGGCGCTGGCGGTCCAGCTGTTCCCCGAGCTCGGGTCCTGGGGCACCACCACGCTCCGTCTCGGTCTGGCCGCGGTGGTGCTGCTGGCCATCACCCGCCCCAGGATCCACCGCTTCAGCCGGGAGCAGTGGATCGCGGTGGTCGTCTTCGGGGTGGTGGTCGGCGGGATGAACGGCAGCTTCTACGCCGCGATCGAGAGGATCCCATTGGGCACCGCGGTCGCGATCGAGTTCCTGGGGCCCCTGACGATCTCCGCGATCCTGTCCACCCGGCGCTCCGACCTGCTGTGGGTGATGCTTGCGCTGGCGGGGGTGAGTCTGTTCGGCGTCGAGTCCCTGACCGGCGTCGCCGACCTCGATCCGCTCGGGGTGCTGCTGGCGCTGGTCGCCGCCTTCTTCTGGGGGCTGTACGTGCTGTCCAGCGCCCGGGTGGGGCGCCTGGTGCCCGGGCAGGACGGCCTGGCGGTGGCGATGGCGGTCGGCGCGCTGGCCGTGCTGCCTCTCGGAAGCTCCGGAGCGCTCACCGGGCTCATGGACCCGCGGCTGCTGGCCCTGGCGGCCGCCACGGGGCTGCTGGCCTCCGTGCTGCCCTACACCCTGGAGCTCAGCGCGCTGCGGCGTCTGCCGCGGCACGTCTTCGGGATCCTGCTCAGCCTCGAACCGGTGGTGGCGCTGCTGGCGGGGGTGCTGCTGCTCCACCAGGAGGTGACCGTGCTGCGAGTGCTGGCCGCTGCCCTGGTGGTGGGCGCGAGCGTCGGGGTGACCCTGACCGCCCAGCGTGCCCGCCCGGAGCAGCCGCAGCCGGCCGACGAGGAACCGGGCTGGGAGCTTCCCATCCCGACCCACGCCACCGTCACCGGGGAGCTCCCGGCACTGACCGAGCAGGACCCGCATCTGCGCGAGAGCGGCGCATCGTCACACGAATGAGGAGCCGCTTTCGGCAGTGGACGTGCTCATCATTGGAGGACGGGAACAACGCGAGCGATCACCTGGTCCAACGCACGATGATCCCTGCCAGAGACGAGATGGAAGGCGACCATCTGCAACGGGAATGAATCCCGGTACACGGCGGCCCGCTCCGCGGTCGCGGCATCGGTGAGCTCCTCGAGCACGTTCCAGCCATGCCACCAGGCGAGAGACGCAATGTCCTCGGCGGGGTCCTCGTAGGTGGCGAGATCCCAATCGAGAACGGCGACTACTCGTCCCTCGGACCACAGCACGTTCTCCCCGGCCAGATCGCCGTGGGAGAAGCAGGTCGGGGCGTACGGCAGAGCACAGAGCGCTTCTGCACGCCGTACGGCCTCACTACGCACGCGAGCGGGCAGGAGCGGAGGCACCTCCTCGCGGAGCACCTCCCGCCATCGCTGGCCTCCGCTGAACGCTCTGCGGACGGCAAGGTCCGGATGCTCCGGACCAATAGGCAGACCATGGATCGCCTCCAGCAGCTCGCGCAGCGGTGCACCCTCTCCGTGCCCCGGGGGATGGCAGATGCCTGCCAGCCGCGTGGTCGGCACTGCGGTCACGCCCTCCAGCACCACTGGATCACCGCACGATCGCGGCACCGCGAAGGGCAGTTCGGGAAGGGCGTCCACGAGCCGTTGGGTGCGCTGCAGCTGCCTGCCGGCGTGCCGGTCCCGCGCGATACGGATTGCCGTTGTGGCCGTGAGCACCACCAGGGACGATGTTCCATGACCGAGGACATGTCTCTGGTCCGGCGGCGTTCCATCCCCCGCTGACCGCAAGGCCTGGATGATCAGTTCTTCGACGAGCTCCTGGCCGACGTGGGCAGAGGCTCGTTCGCTTAGAGCCTCATCCCCGGGCACGGTACTCCCGGTTCAGGGCCGAGATGATGGCCTCGAGGGAGGCGCGAGTGATCGAGCCGTCGATGCCAACGCCCCAGAAGATGCGGTCACCGATCTCGCACTCGATGTAGGACGCGGCCAGGGAGTCATCGCCCTCGGTCAGGGCGTGCTCGGCGTAGTCCAGGATCCTCACTTCGATCTGGTGCTCCGACAGCGCCTTGACGAATCCGTCGAGGGGACCGTTGCCGATCCCCGTGACCTGGTGCTCCTCACCGTCGATCAGGAGCGTCGCGGTGATTCGGTCGGCGCCGTCACCAGTGGACTCCTGGTGGACGTCACGGAAACCGAAGCGGCCCCAGCGGCGGCCCTCGTCAGCGGCCGGCAGGTACTCGTCGGTGAAGCAGTCCCACAGCTTCTCCGGAGCGACCTCGCCGCCCTCGGAGTCGGTGAGGGCCTGGACGATGCCGGAGAACTCGATCTGCAGACGGCGCGGCAGCTCCAGTCCGTGCTCGGTGCGCAGCAGATAGGCCATCCCTCCCTTGCCGGACTGCGAGTTCACGCGGATCACGGCCTCGTAGGAGCGGCCCACGTCCTGCGGATCGATGGGCAGGTAGGGCACGCGCCACACCAGGTCGTCGCGGTCGCGGCCGGCTGCGACGGCGTCGGACTCCATTCGGTCCAGGCCCTTGTTGATCGCGTCCTGGTGGGAGCCGGAGAAGGCGGTGAACACGAGATCGCCGCCGTAGGGGCTGCGCTCGGGCACGGGCATCTGGTTGCAGTGCTCGACGGTGCGGCGCACCTCGCTGAGGTCGGAGAAGTCGACCTGCGGGTCGATGCCCTGGCTGAACAGGTTCAGACCCAGGGTCACCAGGTCCACGTTGCCGGTGCGCTCTCCGTTGCCGAACAGGCAGCCCTCGATCCGGTCGGCGCCGGCAAGGTAGCCCAGCTCCGCGGCGGCCACGCCGGTGCCGCGGTCGTTGTGCGGATGCAGGGACAGCACGATCGCCTCACGGCGGTCCAGGTGGCGGTGCATCCACTCGATCGAGTCGGCGTAGACGTTGGGGGTGGCCATCTCGACCGTGGCCGGCAGGTTGATGATCATCTTGTCGTCGGCGGTGGGCTTGAAGACCTCGATGACGGCGTTGCACACCCGCAGCGCGTACTCCAGCTCGGTTCCGGTGTAGGACTCCGGTGAGTACTGGTAGGTGACCTGGGTGCCCGGGACCGTCTCCTCGTACTTCTTGCACAGCAGGGCGCCCTGGACGGCGATGTCGAGCACCGCGTCCTCGTCGGCCCGGAAGACCACGTCGCGCTGGACGATGGACGTGGAGTTGTACAGGTGGACGACTGCGCGAGGAGCCCCGGAGATCGCCTGGTAGGTGCGCTCGATCAGGTGCTCACGGGACTGGGTGAGGACCTGGATGGTGACGTCCTCGGGGATGCGGTCCTCCTCGATGAGGGCGCGCACGAAGTCGTAGTCGGTGCGGGAGGCCGCGGGGAAGCCGACCTCGATCTCCTTGTACCCCATCGCCACCAGCATCTCGAACATCCGCAGCTTGCGCTCGGAGTTCATGGGGTCGATCAGCGCCTGGTTGCCGTCCCGCAGGTCGACCGCGCACCAGCGGGGAGCGCGGGTGATCCGGCGGGAGGGCCAGCGGCGGTCGGGCAGCTCGACCTCGATCTGCTGCTCGAAGGGCAGGTACTTGTGGGTCGGCATGCCCGAGGGCTGCTGGGGGGCGTCGCCCTGGGGGCCGACGACGGGCTCCGCCGGGTCGCGGACGGCGGCTATCGCCGCGGCCGGGTCGGTGGAGGGCTGGTGGGTGGTCTGCTCGGTGGTGCTCACGAACTGGTCCTATCGCTGTGGGGTCGGGACGCCGGGGGTCGCTGATCAGCCGCGGCGAGGTCCCGGCGATCAGGCCTCGTCGCGGCTTCTAAGCAGCAGCAGGAATCCACGCACGCCGTCACCGTAACACCAGTTCCGCTGTGGTCCGCGGTGCCGTCCATAGGTCGGCGACCAGCCGGGTGCGGCGCGGTGGTTCAGGGGGGCGGGCACGGCTTCCGGGACGAGGCGGGGCCTGCTCAGAAGCCCAGGCGTCCCAGCTGCTTGGGGTCGCGCTGCCAGTCCTTGGCGACCTTGACCCGCAGGTCCAGGTGCACCTTGCGGTCCAGCAGACGGTTGATCTCGGTGCGGGCGCGAGAGCCGACGTCCTTCAGACGTGATCCGCCGCGGCCGATGATGATGCCCTTCTGGCTGTCGCGCTCGACGAACAGGGTCGCGCGCACCACCAGGCGTCCCTCGCCGGGAGCGACCTCGGCGAAGGGGTCGCCGTCCGGGTCGGTCTCGACCACCTCGTCGACGACCACCGCGATGGAGTGGGGCAGCTCCTCGCGCACCCCCTCCAGGGCGGACTCCCGGATCAGCTCCGAGATCCGGTCGTCGCGGCTCTCCTCGGTCAGCTGCTCCTCGGGGTACAGCTGCGGGCCCTCGGGCAGATGCCGGCCGATCACCTCGAGCAGCACGTCGATCTGCTCGTTCCGCACGGCGCTGATGGGCACGATCTCATCCACGTCCAGCAACTGGTCGACGGCCACCAGGTGCTCGGCCAGCACGTCCCGGCCGACCAGGTCGGTCTTGGTGACGATGGCGATCACCTTCGGTCCGCGCCGGCCGCGACGCAGCTCGGCGAGGTCCTCGGCGATGAACCGGTCGCCGGGCCCGATCTTCTGGTCGGCGGGCAGGCAGAAGCCGATCACGTCGACCGCGGCGAGGGTCTCGCGCACCAGGTCGTTGAGCCGTTCGCCGAGGAGGGTGCGGGGGCGATGCATGCCCGGGGTGTCGACCAGGATGACCTGGGCGTCCTCACCGGTGACGATGCCCCGGATCGCCCGCCGGGTGGTCTGCGGCTTGGTGGATGTGATCGCGACCTTCTCGCCCACCAGGGCGTTGGTGAGTGTGGACTTGCCGACATTGGGCCGGCCCACCAGGGCCACGAAGCCGGAGCGGTGCACGGATCGCCGGCTCCCCTCCCCGGCCGTGGCTGCGGGTGCGTGCCCGGGGTCATCGCTCGTGGTCATGGCTCTCCTCCTGGTCGCCGGCGGCGGGATCGTCCTCGGCCGGGGCCGATCGGGACACGATAAGGGTGGACAGGCGCTTGCGGCGCCCCGCGGTCTTCTCCGCCTCCAGGCACAGGCCGTGGATGGTGCCGTGGGAGCCGACGATCGGGACCTTCCCGAGCGCCTTGCTCAGCAGCCCGCCGGCGGAGTCGACGTCATCGTCGTCGATCTCCAGACCGAAGAGATCCCCGACCTCGGAGATCCCGGCCCGGGCGGGCACGCGGAAGCTGCCGTCGCCCAGGTCCTGGATCTCGGGCTCGGCCGGGTCGTGCTCGTCGGCGATCTCCCCGACGATCTCCTCGAGCACGTCCTCGATGGTGACGATGCCGGCCACTCCGCCGTACTCGTCGATCACCACCGCGACGTGGACGTTGCTGGACTGCATCTGGCGCAGCACGTCCCCGGCCGGCACCGACTCGGGGATGAACCGGACCGGCCGCATGATCTCACGCACAGCCCGGTCGGGCCGCGGATCCCAGGGCGAGTGGATCGCCCGCATCACGTCCTTGACGTAGAGCATCCCGCACAGGTCGTCCACGCTGTCCCCGATCACGGGGACGCGAGAGAATCCGGAGCGGACGAACAGGCGCATCGCCTTGTGGGCGGGGGTGTCGGCTCCGACGGTGACCATGTCGGTGCGCGGCACCATCAGCTCGCGCACCATGGAATCGCCGAGCTCGAAGATGCCCTGGATCATGCCGCGGGCCGAGGAGTGCAGGTGCTCGTTCTCCAGCGCCCGGTCCACGGTACGGCGGGCCTGAGCAGCGGATCCGGTGGGATCATCGGCGTCGGCCGCGGCGCGGGGGCGGGCCACCAGCCGCCCCAGGGCCAGCGCCAGGTCTCCGAGCAGCACGCGCACCGCACGCAGCAGGCCACGCCACCGGATCAGCACCACCGTGGGTCGCAGTCGTCCCTGGGCACGGGGCACCACGGAGGCGGCCAGGAACAGCAGCGCGGCGGCGACCGCGCCGCCGAGCAGCACCGCCAGGACCCAGCTGCCGGTCAGCAGCTGGGCCAGCACCGTCAGCGAGACGGCGACCACCACCTCGGCCAGCACCCGGCCGAGCTCGAGCGCCCCGCGGGTACGGGGAGCCTCGTCGTGCTGGAGCAGCACCTGCTCGCGTGTGCGGGCGGAGCGGCCGGCCAGCTCCTTGTCCAGAGCGCTGCGGGAGACCGCATGGTGGGCGGCGTCCAGCGCGGCCAGCAGGGCGGCGGTCACCAGGGCCAGCAGGGCCAGGGGGATCAGGGTCAGCAGCGGAAGGATCATCGGCGGTGGGAACGGCTCCCGAACAGGGAGATGGTCATGACTCCCGGCGCGAGGCGAGGAAGGTCAGCAGCAGCTTGCGCTGCAGATCGAACATGACCGTGCGCTCGTCGTCCTCCATGTGATCGTAGCCCAGCAGATGGAGGATGGAATGGCAGGTCAGCAGCAGCATCTCCTCGACGGCGCTGTGGCCGGCCTCCGCGGCCTGCCGGGCCGCGACCGTCGGACACAGCACCACGTCGCCCAGCAGCCCTTCCGGGGCCGGCTGCTCCTCGCTGCCCGGGATGAGCTCATCCATCGGGAAGCTGAGCACGTCGGTGGCGCCGGGTTCGCCCATCCACTGCACGTGCAGCTTCTCCATGGCTTCCTCGTCGATGAACATGATCGACATCTCGGTAGCCGGGTGCAGGTGCATCGCCTCGAACACGAAGCGGGAGAGCTCGACGAACTCCCGCTCGTCGATGCGGGCGGTGGTCTCGTTGCGGATCTCGATGGTCATCTCAGCTCAGCGTCCCTTCGTGCCGCGGTGACGGGAGTCCCGGTTTCCGCTGGGGCCGACCTCCCAGCGGCCGTAGGCCTCGACGATGTCGCTGACCAGGCGGTGGCGGACCACATCGCGTGAGGACAGGCGGCGGAAGGAGATGTCCTCGATCCCTGACAGCACCTGTTCGACCACGCGCAGCCCGCTCTTCTGGGCGCCAGGCAGGTCGACCTGCGTGACGTCGCCGGTCACGACCATCGTGGAGTTGAAACCCAGGCGGGTCAGGAACATCTTCATCTGCTCGGGCGTGGTGTTCTGCGCCTCGTCGAGGATGATGAAGGCGTCGTTGAGGGTGCGACCGCGCATGTAGGCCAGCGGCGCGACCTCGATGGTGCCGGCGCCCATCAGCCGTGGGATCGACTCGGGATCGAGCATGTCGTGCAGCGCGTCGTGCAGCGGCCGCAGGTACGGGTCGATCTTCTCGTTCAGCGAGCCGGGCAGGAACCCCAGCCGCTCCCCCGCCTCGACGGCCGGGCGGGTGAGGATGATGCGGTTGACCCGCTTGGCCAGCAGCTGCTGGACGGCCATCGCGACCGCCAGGTACGTCTTGCCGGTGCCGGCCGGCCCGATGCCGAAGGTGATGGTGGAGTCCTCGATCGCCTCGACGTAGGTCTTCTGTCCCAGAGTCTTGGGACGGATGGTGCGGCCCCTCGAGGACAGGATCGTGCGGGACAGGACCTGGTCGAGCCTCTCCCCCTGGGCCCGCTCGTCGCCGTAGAGGGCGGCAGCCCTCTGGACGGCCTCGGCGGTGACGGCCTGCCCGGTGGCGGCCAGCTCGATCAGGGAGCGTACGATGTGCTCGCTGCGCCGCAGGGCGTCCTCCGTGCCGCGCAGGGTGACCTGATGGCCGCGCACGTGCACGTCCGTGTCGGGGACGACGTCCTCCAGGGCGGCCAGGGCCTGGTCGTTCTCCCCCAGCACGTGGAAGGGGCTGAGGTGGTCGGGGATGGCCAGCCGGCGCTCGGCCACGGCCGGTGCCCTGCCCGGGGGTGGTTCCTGGGGCCCGGCCGCGGAGCTGCCTGCGAAGTCCCCGGAGGCGGTGCTGTCTGCGGGATCCGCAGGGGTGCGAGGATCCGTCACATCTCTCCTTCTGGGAGCGTCTCACCCGCGAGGACGTGCGCATGCACGTGGAAGACGGTCTGTCCGGCGTTCGCGCCGGTGTTGAAGATCAGCCGGAAGTCGCCGTCGGCCTGCTCGGAGGCGACGCGTGAGGCGATCTGGACGACGTGGGCCAGCAGCTCGGGCCGGTCCGCCAGGTCGCGCACGTCGCGGTGGTGCTCCCGCGGCACCACCAGCAGGTGGACCGGGGCCTTCGGGCTGAGGTCCTGGAAGGCGATCACCTGTTCGTCCTCGTGGACGCGCTCGGAGGGGATCTCGCCGGCGATGATCTTGCAGAAGATGCACTCCGGATCACGGAGATCGGTAGCGGTGGAGTTCATGTCGAGAAGTCTACGGGAGCCGTGAGAATCACAGCCCTTTGGGGAATCTCATCGAGGTATGAGAAGTTTCAGTCATCATGACAACGCTTGGAATCCTCATCGCCAGTGCCCGCCCGAACCGCGTCGGGGAGCATGTCGCCCGCTGGGTGCACGAGACTCTCGCCGCGCAGTTCCCGGAGCGTATGGACATCGATCTGATCGACCTGCGGGACGTGGCGCTGCCTGACTACGACGAGACCACCAGCCCCAAGCAGGGCAAGCCCAAGGTCACCGAGCACGGGAAGTCCTGGGCGGAGCGGATCCGCGCCCTCGATGCGCTGATCATCGTCACCCCGCAGTACAACGGCGCCTACCCCGGCTCCCTGAAGACTGCGATCGATTGGCTCTACGCCGAGTGGAATCGTCTGCCCACCCTCCTCGTGGGGTACGGCTGGGGTGCGGCGGACGAGGTGCTGCCGATGCTGGAGTCCCTGATGGTCCGGGTGGGGGCCGACGTCGTCGGCTCCCTCGGCCTGGACTTCCGCCAGGACCTGTCGGTCGAGGGCGAGCTGTTCGTCACCGCGGAGAAGGCCGCGGCCCTGGTGGATCACCTGTCGGTTCTCGAGCAGAGGGTGCTCTCCCCCGTCGGCTGATCCCCGGCCCCCACTGTCGGCTCCCGCCGCGAGCGGCGGGGCTCGACAGGGACCGGCTCGGGCTCAGCCCCAGCGGCCCAGCAGCGCGCTGAGCACGGCGATCGCGGCCGGGCCGGCGGTCGAGGTGCGCAGCACTTCCGGACCGAGCAGGACCGGGCGGGCCCCGAGTTCGCGCAGTCCCTCGAGCTCCTCGGGGGAGATCCCGCCCTCGGGGCCGACGATCACGATGATCTCCTCGAGTCCCTGCTCGCTCGCCGCGCGCAGCGTGCCAGCGAGGCTCATCAGGCCGGTGGACTCCTGCTCGTGCAGGATCAGCACCATCGCCCCGTCGGCGGCCCGTCGGCGCAGGTCCTCGAGCAGCTGCGCGCTGGTCAGCGGCTCATCGACCGCGGGGATCCCGGGCCGGCGGCACTGCTTGACGGCGGCGCGCACGGTGGCCGCCCACTTCGCGCGGCCCTTGGCCAGCTTTTCGCCGCGCCAGACGGACACCGAACGCCCCGCGATCCACGGCACGATCCGGTCCGCCCCCAGCTCGGTCGCCGACTCCACGGCCTGCTCGTCCCGTCCCGCGGTGGCCAGGGCCTGGACCAGGGCGAGCCGGGGCAGACGCTGGAGGGCGGCCGAGGGATCGGCCAGCAGGCGCAGATCCAGGGCCTCCTTGCGAGCGGCCGTGACCTCCGCGGGCACCTGCCTGCCCGGGCCGTCGGTCAGCAGCACCTGCTCGCCCACGCCGATCCGGGCCACCTTGGCGGCGTGCCGCCCCTCGTCCCCGTCCAGGGTCAGCAGCTGCCCCTCACGTGCTGCCTCGAGGGCGTCATCGAGGATCAGGAACCCCGGTGGGGTGGCCGGCATCTGTGCACCTCGCTGGTCGGGATGGGGTCAGCCGCGGGCCCGGACCCGCGGCGGGAGGGATCAGAGCTCTCGCAGGCGGTCGCGGAGCTTGGCGAAGGGCCCGTGACCCTTGCGGCGGGTGCTCTCCTCACCCCGCAGGGCGGCGAGCTGTTCGAGCAGGTCCCGCTCCTCCTCGGTGAGCGAGGTCGGCACGTTCACGTCCAGGACCACGCGGATGTCCCCGCGGCGTTCCCGGCGCAGCGGCGTCACCCCCAGTCCCTTCAGGGTGATCTCGTCGCCGGGCTGGGCTCCGGCCTTCACGTCCACGTCCCGGGTGCCGTCGAAGGTCTCCAGCGGGATGGTCGCGCCGAGGGCGGCCGAGGTCATGGGCAGGGCCATGGTGAGCACCAGGTCGTCCCCGTCGCGCTCGAACATCTCGTGATCGGTCACGGACAGCTCGACGAACAGGTCGCCCGAGGGGCCTCCGGCCTCGCCGACCTCGCCCTCGCCACGCAGCTGGATGCGGGTGCCGTTCTCGACGCCGGAGGGGACCCGCACGGTCACGGTGCGCTCGGCGGGCGTGCGGCCGTGGCCGGAGCAGGCGGTGCAGGGAGATTCGATCACGTCGCCGTGGCCGCCGCAGGTGGGACAGGGCGCCATGGTCACCATCTGACCCAGCAGCGACTGCGCCACGCGCTGGACGTGCCCTGAGCCGTTGCAGGCGGTGCAACGGGTGGGGCTGGTGCCGGGCTCGCAGCAGGAGCCGGTGCAGCGCTCGCACAGCTCGGCGGTGCGGAAGGTCACTTCCTGCTCGGTGCCGAACACGACGTCGCGCAGGTCGATCTTCACGCGGCGCAGCACGTCGCCGCCGCGGCGCTGGCGCGGAACCGGGCCCTGGCCGCGGCCGCGCATGCCGGACGCGCCGGCGAACATGTCGAAGATGTCGCTGAAGTCGAAGCCGGCGCCGCCGCCTCCTGGGAAGCCGCCCATGCCGGGCCCGCCGCCCATGTCGTACTGGCGGCGCTTGTCGGCGTGGGAGAGGGTCTCGTAGGCCTGGGAGACGCGCTTGAACCGCTCGGCGGCATCCGGGTCGGGGTTCACGTCCGGGTGGAGGGTGCGCGCGAGCTTCCGGTACGCCTTCTTGATCTCCTCGGTCGAGGCGTCGCGGGAGACGCCGAGCAGATCGTAGTAGTCGTCGTTCACGGTGAGGGGTCCTTACCGGGGAGTCGGGGCGAGTGGGTCGTGCGGGAGTGCACGAGCAGCTCGTTGCTGACGGGCTGGTGCGTTGACCTTGATGTCCGGGAGTGGCCGGGGGTCATTCGAGATAACGGGAAACGTAGCGGGCGATCGCCTGGACGGTGGAGATGCCGGTGACGTAGTCCATGCGGGACGGACCCAGGATCGCCAGATGCGAACCGGCACCGTACCCCGCACCGACCAGAGCCGCCTGATCGAGTGCCCGGTCCTGCAGCTCGGAGCCGATGCGCACCTCGACCGCACCCGGCGAGACATGCATCTCGGTGAACAGCCGCAGCAGCACCAGCTGCTCCTCGAGCACGTCCAGCAGAGGTTCCACGTCGCGGGCGAAGTCCTGGGCGGAGCGGGCGAGATTCGCGGTGCCGGCCATCATGATGCGGTCCTCGGCGCGGGTGGCAGCGAGAGCGCTCAGCGCCTCCGCGACCTCGGCGACGGCGGGCCGGTCCGCGGGCGGCAGGGAGTCGACCAGGTCCTGCAGCGGGTGGCTGAGGCCGGTCACCTCCCGTCCCGCCACGGCCCGGTTGAGCTGGTCGCGCAGATCCAGGTAGAACTCGGCCGGCATCCCTGCCGTCACCGGGACGGTGCGCTGGTCGACCCGGCCGGACTCGGTGATCAGCACCAGCAGCAGCAGGGAGTCGGCGACCTTGACCAGCTCGACATGGCGGATGCGGGCCTGCCGACGGGCCGGATACTGGACCATCGCGACCTGCTGGGTGGTCTGAGCCAGCAGCCGCACCGTGCGGCTGAGCAGCTCCTCGACGTCGCCAGCATCCTCCAGCAGGGTCTGGATAGCGCGTCGTTCAGGAGCCGACAGCGGCTTGACGGTCGCGACATGGTCGACGAAGGCGCGGTAGCCCTTGTCGGTGGGCACGCGACCGGCCGAGGTGTGGGGCTGGTGGATCAGACCCTCCTCCTCGAGGGAGGACATGTCGTTGCGGACCGTGGCGGCCGAGACCCCCAGCTCGTGCCGGTCCAGGAGAGACTTCGAGCCGACCGGCTCGCGGGTGGAGACGTAGTCCTCGACGATGGCGCCGAGGATCTGCAGCTTCCGGGCGTCCGTGGGTCTCACCTCCTGCGGTCTGTCGGTCATGGAGCCGTCCTGCGGGCGGGCACGCTTCGCACACCCCACTGTTAGCACCTGGGGGACGCGAGTGCCAATCCTACGCCGCTCCGGCGGGGCGCGCAGAGAGGTGTTCGCCACGGGTGTACCGTGACGCGCGTGTCTGCTAGGTCCGTTCACTTCCCCGACCGGTATGGCCGTGACGTGCTCTCCTCCGGCCCACCTGCCCATCATCGTCGTCGCCCCGCCGCACGGGAGGTCCCGGCCCAGCGTGATCTCGTGGTCGAGGACGCCTCGACCGGGTTCACCGGAGCCGTCACCCGGGTCGAGAAGACCGCCGGGAAGCTGGTGGTCGAGCTCGAGGACGGTCGCGGCCGTCTACGCAGCTTCCCGCTGGGCCCTGGATTCATGATCGACGGCAAACCGGTGGTGCTCACCCGGCCCGCCGCGCGTCAGCAGCCGAGCGGCACGAAACGCTCCGCGAGCGGTTCGGTCTACGTCGAGGGCGCGCGGGCGCGGACCGCCCGGGCCTCGCGGATCTGGGTGGAGGGCAAGCACGACGCCGAGCTGGTCCAGAAGGTCTGGGGTCACGACCTGCGCATCGAGGGCGTCGTGGTGGAGATGCTCGACGGGGCCGACAACCTCCCCGAGCGGGTCCAGGACTTCTCCCCCGGCCCCGGGCGTCGTCTCGGGATCCTGGTGGACCATCTGGTGCCGGGCTCCAAGGAGTCGCGGATCGCCGCCGAGGTCATGAGACTGCCCGGTGCCGCCGGGAACGTCACCGTGCTCGGTCACCCCTACGTGGATGTGTGGCAGGCGGTGCGCCCCGCCCGGGTAGGGCTGACGAAGTGGCCGCACGTGCCCAAGGGCACCGATATCAAGGTCGGTACGCTGGCTGCTCTGGGCTGGCCGCGCGCCGATCAGGCCGATATCGCCCAGGGCTGGCAGCGGATCCTGGCGACCGTGCGCTCGTACGCCGACGTCGAGCCCTCGCTCTCGGGCCGCATCGAGGAGCTCATCGACTTCGTGACGATCGACGGCTGAGCCCTCGCTGCTGCCCGGTGGTCACTGTCCCGGGCCTCCACGGCCCCTGGTGCCAGCGTCGAGGCGACGCCTGGGGGACATCCCCCGCCCGTCGCGAGGGTTCACCCCGGCGACGTCTGCTGTCGGACTGACTACTCTGGGGCCATTGCCCTGGCCGTCGTCCGTTCTGGGCCGGCCGCTCCCGTGAAGAAGGAACCATGAGCCAGACTCCGAATCCGCACGATCCGTACGGCACCGAGCCCTCCGCCTCGGTTCCCCCGCAGACGCCCGCTCCGCACGAAGATGCTCCCTCAGGTGACATGCCGGCCCCGACCTCCGATCCGGCGCTGCATCCCCACGATCCCTTCGCCCTTGATCCGTCGGACCCGCAGCAGCCCGCGCCCGACCAGGCCGGGCCCGCGCCCCAGCCCGGCGGCTACGACCAGGGCGCATCCCCCGGCGCCGGTCCGGCCCATGCAAACGCTCAGCAGACCACGAGCGGCCCCGCCGCTCCCCCGGCCGACCTCAAGGGCGTCCACGAGGGAGCGTTGTCCGGGCAACCCGTCAGCGACTCCGATGCCCGGCTCTGGTCGCTGTTCGCCCACCTGTCGGCCATCATCGGCTACATCGTCGGGGTCGGGTTCCTGGGTTGGCTGGGCCCGCTGATCATCTTCCTGGTCTACAAGGACCGCGACCGCTACGTCCGCTACAACGCCGCGGAGGCCCTCAACGCCGCCATCGCCGTGGCGATCCTCTCCGTCGTGCTGTGGATCGGTATCGCGATCATCGGGGTGATCACCCTCGGCATCGGTTTCCTGCTGTCGCCCATCGCCTACATCCCGGCCGTGGTCCACTGCATCTTCGCCATCGTCGGTGCCGTCAAGTCGAACCAGGGCGCCTGGTGGAACTACCCGGTCAACCTGCGCCTGGTCAAGTGAGCTGAGCTCCGCGCAGACCACGACAGCCCCCGGGACCGCAGCGGTCCCGGGGGGCTGTCCTCGTCCCGGCTCAGGGCACCAGGTCGCGGATCACCGCATCGGCCAGCAGCCGGCCCGAGCGGGTCAGCACCGCTCTCCCGTCGGCCAGGGCCTTGGCATCCAGGTGCCCGCGGTCACGGTGGACGGCGAGCGACGGCTGCTGCGCCTCCGGCACCGTGTCCACATCGAGCCCGTCGGCGATGCGCAGCTCGAGCATGATCCGCTCAACGAGACGGTCCTGGGCGGATACCTGTTCGGAGTCGGCCACCGGCAGCTGGTCGTCGGCCAGCATGCGGGCGTAGCGGCTGGGGTGCTTCACGTTCCAGGCGCGCAGCCCGTCGCGGTGGCGGTGGGCACCTGGTCCGATGCCCCACCAGTCACGGCCTCGCCAATAGGCCAGGTTGTGGCGGCAGCGCTGCGCCTCGGTGCGGGCCCAGTTGGACACCTCGTACCAGGACAGGCCGTCGGCCGTGGCGAGCTCCTCGATCAGCTCGTACTTGTCGGCCATGTCGTCGGGATCCGGTTCCTCCAGCTCCCCGCGGCGCAGCTGACGGGCCATCGCCGTGTTGCCCTCGATGATCAGCGAGTACGCGGACATGTGGTCGATCCCGCAGTCCAGGGCCGCACGCACGGAGGCCTCGACGTCGGCGATGGTCTCACCGGGAGTGCCATAGATCAGGTCCAGGCTCACGTCCAGGCCCGCCTCCCGCGCCCAGGCCACGGCCTGGGGGACGCGCTCGGGGTCGTGGGTGCGGTCGAGAGTGGCCAGCACGGAACGCACGGCCGACTGCATCCCGAAGGAGACGCGGGTGACACCGCCGGCGGCCAGTCGCGACAGGGAGGCGCGGGTGACCGAATCCGGGTTCGCCTCAGTGGTCACCTCGGCGTCGGCGGCCAGCGGGATCAGCCCGCGCAGGTGATCGAGCATCGCGACCAGGTCGTCGGCCGGGAGCAGGGTGGGGGTGCCGCCACCGAAGAACACGGTGTCGACGCGGTCGTAGGGGTAACCGGCCGCCTCATCGGCAGCCTGGACCAGATCCATCTCCCGCATCGCGTTGGCCGCGTACTCGCGCTGCGATCCGCCCCCTCCGAGCTCGGTGGCGGTATAGGTGTTGAAGTCGCAGTATCCGCAGCGTACCGCGCAGAACGGCACGTGGACGTAGACCGACAGTCCTCGGGTCACAGACCCATCCCCAGGCCGATCCCGCGGCCGGTCGAGCGCAGACGCACCGGGAACTCCGCCCCGTGGCCCGCCCTCTCGAGCGCGATCAGCGCCGCACGGGCGAGGGAGTCGTAGAGCACCGTCTCGGTCCCGGCCGCCCAGTCCAGCAGAGCGCGGGCCCGGTCAGGGTCCAGGCCGCGGAAGGCGTCACCGATCGTCACCCCGTGGCTGGGGCGGTGCAGGACCTCGATGGCGTCGCCGGGTGAGGTCCGGCCCTTAGTCAGCACCCGGAAGTAGGCGCCGGCGCGGCCACCGGCGGTGAAGCTGCGCCCCCAGCGTCGATCCCTCATCCAGGCGGCGAAGGTGCCGCAGGGATTGCGGGGGCAGGTCGCCTCGAGCTCGGCGGTGCCGACCCGCCAGCGCTCCCCGATCACGGTCTCGTCGGTGTCCTGCCCGGTGGTCACGAGATTCTCCCCGAAGCTGCCGTCGGGCAGTTCCTGTCGGCGGGCGGCGGCGTAGGCCTCCCGCACCTCCCGGGAGAAGGCGTAGACGGCCTTGAAGATCCCGCCGTGGTTCTCCCGGTCGCCCTGGACGTCGCCGAGGACGCCGTGGGGCAGCAGCGTGATCGGTCCTTGGACGGGGCGCTTGTCGATCCCGCTCATCAGATCGCGTTCGGGCACCGGGAACAGCTCAGCGACGGTGCAGACCGCGGCGATACGGCCGCTCCCGGCCGGAGCGATGGTCACGTCGAGGGGGGTCGGTGCAGTCACCGCTGGGCTCCTTGCCATGGGCCGGCCGGGGCGCCGGTGCGGGCGGCCATCCGCCGAGGGGGTCTCACTTCTTCTTGCCGTCCTTGCCGTCGGTGCCGCCATCGGAGGACAGGGCGGTGATGAACGCTTCCTGCGGCACCTCGACGGAGCCGATGTTCTTCATGCGCTTCTTCCCCTCCTTCTGCTTCTCCAGCAGCTTGCGCTTACGGGAGATGTCGCCGCCGTAGCACTTGGACAGCACGTCCTTGCGGATCGCGCGGATGTTCTCCCGGGCGATGATCCGGGAGCCGATGGCGGCCTGGATCGGCACCTCGAACTGCTGGCGCGGGATCAGGTTCTTGAGCTTGCCGGCCATCTCAACGCCATAGTGATAGGCCTGCTCGCGGTGGACGATCGCGCTGAAGGCGTCGACGGGGTCCCCCTGCAGCAGCATGTCGACCTTGACCAGATCCGCGGCCTGCTCGCCGGTGACGTCGTAGTCGAGGGAGGCGTAGCCCTTGGTGCGGGACTTCAGCTGGTCGAAGAAGTCGAAGACGATCTCGCCCAGCGGCAGCGTGTAGCGCAGCTCGACCCGGTCCTCGCTGAGGTAGTCCATGCCGTCCAGGGAGCCCCGCTTGGACTGGCACAGATCCATCACCGCACCGATGAACTCGCTGGGCACCAGGATGGTGGCCTTGGTCATCGGCTCACGGATCTCGGCGACCTTGCCCTCGGGGAAATCGGAGGGGTTCATGACCTCGACCTCGGTGCCGTCCTCCATCTTCACCTGGTACACGACGGAGGGGGCGGTGGCGATCAGCTCCAGGTTGAACTCGCGCTCGAGGCGCGCCCGAATGATCTCCAGGTGCAGCAGTCCCAGGAAGCCAACGCGGAACCCGAAACCCAGCGCGGTGGAGGTCTCCGGCTCGTAGTTCAGGGCGGCGTCGTTGAGCTTGAGCTTGTCCAGGGCATCGCGCAGCACCGGGTAGTCCGAGCCGTCGATGGGGAACAGTCCGGAGAAGACCATCGGTTTCGGTTCGGAGTATCCCGGCAGCGGTTCTTCGGCGCCGCGGATCGATGTGGTGACGGTGTCGCCGACCTTCGATTGGCGCACGTCCTTCACGCCGGTGATGAGGTATCCGACCTCGCCGGGGCCGATTCCCTGGGTGGGCCTGGGCTCGGGCGAGATCACGCCGATCTCCTGCAGCTCGTGATGTGCGCCGGTGGACATCATGTCGATCCGTTCGCGTGACGTCAGCGAGCCGTCGAAGACCCGGATGTAGGTGACCACACCTCGGTAGGTGTCGTAGACGGAATCGAAGATCATCGCCCGGCACGGCGCCTCTTCCTGGCCCTGCGGCGGGGGCAGCGTGACGACCACGTGATCCAACAGATCCGGGACGCCCTGCCCGGTCTTGCCGGAGGCGCGCAGCACCTCATCCGGGTCCACACCCACCAGCTGGCCGATCTCGGCGGCGTACTTCTCGGGCTCCGCGCCGGGCAGGTCGATCTTGTTCAGCACCGGGATGATGGTCAGGTCGTGCTCCATCGCCAGGTACAGGTTCGCCAGCGTCTGCGCCTCGATGCCCTGAGCGGCGTCGACCAGCAGGATCGCGCCCTCGCAGGCGGCCAGCGAGCGGGAGACCTCGTAGGTGAAGTCCACGTGCCCGGGGGTGTCGATCATGTTCAGCACGTAATCAGTGCCGTCGAACTGCCAAGGCATCCGCACGGCCTGGGACTTCACTGTGATCCCGCGCTCGCGCTCGATGTCCATGCGATCCAGGTACTGGGCGCGCATGGCGCGCTCGTCGACGACCCCGGTCAGCTGCAGCATGCGATCGGCCAGGGTGGATTTGCCGTGGTCGATGTGCGCGATGATGCAGAAGTTGCGGATCCGCTCCTGGGGGGTCGACGCGGGGAGGATGTCCCGGGCCTCATCGGCAGCGATCCTGGGGGTCACCGGCATGGGTCCTTTCGTGGTGCGCGGGCCCTCGCGCAACCGCGCGGGGCATCGCCTCATGCTCTCACGGCCCGCCGAACCCTTGTGTCAGCGGCCACGGCCGGCGGTGCGAGGTCACATGCGTCCAGTGCTGCCTGCGCGGCGGACGGTGCGAGCCGCTGCGCGCGGGGCCCGGCGGATCGCGGGAGCCGGCACACGGAGAAGGAGGGTCAGGTCCCTGCTCACTCGCGGACCTGAATGATCTGCCCGCCGCGGGGCAGTCCGTCCGCGAAGGTGATGGGCAGGGGCTCGGCTCGTGTCGCGTCCGGGGCGGTCATCGCCTGCAGATGCAGGTGCGGTTCGGTGCTGTTGCCCGTGTTGCCACAGCGGCCGATCATCTCCCCGGCAGTGATCTGCTGGTCGACGCGAACCGTGGTGCTGGCGTGCTGGAGGTGGCACAGGGCCACGAAGACATCGTCGCGACCGTCGGTGCCGGAGGTGGGGTCCGCCTGGATCACGACGTGGTTCCCGGCCACGTGGGCCCAGCCGCGTCGTACGCGTCGCGGCTGGGCGAGCGCGTATCCCACCGAGGGGAGCCCCCGGTAGGCGGGGTGGTCGATCTCGCCGTCATGGACGATGCGCACTCTGCCCGTGATGGGGGCCAGGACGGGCCGGCCGAAGCCGATGAACAGCTGCGGGGGCTCGGGGCGCAGGAACGAGGCCGCGGTGTATCGGGAGCTTCGACCTTGCTCGTCGACCGGGACCAGATCGATCGAGTGGGAGGTCGCCGCCAGGTCCGTGCCGTGGCTGGGAACACGGTCGGCCGGGCTGTTTCGGACCAGCAGCCGCCCGGTCAGCGGGTAGGACAGGTGTACCGGTGCCCCCTTCGAGAAGCCGCTCCCGGACATGGCGTCCCCTTCAGCTCGCGGGATGGAAGTAGGTCGTCCCCAGGGCGCGCGTGACCGCGCCGGTGACCATCTGCAGCTGCTCCATCTCCTGGTCGAAGTCGGCGGTGATGTCCTCCAGCGGCCGGAAGCGCAGGCTCGCGGCGGCGCGCCCGATGATCCGCCGCGCCGGATCGGCGGTTCCCATCCGGTCGAAGCTGTTGCCGTGCAGCTTGGCCAGCGTGTCGAGCGCGTGATCGACCTCGAGCAGGCAATGGGCCGCCGAGCGCGGGAAGATCGAGTCCAGCAGCAGGAACTCGATCGCCTGCGCGGCGCCGACCCGTCCGCGGTAGGAGCGGATGTACGCTTCGTGCGCGCTGCAGCTGCGCAGCAGCATCACGATCGCGGCATCCGAGGTGTCGGCGAGGTCGTGGGACTGCAGGATGCGGGCCAGCATGTCGGCCCGTTCGAGCAGCTGCCCCACCCGCAGGAACAGCCACGCCTCGTCACGCGTCATGGATGCGTCGACCAGCCCGTTGAGCACGGCGCAGCGGTCCTTGGCGAACTGGAAGGTGCCGTGCATGCGGAAGGGCCGCACCGCGCGCGCCATGCCCAAGGTGGTGGTGTTCAGCGACTCCCACACCTCGGTGGAGAGCACCTCACGCGCGCCCCGGGCGTTCTCCCGCGCCGTCTGCAGGGCGCCGGCGACCGAGGAGGGGTTGACGCGATCGGTGACCAGGCGATCCAGCAGCCGCTGCACCGTCAGGTCCTGCTCGTCGACGTGGCGGATCCCGAAGATCTCGTACACCCCGTTGCAGGCCAGGGGGACGTCCTGAGCGGCGTCCTCGGTGATCGACTGCAGCTTCACATCCAGGATCCGGGCGGTCTGGTCGGCCCGCTCGACGTAGCGGCCGATCCAGAACATCGCATCGGCGATCCTACTGAGCATCGTCTCTCCCCTTCCCCTCGGAGGTCTCCGCCCGGTCCAGGGCGGCTCGCGGGTTCTCGGCGAGAGGGTCCTTGGCGGGCGGGTCCTGCGCCTGCGGGTCCTGCACATCGTCCGCATCGATGATCGGAATCGTCGAGGTCACCGGGTCCGGTTCCGCTGCCTGCTCCTCCTTCTCCTCCGCCAGGCCCTCGTCGAAGCGCTCTTCGAGGGGGTCCTCGACCGGTTCGTCCTCGAGCTCCTCCTCGGCGGAGGCGGTGGTCGGGGAGGCACCGGCCAGCACCCAGGTGTCCTTGGAGCCACCGCCCCGCGAGGAGTTCACGACCATCTCGCCCTCGGGCAGGGCCACCCGGGTCAGTCCGCCGGGCAGCACCCACACCTCGTCACCGGAGTTCAGGGCGAAGGGCCGCAGGTCCACGTGGCGCGGCTCAGGGCCATCCTCGACCAGGGTGGGGACGGTCGACAGCTGCACCAGCGGCTGGGCGATCCAGCCGCGCGGATCGGCCAGCAGGCGCTCGCGCAGCGCTTCGAGCTCGTTGCGATCGGCGGCGGGACCGATCACGATGCCCTTGCCGCCGGAGCCGTCGACCGGCTTGACCACCAGTTCGTCGAGACGGTCCAGAACCTCGGCCAGCGAGTCGGGATCCTCCAGTCTCCAGGTGTCGACGTTGGGCAGGATCGGCTCCTGCCCCAGGTAGTAGCGGGTCAGCTCGGGCAGGTAGGTGTAGGTGAGCTTGTCGTCGGCGACCCCGTTGCCGATGGCGTTGGCGACCACGACGTTCCCGGCCAGGATGGAGCGCACCAGTCCCGGCACGCCCAGCATCGAGTCGGGCCGGAACACCTCGGGGTCGAGGAAGTCGTCATCGGTGCGCTTGTAGATCACATCGACCCGGCGCAGACCGGCGGTGGTGCGCATGTAGATGCGCTCATTGCGTTCGACCAGGTCTCCGGCTTCGACCAGATCCACGCCCATGGTGCGCGCCAGCAGGGAATGTTCGAAGTACGCGCTGTTGTAGCGGCCCGGGGTCAGCACCACGACGGTGGGCTCGTCGGTCGCGCCGACCGGGGCGGCGGCCCGCAGCGCGGCCAGCAATCTGCCCGGATACGCGCTGACACGGCGCACGGGCCGATCGGCGAACAGCTCCGGGAAGGTCTGGGCCATGGCGCGGCGGTTGGACAGCACGTAGCTGACGCCGCTGGGGGTGCGGGCATTGTCCTCCAGGACCCGGAAGCCGCCGGCACCGTCGCGCACCAGGTCGATGCCGGAGATGTGGACGCGCACGCCGTTCGGCGGCCGGTACCCGCGCATCTCCTCGACCAGGTAGCTGGACGAGGAGATCAGCTGCCGGGGCACCACTCCGTCGACGATCACCCGCTGGTCGGTGTAGAGGTCATCCAGCAGATGCTCCAGGGTGCGGACGCGCTGGGCGACACCGGCGGAGACGGTCGCCCACTCCTCGGCAGCGATCAGCCGCGGCACCGCGTCGATCGGGAAGGGGCGCTCCTCGCCCTCGTAGTCGAAGGTGATGCCCTGATCGAGATAGCTGCGTGCCAGGGTCTCCGAGCGGGTGCGGAAGTCTTCCAGTCCGATGCGCGACAGGGCTCGGTGCAGAGCGGCGTAGGTGGGACGCACCGAGCCGTCGGGCGAGAACATCTCGTCACCGACCGCTCCCGACTCAAACGCCTGGAACAACACGCTTCCTGACATGCCTACCATTCAACACCCTCCTCCACCGTCACAGCGGGCTTCACCGGGATTGCCCGGCGCAGGGCCCGCGGGAAGCGAGCATCATGTCCCTGGGGTCCAGGTTGTCCGCCCTGCTGCGCAGCGTTGCACGTTCACCGACTGCGAGGCGCTCGGCGCGCAGACTGGGCCGCCGGGCGATGCGCGCGATGGGCGCCGACGGCGGGAGCAGGGCCACCGCCACAAAGCAGCGGCCGGCCGGTGCACATTCACCGGACCCGGCATCCTCCCGCGTGCACGGCGGGGCGGACGACTTGCACTCGGCGCCAGCGCTCGTCGATCGCCGCGGAAGCAGCCCGGTCGACATCACCTATGCGCCGCGCCGCGACGATGCCCCCGATCCGGGCGAGGTGGTCTGGGCTTGGGTCCCGTACGAGGAGCACCTCGGTCGGGGGAAGGATCGGCCGGTGCTGGTGCTGGCCGAAGAGGCCGCCTCCCGGGGTGGCCCGGACGGGTCCGGTCGCGTGCTGGTCGCCCTGATGATGACCACGCGGGACCGCGCGGAGAACGGAGAGGTCCACACCGACCAGCACGGCTCGACCTGGGTGGACATCGGCACAGGTGCCTGGGACCGGCAGAGGCGTGACTCGGAGGTGCGGGTGGATCGGCTGCTGCGCCTGCCTCCGACCGCGGTGCGCCGTGAAGGGGCACGGCTCTCGCCGGCGCGATTCGAGCGGGTCGCCGACGTGGTACGCACGGTCCACGGATGGGATCGATGACACGCCTCACCGATCGTGGCCCGTACCGATCGAGCTGGTAGTGTCTCTCTTCGTATGTGTGACATACCGCGAGGTGTGCGCACGCCGCTCAGCCCACCGTGTCCGGGTGCGGCGGTCCGTGCGACCCGAGTGAGTACCCGTGGCAGCGACCCGGTACCGACGTCTCCAGGCGAGTCCCCACCGCCGGTCCCCGTCGGGGCCGATCCTCTGCCGCCGCGGATGATCCACCGACACAGCACTAGAGAAGAGTCTTCGTGGCAAACATCAAGTCCCAGATCAAGCGAAACAAGACGAACGAGAAGGCACGACTGCGCAACCGCGCGGTGAAGTCTGAGCTCAAGACCCACGTCCGCAAGGTCCGCACGGCCGTCTCCGCCGGGGACGCCGATGCCGCCGGCGAGGCCCTGAAGGTCGCCTCCCGCAAGCTCGACAAGGCCGCCTCCAAGGGCATCATCCACCAGAACCAGGCCGCGAACCGCAAGTCCGGTCTCGCCAAGCTGGTGGCCTCGGTCCAGGCCTGATCGACGAGCTGCGAGCCTGCGAGCGGCAGGAGATCAGGCAGACCAACACCGCCTGATCGACGAGCTGCGAGC
>Ga0209487_1000564_pt1 | contig 33447 bp, 32 predicted proteins | sample Poulit2012_FD_187524 | JGI IMG/M metagenome (GOLD analysis project Ga0209487, IMG submission 187524) | Agricultural soil microbial communities from Georgia to study Nitrogen management - Poultry litter 2012 (SPAdes) (version 2) | ecosystem: Environmental > Terrestrial > Soil > Agricultural land...
GGCACGAAACTCCCTCGACCCGGACGAGCGGCTCGAGCTGTACGGACAGGCGAACGACATCCTCTGGGAGGAGGCCCCCGGTATCTTTCCCGCCGAGCTGATGAACAACGTGGCCTACGGGTCACAGGTCCAGGGGCTGGAGCTGCCGCCCACCAACCGGCCCTCCTTCTCCACTGTCTCCCTCGGCGAAGTATGAGCCACTGAGCACTTCCGGTAGCACTGAGCACTCCCGATAACCAGGAGGCCGAGCCCGCCCGGCGATCGTTCGCCCGGGCGGGCTCGGCGGCTGCGTGTTCGTCGCCGTCCCCGCCGGCCTCGCCGTCCTCGCAGTCCCCGCCGGCGCAGGGCCGGTCCTGCCAGCCGGTGGGCCGCCGATCCCGCGCGATCTGCCGCGCGGCGCGCTAGGGTGCGAGCACCTGAGTGAGGAGGTCACGATGTCGTCGCCAGCCGAGCCTGCAGCCCACCGGGACGATGTGCCCATGCTCGAGGAGGACGAGACCGTCCCGCCCCGGCCGGAGGAAGAGGTCGCCGACCTGCTCCGTGCCAAGCCGGACGAGCACTGACGCTGCCTGCCCTCGGCGGCAGGCGCACAACGTCAAGCAACATCGGGCACCGGCGACCGCTTCCTAGTGACCTTGTTGAGCTGAACCCAGCCGGTCCGACCAGTCGGCGAGCACGTCCCGGAGCTCGGCCGGCTCTGCCCACTCCACCCGTCCTCCGGAGGCGGCCAGGGCGAACGCCGCCCACTCGGGTGTGGTCGCGGCGAAGTCCACCCGGCACCGGTCGGCGGCGGTCTCGGTCACCTCCGCCCACCGGCCGATGCTCTCGCGCGCCCGCACCGCCGGAGTCGCCAGCCCGGCACTGAGCTCGGCCCCACCTGCAGAACGCGCCCGGTTGCGCTGCACGAACGCCGCCGCATCACCACCGGGCACCGCCCGCGGGGCGAACCGTGTCCCGGTGAGACGCACTGCACCCATCCGGTCCAGCCGGAAGCTGCGCCAGTCTGCCCGGTCGCCGTCGTAGCAGACGAGGTACCAGCGCCGGGAGACGACCACCAGCTGCACCGGCTCGACCGTGCGCTCGCTCCCGCGCCCTGCCGCGTCCACGTACTCCAGCTCAGCCCGCACCTGGTCCCGGCATCCCTGCGCCAGCAGCAGCAACGTCTCCGCGTCGGCCTCCGGGCCGGCCGGGACCGGCCCCGGGCTGACCAGCGCCGACCGCAGCGCCTGCGCCCGGCGGCGCAGCCGCCGTGGCATCACCTGGATCGCCTTCGCCAGCGCCCCGACGGCACTCTCGGCGATCCCGGACACGGTCGCCTGGGCTGCCAGGTGCAGGCCGACGGTGAGCGCGACCGCCTCGTCATCGTCCAGCACCAGCGGCGGCATCGCCGCACCGGGGGCCATCTGGTAGCCGCCACCGACCCCGCGCTCGGCATCGATCGGGTAGCCGACCTCGCGCAGCCGGTCCACGTCCCGCCGCAGCGTGCGCAACGAGACGCCGAGCCGGTCGGCGAGCTCCTGCCCGGACCAGTAGCGGTGGCTCTGCAACAGGGCGAGCAGCTGCAGGATGCGCACGGTGGTGTCAGCCATGCAGCCATGCTGGCACGCCCCAGTCTCGATTGGTGACCGAAACTGGCACCAATAGTTCCTAGCGTGGAGGTACCGACGAAGGAGAGGAACCAGCGATGACCAGCACCACCGAGACCCAGACCCACCCGACCTCCGCGCACGGCGCCACCGACCAGATCCCGGTGAGCTCCGCCGTCGAGCGGGAGGACCTGATCGCAGCGCTCGCTCATGCCCGGCACTTCCTGCGCTACACCACCCGCGACCTCACCGAGGAGCAGGTCCGCCGGCGCACCACCCCGAGCGCATTCTGCCTCGGCGACATCATCAAGCACCTCACCGAGGTGGAGCGCAGCTGGAGCGACTTCCTGGTCGCCGGGAAGGCGGCGCTGGCCAAGGACGGCCGCGACTTCATCGACTGGACCCCGGAGGAGTTCGCCGAGCTCGGCGCCGAGGCCACCATGCAGCCGGAGGACACGCTGGTCGGCGTCCTCGCCGAGCACGAACGGGCCGCGGCCGCCACCGACGCGCGGATCCGGGAGCTGCCGACGCTGGACACCGTGCGCGAGCTGCCGAAGACGCCCTGGCCGATGGACGCCGAATGGAGCGCGCGGCGTGCCATCCTGCACATCCTTGCCGAGACCACCCAGCACGCCGGGCACGCCGACATCATCCGCGAGGCGCTCGACGGCGCGAAGTCGATGGGCTGACCCGGCCACCGGCGGCCAGGCTCTGCGAGACTGAGCCCATGGCTGTTCCGCCGGGCAGCGAACCGGGGGAGGTGCGCCGGACCTACCCCGACCCCAGCCAGCCCATCCCGCCCCCGGCGCCGGGACCGAGCTCGCCGCTGTCGGCGATCTTCGCCCGCTCGCTGCTGTTCCCGATGATGGGGGCAACGGTGACCTGGGCGGTGCTGCTCGCGGTCAGTGCAGTGCTCGGCACCCATCTGCTGCCGGCCAGCGACATCCCCTACAGCATGCACTGGCGTGCGCCGGTGGTCGCGCTGGTCGGCTGCGGTGCCGGGCTGCTGATCTGGGTGGTCGGGCTGGTGACCTGCTGGCGCCGCCCCGTGCTCTGGGCCTGGGTGGCTGCCGGTGCGGTGGTGGTGGCGGCCGGCACTGTTGCGTACCTGGTGCTGCTGCTGGGCTGAGCAGCGATCACCAGACCCCGCAACGTCACTAGAACTCGGTCACCGGTGCCCGGATTCTATTGACCTTGCGGGCTGGGCGGCGCGGCTCAGCGCTTGCGCGCCACCAGGCTCATCGCCAGCGGCACCCGGTCCCGCCACGGCGAGGGCAGCACGAAGGCACCGTCCTCGGCGACCATCAGCGGCAGCGCCTGCCACGGCAGCCGGTCGTGCTCGCCGATGGCCACCAGCTCCAGCCCGGCGTCCAGCAGCGCCTGCAGGACCTCGGCGACCGGGTGCGGCCACTCGTAGTTGCGCCGCGCGCAGATCTGCGAGGTGTCGCCGTCGGTGTACGTGATGCCATCCGCATAGGTCCAGGCATGACCCGGCGGCATCGCAAAGTACCGGTACCCCGGCACGACGGCGTCGCTCACCGTGTCATCGAGCGTCGCCAGGATGGGGTGCTGGTCCCGGAAGAAGAACGTGCCGCCCGGGCGCAGCAGGTCCGCCACCGTGCGGGCCCAACCGGTCAGGTCCTGCAGCCAGCAGATCGTGCCGATCGAGGTGTGCACATGGTCGAACGTGGCAGCCACCGCCGGGGCAGCCGCAGTCACCTCCGCTTCCACGTAGCGGATGTCCATTCCGGCGCGGGCCGCCACGTCCCGGGCGATGGCCAGCGACTGCGGGGACAGGTCCACCCCGGTCAGGTGGCCGCCGAGCCGGGCCAGGGAGAGGGTGTCGGTGCCGATGTGGCACTGCAGGTGGCACACGTCCAGGCCGGCGAGCGGGCGGTCGGAGTCCGCGGCGCCCGGCAGGTGGGGGCGGAGCAGCTCAAGGTCGTCGGCGATCACGCTGGAGATGCGGGACGGGTCGGCCACCAGCCCGTCGAGGTCGTAGGCGCGGCTGGCCGCGTGCACTGTGGCACGGTCGTCCCAGTTCGCCCGGTTGGCGGCGTAGGCGTCGGCGGGCGCGATCGTGGTCTCGGAGAGCGGGTCGAGCTCGGTCATGCTGCTGAACCTAGACGGACGGCCTCGGCGACGGCCAGACGATTTCCCGGTGGCGGCCCGACCATCTCCCCGGGAGCGGACCTGCCAGCGGGTGCGCCATCTCCTGGACCGTGTGAGGCTGGAGGTTCGCTGCCGCCCGCACCCCATCCGTCGGCAGCAAGCCAGGAAGGAGCATCCCATGCCCGGCAAGAGGACCCCTGGACCGAGCGTCAAGGACAAGAAGCTCTACGAAGATCTTCGGGAGGAGGGCAACTCCAAGCAGAAGTCGGCGCGGATCGCCAACCAGTCCGCCAGGTCGTCCCGCTCCAAGGTGGGCAAGAAGGGCGGAAGGTCCGGTTCGTACGAGGACTGGACCGTGGACCAGCTGCGCAAGCGCGCCGCGGAGATCGGCGTCGAGGGTCGCTCGACGATGCGGAAGAAGGAGCTGGTCTCGGCGCTGCGCAACTCTTGAACAGGTCAGCCCGCCGTCGGTAGCAGCGGGAGGATCTCCGCCCACACGGCGCGGAGCAGGTCGTTCGCCACGCCCTCGTTGTGCGCGGTGATCGTGACCACCGACCGCTGGGCGGGCAGCACCACGGAGAACTGCCCGTACCTGCCGTCGGCGCGCCAGACCCCCTCCTGGGTGCACTGCCACACCTGGTAGCCGTATCCGGCGGCCGACTCCGGGTCGGCCATCGTGTCCGCAGTGGGCACCACATCGGTGTGCATCGCGTCCACGTACTCGGCAGGCACCAGCTGGGAACCTCGCCAGCGGCCCCGCTGCAGCAGCAGCCGACCGAGCCTGGCAAACTCGCCCGTGGTCAGGTGCAGTCCTTTCGCTGCCTCGCTGAACCCGAGCGGGCAACGCAACCACTGCGGGTTGACGATCTCTAGCGGGTCGAACAGCCGCGGCAGCAGGTAGTCGCGCACATCGCTGCCAGAGACAGCCTGCACCACCCGGCCGAGGACATAGGTGGAGGCGTTGGAGTACTCGAACCGCTCCCCGGGCGGGCGCACCGGCTCGGTGGACAACCAGGTGCCCAGCACGTCCTGCGGCGCCTGCGCCGGTGGCTCGAACCAGGTGACCGGGTTGCCCGAGGTCATCTGCAGCAGGTGCCGCACGCGCACGGCCTCGAGGCCGTCGGTGTGCGAGAGATCGGGGAAGAAACCGACCACCGGCTCGTCCACGTGCAGCAGACCCTCATCGGCCGCGATACCGATGGCCAGCGCGGTGAACGTCTTGGACCCGGAGTAGATGTTCACCCGGTCGTCCGACCGGAACCGGTGCTCCAGGTCCTCCCGGCCCTCGCGATAGAGATGGATGCCGTAGGCACCCAGATGCTGCTCGTGGTTGCGCAGCCGGAAACCGGTCAGGAGAGATGCGTCATCGGTCACGGCACACCATCCTGGCACGTGGGATGCGGTGCCCTCGGCGGCCGCGGCACGCCTCCTGCTGCCGGGGTCTATCGACCGGATTAGGCTCAGCGGACATGAGGATCACCAAGCGCGGGCACGCCTGCCTGGACCTGGACGTGCGCGGCACCCGGGTGCTGATCGACCCGGGCAACTACTCGCGGGTGCCCGAGACCGCCGGGGTGGACGCCCTGGTGCTCACCCACGCGCACGCCGACCACGCCGATCCGGCGCTGGTGCGCCAGATCCTCGTCGACAGCCCGGCAGCGGTGCTGCTCGCACCGGCGGAGGCCGTGGCGGCCCTGGTGGAGGTGATCAGTGCCACCGGGGCGGAGGTGGACACCGTCAAGCCAGGGGATGCTGCCGCCCTGGGTGCCACCGTGCTCGCCTTCACCGGCGGCCGGCACGCGCCGGTGCACCGGGACATCGACTCCGGCGCCAACGTGGGCGTGCTCGTGGACGGCACGCTCTACCACCCCGGTGACTCGTTCGTGCTCCCGGACCGCCGGGTACCGGTGCTGGCAACGCCGGTCAGCGGCCCGTGGCTGAAGCTCGGTGAGGTGCTCGACTTCGTCGCCGGGGTCCGGCCGGGCCGGGTGCTGCCGATCCACGACGCGTTCCTCAGCGACGTGGGCATGCGGTCCACTGTGGCGCGGCTGGAGTACGTGGCCGGCGAGCACGGCGGGGCCCTGCTCCCTCTGGTGGACGGGGAGAGCGCCGAGGTGTGAACGGGCAGCCGCCGGTGGTGCGGCTGGTTCAGCCGCCGAGCGCCCCGGAGACCACCTCGCGTGCGGCCGCCTGCACGCGGGCCAGATGGTCGGCGGAGACGAACGACTCGGCGTAGATCTTGTACACGTCCTCGGTGCCCGAGGGTCGAGCGGCGAACCACGCATCAGCAGTCGTGACCTTCAGCCCGCCGATCGGCTCACCGTTACCTGGGGCGTCGACCAACGCGGCGGTGATCGGCTGACCGGCCAGCTCGGTGGCGGTCACGTCCTGCGGGGCGAGCCTGGCCAGGGTCGCCTTCTGCTCCCGCGTGGCCGGAGCGTCCACGCGGGCGTACCAGCTCTCCCCGTGCTCGGCGACCTGCTCCTCGTGCAGCTGGCTGGGGGAGCGGCCGGTCACGGCGATGATCTCCGCACCCAGCAGGGCGAGCAGGATGCCGTCCTTGTCCGTGGTCCACACGGTGCCGTCGGTACGCAGGAAGGAGGCCCCGGCGGACTCCTCCCCGCCGAAGGCCACCGAGGAGTCCAACAGCCCCGGCACGAAATACTTGAACCCCACTGGCACCTCCACCAGGCGCCGGCCCATCGCGGCCACCACCCGGTCGATCAGCGCGGAGGAGACCAGCGTCTTGCCGACAGCTGCCTCCGTGGCCCAGTCCGGACGATGGGTGAACAGGTACCCGATCGCCACCGCCAGGTAGTGGTTCGGGTTCATCAACCCCCCGTCCGGGGTGACGATTCCGTGCCGGTCGGAGTCGGCATCGTTCCCGGTGGCGATGTCGAACGGCGCCGGACCGTCCCCCCGCATCCGGGCCACCAGCGAGGCCATCGCCGAGGGGGAGGAGCAGTCCATCCGGATCTTGCCGTCCCAGTCCAGCGTCATGAACGACCAGCGCGGGTCCACCTGCGGGTTCACCACGGTCAGGTCCAGCCCCAGCCGCTCGGCGATCTCCGCCCAGTACTCCACCGACGCTCCACCGAGCGGGTCGGCGCCGATGCGAACGCCGGAGCTGCGGATCGCCTCCAGGTCCAGCACACTGTCCAGGTCGTCGACGTAGGTGAGCAGGTAGTCGTGCTTGTGCACCGTCTCCGCCTCGGCGGCCCGCTCGTAGGGGATCCGGGCGACCTTCTCCACGCCCTCGCGCAGCAGCTCGTTGGCGCGCGCGGCGATCGCCGAGGTGGCGTCCGACCCGGCCGGCCCGCCGTGCGGCGGGTTGTACTTGAAGCCACCGTCCCGCGGCGGGTTGTGCGAGGGGGTCACCACGATCCCGTCGGCTACCCCCGGCCCTTCGGTGCGCACCCCCTCGCTGGAGCCGGCGCCGTTGTGCCGCAGGATCGAGTGGGACAGTGCCGGGGTGGGCGTCCAGGAGTCCCGCGCATCCACCCGCACCTCCACGCCCGCGGCGGCGAGCACCTCCAGTGCAGTGCGCTGCGCCGGTTCGGACAGAGCGTGGGTGTCCCTGCCGATGTACAAGGGTCCGTCGATCCCGGCCGTGGCGCGGTACTCCACGATCGCCTGGGTGATGGCCACGATGTGGTCCTCGTTGAAGGCGCCGTCCAGGCTGGACCCGCGGTGCCCGGAGGTGCCGAACGCCACCTGCTGGGCCGGGTCGTCGGCGTCCGGGGAACGGTCGTAGTAGGCGTCGATCACGGCGTCCGGATCGATGAGGTCCTCGGGGCGGGCCACCTGCCCTGCGCGCTCGTGCATAGGCGCCATCGTGCCACCCCGCATCGGTCCGGTCGATCCGAACAGCCCGCGTACGGGTGCGGGACGGCAGCCGAGCACGCGCCGCAGGGCGGCAGCCGAGCACGCCCCGCAGGACGGCAGCCGAGCTCGCCCCGCCGCCCGCCGCCGAGCAGCCCGTCCGCGCGGCAAGGCGGGCAGGCGAAGGGCGCTGCGGCCGATAGGCTTGCCACTATGGCGAAACGGAAGAAGAAGGGCCCGGTCAACGAGAAGGTGGCCGCCCGGCGGGCCGCGCGCAAGGCTGCCGCCGCCCAGGCCGCGAACCCCGCACTGCGGCGCTCCTTCGAAGGCTTGCCCGGTGAAGCCGACTGGGTCGCGATGCGCGAGGTCGTCCCGGCCGCCACCGCCCAGGTGCACACCACCGCCGAGCACGGCGACCGGGACGTGACCATCGCCACCGTGCTCCCGGGGATGATCCCGGCGATGCACCGCGACGACGGCGCGATCTTCATCGCCCTGCAGACCATCACCAGCAGCGGCGACCCGAGCCGCGACCTGGCCTTCGCCCTGGAGCAGATGCTCGATTCCGAGCCCGGCACCAGCCTCACCCACCTCGAGCTGCCCGGCGACGGTCCGCGGCTGCAGGACATGCTGGTCACCGACCAACCGTTCGAGGTGACGGTGCACGAGTCGTTCGACTTCGTGGTCCCGGACGACACCGAGCCCACCCCGGAGCTGACTGCCGCCCTGGAAGAGTTCTCCGGCGCCATCGTGCCCACGGTGAAGCTGGAGTCGGTGCCGAGCGCCTATTGGTGCCGGATGGGTGCCCGGGAGTTCCTCCGCTGGTCCCGCACCGAGGAGGAGGAGAGCCTGCTGGACGCGCTCGCCCGACTGCGCGCCGCCGGCACCTCCGCTCTGGACGAGGGGTCGAAGTTCATCGGAGCCTTCCGCTCCTGCGGTCTGGTGATCCCGGTCTGGGAGCTCGCCCCGGGCACCGAGGCCGAAGAGCTGGAAGCCCCTGCCCCCGACTTCGAGAAGCGCCTCACCGAGGCGCTCGCGGTCACCGAGGCGTTGACCGCCGACGAACGACGCGCCCGCGCGGGGATCGTGTCCCGGCAGGTCACACTGCGTTGAGAGGCGATAGGCTGAAACCGTGAGCCGGGAGCAGGGCGACGGAGGGCGGAACCCGCTGCGTGTGATCCGGCGCCGCACGCCCGACACCGGGCCGATGCCGGTGCCCCGCCACGACCCGGCCACGATGCGTGTCGCTGCGGTGATCCCGGCCAAGGACGAGGAGGACCGGATCGCCGCCACTGTGCGGGCGGTGCGCGCCATCCCGCACGTGGACCTGGTGCTGGTGGTCGACGACGGCAGCGAGGACGACACCCAGCACCTGGCCCGCCGCGCCGGGGCGGTGGTGGTGCGCCACTCGGTGAACCGGGGCAAGGCCTCGGCGATGGAGACCGGGGCGTCAGTGGTGGCGATGCGGGACGCAGAGGACCTGCCCGCCCGGCTGCTGCTGTTCGTCGATGCCGACCTGGGTGCCACTGCCGTCAATGCCGCCCCGTTGGTACCGCCGGTGCTCTACGGCAAGGCCGACCTGTCCATCGCCGTGCTGCCGAAGCAGGCCGGTGCCGGCGGTCGCGGCCTGGTCACCGGTCTGGCCCGACGTTCCATCCACCGGGCGACCGGGTGGGCGCCCACCCAGCCGCTGTCCGGTCAGCGGTGCATGACCCGCGCCGCGTTCGACGCCGCCACCCCGCTTGCACACGGGTGGGGGGTGGAGACCGGGATGACCATGGACGTGCTGCAGCAGGGGTTCGCCGTGGTGGAGGTGCCCTGCGACCTGAGCCACCGCGCCAGCGGCAGCGACATCGCCGGCCAGCTGCACCGCGCCGCGCAGTACCGGGACGTGATGATGGCCGTGGCGGCCCGCCGGTTCCGGCACTACAAGCACAAGATCGCCCGAGATGCAGAGGTTGTCGACGACGGCGCAGCCCCCGTGGAGCCGTCGGCGCACCCGGAGGGCGGCTCGCCCGGGGCGGGCGACGGCGGACCTCGCGCGGATCAGGACCGTTCCGGTGGCGAGCCGGGATCGTCCCGGAGCGAGCGGGGCTCGCCGCGCCGTGGTCAGGGCTCTGCGCGCTCCGAGTCAGACTGATCGCGCCGGTCCCGCTGGGCCGACGGCCCGAGCACCCTGCGCAGCGTCTCGCCGAGGAGGTCGTTGGCCTCCTCGTGGGTCAGCACCCCGGCGATGGTCATCCCGGCCAGCCCCTCGGCCGTGGCGAGCAGCAGCGTCGCGGTCCTGCGAGCATCGTCTCCGCCGGGGTCATCGCCACGCTGGGCGGCTACCTGGCTGGCCAGGAAGTCCACCAGACTCGTGCGACCGGCGCGCAGCTCCGCACCGAGGGCGGGATCGGTGCTCGCATGCAGCTCCACCAGCTGGGCGACCCGGAGCTCGGCGACCTCCGTTCGCGCCTGGGGGATCAGCGCGCGCAGCGTGCCGGCCACCACGGCGCCCGGTGAGGGAGTCGCCCCGGTCGTGGTGAGCTGGTCCTGGACGCGTTCCTGCACCCGCTGGCGGACCCGGCGGAAGGTGGCCGCGGCCAGGCCCTGGCTGGTGCGGAAGTAGTGCTGCACCCGGCCGGGTGAGACACCCGCCTCGGCGGCCACCCGCCGAAACGTCAGCGCCGGCAGGCCGTCGCGGTCCAGTACGCGGACCGCCGCCGCCGTCAGCGTGGCCACCTGGTCCTCGTGCGCGGTCCCAAGTCCGCGTGCCATCGGGTCTCCTTCCACGGAAGTATTTCGATACGATAGCATCGTTCAAACCGATACGATCGCATCGAACTGATGGAGGAGGGGTGCACGTTGGACTTCTGGAGTGGCTTCACGCGCACCGCGGCGGAGATAGAGCACGCCGGCCACCGCTTCCGGGTGGAGCTGAGACTGGTGAGCCTCGGTCGGAACGTCACCCTTTACCGGGACGGGGAACCGGTCGAGAGCGCCTCGACGCCGGCCCGCTTCGCCGTGGGGGAGGGCGCGGTCATCGAGGTGGACGCCTCCGAGCACGGCTTCAACCGGGCCGTGCTGCACCACGCCGGCGGCACCGACCGGCTGCGGCCCGCGGCGGGAACCTGGGAGGCGGCCTGGGCCCGTTGGGGCCGGCAGCACCCGGTGCTCAGCCGCGTGGTCGGGGTCGCGGCAACCCTGGCCGTGCTGGCCAGCTTGCTGCTGCTGGCCAGCCAGCTGCTGGAGATCCTGACCACCGTCCCGCAGGTGCAGGAGGTGCTCGGTGGGTGGTCGTTCCGCTCACCGATCGACCTGCCGCCCGCGGCCCTGTGGGGGTTCGGGCTGGTCGTCGGCGTCGCTGCCCTGGAGCGAGCGCTGCGGATGCGGTGACGGCTCCACCGCCGCGGGACGGGCATGCTGGACCGCCTCCGCCGGGAGCTGGCGCAGGCTGAGCATCCAGGTGGTGGTCGCTGTGATCAGCAACGGCACCCCGAGGGACACACCGATCGCAGCGATCGCGATCCCGGAGTCGTTGATCGCCATCCCCACCCCGAGCGCCACCGCCAGTGCTACCAGACCAGGTTTGAGCATCGGGGCGTCCCGGCCCATCACCGATATCGGGTTGCCTGCCGACAGCCAGGCGAACTCGCCACCGCCGGGTGAGGTGAGCGCGGCACGGATCGGCCGAGCGAGCACGTAGACGACGGTGAGCACCCCGCAGATCGCCAGGATGGTCAGCGGCCGGTTGCCGAACACGATGGAGATGTTCTGGTCCAGCTTGCGCCAGATCACCTCCCACAGCCCGCCGTCGAGCACGGTCTGGAAGAACCGGCCCAGGTGGGTGCGGTCCTCCGGCGGCCCCAGCCAGTCCACGAACGCCAGCGCCACCGAGGCCAGTCCGGCCAGGACGATCACGCCGAGCACCCGCCGCCAGTTCAGCCGCACCCCGAGGGCGAGCAGGGCCATCATCCCGAAGCCGGCGAGCAGGGCCGGTGGCCCGCCGAAGTCGGCGCCGAACGCCGGTGCGCCGTCCAGTGCGGTAGCCACCACGCCGATCACCAGCACCACAGCAGCAGCCAGCTTGCGCCGACCGGTGAGCACGAGCGGATTGGCAGCCACCATCGTGACCATCACCGTGGCCACGGTGAACAGCGCGAAGGAGGTGTTGTTCATCCCGTAGAACCGGGCACCGACCAGTGCGGAGATGCCCATCACTGCGGAGATCTGCATCGTCGCACCGGTGACCACGTCCACTGCCAGCACCACGGCGGTCACCCCGGCCACGAACGCTGCCGGCCCGAACGTGTGCCGGCGCCACGGACCGAGCAGGGCGATCGCCACGATCAGCGCGTCGGTCGCCAGGATCAGCACAGCCAGCGCGAGCACCGGAGGGTGCGTGCGCCACCAGGGCAACAAGTTGGCCAGGTACGAGGAGATCGGCAGAGCGCCGATGCCCAGCGCCACGGTGCGCAGCGTGCGCAACGCCGGCACCGGTCGGTTCAACCGGTGCCGCAACCACTGCACCCCGCGACGTGTGCCGAACCGGCGGGAGAGCGCAGCGCCGATCCGGTTGGCGGTGGAACGCTTCAGCACCAGGGTCACCGTGGCGAACAACGCCAGGTTCACCAGCACCAGCAGGAGGAAGTAGACCGGCACGATCGGGCTGACTGCTTGCGCATGGAGATCGGCGTCGATGACCTGTTCCAGGCGAGCTCCGCCGTCATCGGCCGCACCGGGCTCGACCAGGACCGGGGCGCCCATCGTCGCCCCGGCGGGCACCTCGTCGAAGAGCCCGAAGTGCTCCACGACTGTGGTGAACAGATCCGTGGCCATCACATAGCCCGGCTGGCGGGTGGAGCTGGAGCTGAGTAGACCGGCAGGCACGTCCGGTCCGGTCACCGACAGCACGCGCAGCCCGGACTCCCCGGAGTCGGCCAGCCCGGCGAGCAGCACGGTCGGCAGCGTCCCGTCCGGGGAGGTGGCGCGCAGCCCGTCGAGGATCTGCGCGAGCCGGTCGTCCACCAGGCGGACCTGGTCCTGCCGCGCGAGCGCCTCGGGGCGAGTGGCGTCGTTGTCGTCCTCGACCTCCGGCTCCGTGTCCGGTTCGATGATGCGGCCCGCGTCGATGACCAGCAGGTCGGCGACATCGGCGGTGTCGGTGATCTGCGCACTGAGCTCGCGCTCGGCCAGCGGCTGGTAGTCGGTGACCGTGCCGTCGGCGCCGGCCAGGGCGACCGCGGCGCCGGGTCCGATCGCGGCCGCACTCACCTGCCCGGCGTCCAGCACGGAGCGGAGCAGACCGAGGCGGGCGTCATAGCTCTGCTCCGCTACCTGGGCGGTCACGTCGTCCCAGTCCGGCAGCTCCTCGGACACCGGCTCGCTCAGGTCCCGGCACGGGCCCCGTTCGTCGGCGGCCCGGCTGCCGCTGGACAGTGCCAACCACCCGTCCACCGGGCAGGTGACCGGGTGCACGCTGCGCACCACCAAGGAACCGATCGCGCCCTCGGCGAACCGGGCGAGCGTCGGAGTCTCGTCGCTCAGGTCAGACCAGGACAGACCCGCGACGCCGATCACCACCATCGGGGCGTCCGGATCGGTGCCGACAGCCGGTGCGGTGGGCGCGTGCCCGGCGGTGCTGGTGGCCGGCTGGGCCTGCGCGGTGCTGGTGGCCTGCGCGCTGGTGCCGGCGAGGACCAGCAGCAACGCGAGCGCCAGCACGGCCGGCAGAGCGGACCGCAGGCGCGGGCGGGAGGTGGTGGACGCAGACATCCGCACCAGCGTAGAGCGAGGGTGAGGAGAAATAGTGAGGGGGCGGCGCCGAGGACGCGAGAGCACGGTGACCTACGCCGTCGGACTAGCGGGTGCGCACCCGCAGACCGCTGTGCTGCACCCGGGCGGTGAGCTCGGTGGCCTCGCCGATCAGGTCGCCGTCCACCTGCACCTGCTCCGGCCGGGAGCAGACCACGTGCACCTCGCGGCCGCGCCAGAACTCGATCGAGCTCGGGGCGGGCAGCTGTCGGCGGAAACCCAAGCCCTGCAGCACCACCTTCCCGAACAGCGACGCCCAGCCGACCAGGCCGCCGCGGGTGTCCAGCGCCGCCACGTCGAGCCAGCCGTCGTCCAGCTCGGCATCCGGGAGCAGCACGATCCCGCCGGGCAGCCGCCCGCAGTTGGCGAACAGCAGGCTGCGCACCTTCAGCGGACGTACCTCGCCCTCACCGACCCGCATCCGTAGGTGCGTCCTGCGGCCGTGCAGGTGCCTGGCGCCGGCGAGGAAGTAGGCGAACCAGCCCATCCGCGCCTTCAGATCGTCATCGGCGCCGGCCACCATGTGCGCGTCGAACCCGATACCGGCCATCACCAGGAAGAGGTGCTCGATGGGTGCTGGTGTGGGCACGCTCTCGGCGCCCGGGGTGCCCGGGGTGCCCGGGGTGCTCTGGGCTCCTTGGGCTCTTTGGGCGCCCTGAGCGTGCGCGTCGTCCTCGGTGTCCGCGCCGTCCTGGTGGTCGTCGATCGGGGTTGCCGCCACCCGCAACCAACCCAGGTCGATCGAGTGGTCGGTGCCGCCCAGGGCGGTGTGGATGAGCAGCTCGGTGCTCTCCAGCGGCAGGTCCAGGTTCCGGGCGAGCAGGTTCCCGGTGCCCAGCGGCAACAACGCCATCGGCACCCGGGTGCCGGCGAGCACTTCGGCCACTGTGCGTACTGTGCCGTCGCCGCCCGCGGCCACCACCACCGAGGCGCCGGCCTGCAGCGCAGCCTGCGTCTGTCCGGCGCCGGGATCGTCTGGTGTGGTCTCGAACCACAGCGGCTCCGGCAGGCCGAAGTCGGCGGCGATCTCGGCGGTCCGCCGGCGCAGCGCGGCGGTGTCGGCGACCTTGAGTGGGTTCACCACGAACGCTGCCGGGCCAGCCGAGTCGGGCGCCTCCTCGCCAGGCTCCTCCTCGTGGCCGGTCAGCGGCGACACCCGTGCCCCGCGTTCGTGGATCTTGCCCAGGATCACGATCCCCACCACGAGCGCAGCCAGCGCGACCACCAGCGCCAGCACGCTCACCACCTGCTCCCACGTCATGGCGCAAAGGTAGCGGCCGGCCACCTCTCCCGCACCACCCATCACCACCGACCCGCCGCCGGTGCCACTGCACGATCGTCTGAGGTATTGGTGGGACACCGAGGTCTGATTTTCCTGCCTCGGTGTCCCACGAGAACCTCAGTGCAGCGGACTTCCCATGCGGACCCGCACCGCAGCACCACCCGCCCGGCCGGGCCAGATACCCTCGGGGGTGTGATCGATCTGAAGAGCCTGCGTGAGGACCCCGACGTCGCGCGCGCGAGCCAGCGGGCCCGCGGCGCCGACCCCGAGCTGGTGGACCGGGTGCTGGACGCCGACGAGCAGCGCCGCGCCCTGCTCACCGCGTTCGAGAACCAGCGTGCCGAGCAGAAGCAGGTCTCCAAGTCCGTGGGCAAGGCCTCACCGGAGGAGCGCCCGGCGGTGCTGGGCCGGGCCAAGGAGCTGGCCGAGCAGGTGAAGGCAGCCGAGGCGGACGCGAACGAGGCACAGGCTGAGCTGGACCGGCTGCTGACCCAGCTGCCCAACCTGGTGCTCGACGGTGTGCCCGCCGGCGGCGAGGAAGACTATGTGGTGCTGCGCACCGTGGGCGCCCCCAGGGACTTCACCGCTGAGGGCTTCACCCCCGCCGACCACCTGGACCTGGGCCAGCGGCTCGGCGCCGTCGACACCGAGCGCGGCGCGAAGGTCTCCGGTGCCCGGTTCTACTACCTCACCGGCATCGGTGCCCGCCTCGAGCTCGCGCTGCTGAACGCGGCCATGGACAAGGCGCTCGCGGCTGGTTTCACCCCGGTGATCACCCCCACCTTGGTCAAGCCGGAGATCATGGCCGGTACCGGCTTCCTCGGCGAGCACGCCGACGAGGTCTACCACCTGCCCACCGACGACCTGTACCTGGTCGGCACCTCCGAGGTGGCGCTGGCCGGCTACCACTCCGGGGAGATCCTCGACCTGTCCGAGGGGCCGAAGCGGTACGCCGGCTGGTCCGCCTGCTACCGGCGCGAGGCTGGCTCCTACGGCAAGGACACCCGCGGCATCATCCGGGTGCACCAGTTCCACAAGGTGGAGATGTTCTCCTACGTGCGCCCCGAGGACGCTGCCGCCGAGCACGAGCGGCTGCTGGCCTGGGAGGAGGAGATGCTCGCCCTGGTCGACCTGCCCTACCGGGTGATCGACACCGCCGCCGGCGACCTGGGCACCAGCGCAGCGCGCAAGTTCGACTGCGAGGCCTGGCTGCCCACCCAGGAGCGCTACCTGGAGCTGACCTCCACCTCCAACTGCACCACCTTCCAGGCCCGCCGGCTGGGCATCCGGGAGCGTACCGAGTCCGGGAACCGGCCGGTGGCCACCCTGAACGGCACGCTGGCCACCACTCGGTGGATCGTGGCGATCCTGGAGAACCACCAGCTCGCGGACGGCTCCGTGCGCGTGCCCGACGGCCTGCGCGGCTACCTCGGCGGACTGGAGACCTTGGCGCCGGTGAGCCCATGAGCGTCAGCTTCGAGCCGGTCGCGCTCACCGACATCACCGCCGGTCCCGGCTCCATGGTCGCCCTCGACATCGACGGCACGATCCTGCACCACGACGGCACCATCGCCGAGACAGTGCGCACTGCGGTGCAGGAGGTGGCCGCCACCGGTACGCACGTGGTGCTCTCCACCGGGCGGTCCACGCACGCCTGCCTCCCGGTGCTCGCCGAGCTCGGCCTGGACAGCGGCTGGGCGGTCTGCTCCAACGGCGCCGTGGTCGCCCGGCTGGACCCGACCATCGAGGGCGGTTACGAGTTCACCGACATCGTCACCTTCGACCCCGGCCCCACGCTCCGGCTGCTGCGCCAGCACCTGCCCGAGGGCATCTTCGCCGTCGAGGACCTGGGCCGCGGCTATGCGGTGACCAGCGAGTTCCCCGCTGGTGAGCTCAGCGGCGTGGTCCGGGTGATCGACTTCGAGCAGATGTGTGCTGAGCCTGCGGTCCGGGTGACCGTCCGGGCGCCTGGGCTGGGCTCGGAGGACTTCCACGACCTGGTCGACCGGTCCGGGCTGCACGGGGTGAGCTACGCCGTCGGCTGGACCGCGTGGCTGGACATCGCCCCGGACGGGGTGTCCAAGGCCAGTGCCCTGGAGCTGGTCAGACAACGTCTGGACGTGGCCCCGGAGGCGACCCTGGCCGCCGGCGACGGGCAGAACGACATCGAGATGTTCGGCTGGGCGGGGGTGAGCGTGGCGATGGGCGGGGCGGACGAGGTCACCCGCGCCGCCGCCCGCTGGCACACCGGCCCGGTGGAGGCCGACGGTCTTGTCCCAGTCCTCGACGCAGTGCTGCGCTCCCGTCGGGAGTAGGGCACACTTCGTGCCGTGAACGCTGCCATCGACGACGTGGCACGAGCTGCCGGGGTCTCCACGGCCACGGTCTCGCGCGCACTGCGTCACCTGCCCGGGGTGAGTGAAGCGACCCGCGCCCGGGTGCTCGAGGCCGCCCGCGGCCTGGGGTATGCCCCGAGCGCCTCGGCGGCCTCGCTGGCCAGCGGCCGCACCCGCACCATCGGTGTGCTCACCCCCTGGATCCGGCGCTGGTTCCATGGCAGCGTGACCGAAGGGATCGAGCGCACGTTGCGTGCCGAGGGCTTCGACGCGCTGCTGTACTCCTTCGAACGGGCCGACGGGACCGGGCGCAACCGGCTCGACCCGTTCGTGCTGCGCCGCCGCGTGGACGGTGTGCTGGTGGTCGGCATGCCGGTGGACGCCGAGGAGCAGCAGGTGCTGGACGGGCTCGGGGTGCCGGTGGTGTTCATCGGTACGGGCCCGCCGGGGCGGGTCACCGTGACCATTGATGACGACGGCGCAGCCCGGCTGGCCATGGCACACCTCCTTGGTCTGGGGCACCGCAGGGTCGCCCTGCTCACCGCGACCGGCGAGGACCAGCCGGACTGGGCACCACCGGCGCTGCGCCAGGCCGGCTACGAGGCGGCGCTGGCCGAGGCTGGGGTGGCGTTCGACCCGAGCCTGGTGATCCCTGCCGACTACGCCCGAGCGGGAGCCCGGGAGCGGATGGCCGAGCTGCTCCGCACCCGTCCGGAGGTCACCGCAGTGCTCGCGATCTCCGACGACATGGCCTTCGGTGTGCTGCAGGCCGCCCGGGACGCCGGTCGCCGGGTGCCCGAGGACCTGAGCGTGATCGGCATCGACGGGCACGACATGTCCGACCTGGTGAACCTGACCACCATCGCCCAGGGGGCTGCCGAGCAGGGAGCGGCTGCTGCTGCGCTGATGCTGGAGATGCTCACCGGCGCCCCGGTGGCCGAGGAAGCGGTGTTCCCGGTCGATCTCGTGGTCCGGGGCACCACCGGCCCACCGCCCACCTCTGCCCCACCCATCCCCGACCCACCCGCCTCCTGACCGTCCTGCGCTGACAGGCCGCCCACCCCGTTCGCGAACGCTCCCCTTTGCGGCCCAAGCTCCCTCGGAAGCCGCAGAACCTGGCGTTCGCAGGTTCGGTGGCGGAGCGGGTCGGGCGCGGAGCAGCCACGCTTTTGGCGTCCGTTGCACAAAAGTTGACACTACGCCGTCGTAAGCGTGATCGGATTGTTATCGTCGAAGCGCATCGAAACCCTTGCCAAGAAGCAACGTAAGCGCTTGCATAGGGGTCTGGCGTCAGTGGTGACCCATCTGACGCTCGCCCGGCGGAGTGTGCGCGACTGCGAACCGCCTGGCTCCACCGATAGCTCAGGAGGACGTCCAGTGATCTCATCAACTATGCGGCGCAGCGGCGTCGCAGCAGCGGGCGGTGTGGCCATCGCCCTCGCTCTGACCGCCTGTGCCGGCGACGACCTCGGCGGCGGAGGCGGCGGTGGTGGTGGCGGCGGGGGAGAGGCCGACGGTGACTGTGCCGCCTACGAGCAGTACGGCACCTTCGACGGGGAGACGGTGACGATGTCGTCGACCATCTCCGACCAGGAGGCCGACCAGCTCGAGGAGTCCTGGGCAGACTTCGAGGACTGCACCGGCATCACCATCGAGCACAACGGCACGAACGAGTTCGAGTCCCAGATCTTCGTGCAGGTGGAGGGCGGCAACGCCCCCGACCTGGCTGACTTCCCCCAGCCCGGTCTGCTGCAGCGGATGCAGGAAGGGGACTACCTGGTGCCGGCCAGCGATGCGGTGATGGACGTGGCGGGCGCCAACTACACCGAGGACTGGCTCGCCTACGGCAACATCGACGGCGACCAGTACGGGATCCCGATCATGGGGTCGGTGAAGTCCTTCGTCTGGTACTCCCCGAGCACCTTCGAGGACAACGGCTACGAGGTCCCGGAGACTTGGGACGACATGATGGCCCTCACCGACCAGATCGAGGCAGACCACGGCAGCGACTCGGTCAAGCCCTGGTGCTTCGGTATCGAGTCCGGTGGTGCCACCGGCTGGCCGGCCACCGACTTCCTCGAGGACATGGTCCTGCGCGAGGCCGGACCGGACGTCTACGACCAGTGGGTGGACCACGAGATCCCGTTCGACGACCCGCAGATCCTCGCCGCGCTGGAGCGGGCCGGAAGCATCCTGCAGAACCCGGACTACGTCAACGGTGGCATCGGTGACCCGCGGTCGATCGCGACCACCGGGTGGTCGGACGCCGGACTGCAGATCCTCGATGACAACTGCTTCATGTTCCGGGCGGCCTCGTTCTTCGAGGCGCAGCTGCCGGAGGGCACCGAAGTGGGCCCGGACGGTGACATCTACGCCTTCTACCTCCCGGCGGACAGCGCCGACGAGCAGCCCCTGCTGGTCGCTGGTGACTACCTGGCCGCGTTCAACGACAACGACGCGACCATGGCCGTGATGCAGTACATGTCCTCCCCGGAGTGGGCGAACTCCCGGGTGTCCATCGGTGGTGTGGTCAGCCCGAACCAGGGTGTGGACCCGGCGAACGCCTCCTCGGACGTGCTGCGGCTCACCCTGGAGCTGATGCAGGACGACTCTGCGGTCGCCCGGTTCGACGCCTCGGACATGATGCCCTCGTCCGTGGGTGCCGGCAGCTTCTGGACCGAGATGACCAAGTGGATCGACGGTCAGGTGGACAGCGAGCAGGCGCTGACCAACGTGGAGAACAGCTGGCCGGACAGCTGAGCCGGAGCCAGGTCGGGACGCGCTGAGACGGCGTCCCGACCTGGCCCTGCGGTCCACGATCCTGACCACCCCCGGAGGCGCTGATGGGGTTCTTCCTCTATTCCAAGAACGGCCAGCTGGTCCTCGCCGTCCTGGCGTTCGTCGCCCTGATGGCCGTGCTGCTGGTGATCGCCCGGGTGGCCGACCGGGCCAAGGGGCGGGGCAACACCCCGGTGATGGTCGCCGTCTTCGGCGGCCCGGCGTTGCTGCTGCTGGCCGTGGGCCTGATCTACCCGGCGCTGCGCACCTTCTGGATGTCGGTGATGGACAAGCGCAGCGAGAGCTTCGTCGGGATCCAGAACTACGCCTACCTGTGGGAGAACCCGGCCGGTCTGGTCGCGTTGCGGAACACGCTGCTGTGGGTGGTGCTGGTGCCGCTGCTGTCCACCGGCATCGGACTGGTCTACGCGGTGCTGATCGATCGGTCCCGCTTCGAGAAGGTGGCGAAGTCGCTGCTGTTCCTGCCGATGGCGATCTCGTTCGTGGGTGCGGGCATCATCTGGAAGTTCGTCTACGAGTACCGCGGCGCGGCCCAGGACCAGATCGGTCTGCTGAACGCGGCGATCACCGGGCTCGGTTTCGAACCGGTGCGGTTCCTGCAGGACGCACCGATGAACACGATCTTCCTCATCCTGGTGCTGGTCTGGATCGAGGCCGGGTTCTCCATGGTGGTGCTCTCCGCGGCGATCAAGGCCGTCCCTGAGGACATCATCGAAGCGGCCCGGCTGGACGGGGTGAACGGCTGGCAGATGTTCTGGCGGATCACCGTGCCGAGCATCCGTCCCTCCCTGGTGGTGGTGCTGACCACCATCTCGATCGCCACGCTCAAGATCTTCGACATCACCCGAACGATGACCGGGGCGGAGTTCAACACCCAGGTGCTGGCGAACGAGATGTATGACTGGTCCTTCACCTTCGGCGACAACGGGGTCGGCTCGGCGATGGCCGTGGTCATCTTCCTGCTGGTGATCCCGCTGGTGGCCTACAACGTGCGACAGATGGCGAAGAACAGGGCGGTGCGCTGATGGCTGCGGAGACGATCGCTGCGAGCGAGAGGACGGTGGCCAGCGCGCCGCCGCGGACCAGCGCCGGATCGTTCAAGCGCCTGGTCTCGAACCGGATCGGCAGTGCGCTGGCGCTGGTGATCGCGGTGCTGTGGACGGTGCCGACCTTCGGGCTGTTCATCTCCTCGCTGCGCCCGGAGAGCGCGATCAAGTCCTCCGGCTGGTGGACGATCCTGTCCGACCCGCAGTTCACCCTGGACAACTACGAGCGGATCCTGGCCGGGGCCACCTCCACGAACCTCGCGGTCTACTTCCAGAACTCGGTGGTGATCGCGGTCCCCGCCACCGTGGCTCCGCTGGTGCTGGCGATCATGGCCTCCTATGCGTTCTCCGTGCTGGAGTGGCGCGGCCGGGACTGGGTGTTCGTGGGTGTGTTCACGCTGCAGATCGTGCCGTTGCAGATGGCGCTGATCCCGCTGCTGCGGATCTTCTCCGGCACCGAGATCTCCAGCATCTTCCCGTTCCTGTCGTTGTGGGTGGCGCACACCATCTTCGGCCTGCCGCTGGCGATCTTCCTGCTGCACAACTTCATGTCCGAGGTGCCGCGGGACCTGATCGAGGCAGCGCGCATCGACGGCGCCGGGCACGTGACCGTGTTCGGCAAGGTGATGTTGCCGCTGATGCTGCCGGCGATCGCCAGCTATGCGATCTTCCAGTTCCTCTGGGTCTGGAACGACCTGCTCGTGGGGCTGACGTTCTCCGGCGGGTCGCGCACCGTGCAGCCGCTGACCGCAGCACTGGCAGCGATGACCGGCGACCGTGGGCAGGACTGGCACCTGCTCACCGCGGGCGCCTTCATCTCCATCCTGCTGCCGCTGGTGGTGTTCTTCGCGCTGCAGCGCTACTTCGTGCGCGGGCTGCTCGCCGGTTCGGTGAAGGGCTGACCCGCCCGCCCCCGCTTCGCCGCACCACCCGCCCCACCCCTCTTCCCACCACCCACGCTGAATCGATTCAGGCGACACTTGCTACGCGGTGTCGTGCTCTGCGGTATCGCCCTGGCGCAGCAGATATCGCCGCACCACTAGCGCGACCAGGGCACCGGACCGCTGTTGCGACTGGCAGCACCGGATCCGCGGTGCGAGTCGCCGGTATCGCCCGCCGGCTACAGGTACTGCCCGGTGCCGTGGTCCCCGCGGTCGGTCTGCTGGCCGGGCATGCCCATCGACGGCATGCCCTGCTGCGGCGCGGACCCTGGTGGCAGCGCCCGGCGCATCTGCACCAGCTGGTTCTGCGCTGCCATCTGCTGGGCCACCAGTGCCGTCTGGATGCCGTGGAACAGGCCCTCGAGCCAGCCGACCAGCTGCGCCTGGGCGATCCGCAGCTCGGCGTCGGAGGGGGACCGATCGTCGGTGAACGGCAACGTGATCCGGTGCAGCTCGTCGATGAGGTCCTCGCTCAGCCCGTCCTCGAGCTCGTCCAGGGAACGCTGGTGGATCTCGGCCAGACGCTCCCTGGCAGCCTCGTCCAGCGGTGCCGAGCGCACCTCGTCGAGCAGCTGTTTGATCATCGTGCCGATCCGCATCACCTTCGCCGGCTCCTCGACCATGGCCGAGGGATCGGCATCCTCGTCGTCGGCGGCGATACCGAGCCCGGCAGCCGAAGAGACGACCACCTTGGGCCGCTGGCCGTCCTCGCCCTGCGCGTCCGCCCCGGGCTTTCCCTCACCCTGCGCGTCGGCCCCGGACCTTCCCCGGCCCTGCCGGGCTTCGGCGTGCGGTGCCTCGTCCTCCTCGTGGCCGGGCTGGCTCTCGTTCTCGCTCGGAGTGCTCATGGTTCCATCATGCCAAGGTGAGTCCAGATGCGCGGGTGCGCTGCGCCGTCGCCGGCTAGAACCTACTAGCCTTCCGGTATGAACTGGTTGACCAACCCGGCCCATGCCCGCTGGCTCGAGCGCGAGTCGGACGCCTTGCTGGCCTTCGCCGCTGGCTCCTACGTGGACGAGGGCTTCGGTTACCTCGGTTCCGACGGCCTGGTGCTCCCGGAGCAGGGATCGCACCTGTGGGTCACCGCCCGGATGATCCACTCCTTCGCCCTGGGCACGCTGCTCGGTAGGCCGGGTTCGCCGACGATGGTCGACCACGGTCTGCGGGCGCTGGGCACGAGCTTCCGCGACCCGGACAACGGCGGCTGGTACGCCCAGGTGGGCGCGCACGGGCCGATCGACGACAGCAAGGCCGCCTACGCGCACGCGTTCGTGATCCTGGCCGCCTCCTCGGCCGCTGCGGCCGGCCGTCCCGGTGGCAAGGAGCTGCTCGAAGAGGCGTTGACGGTGTCCCTGCAACGGTTCTGGAGCGAGGACGACGGCATGGTGGTGGAGGCCTGGAACGCCGACTTCACTGTGCTGGAGGACTACCGCGGGGTGAACGCCAACATGCACACGGTCGAGGCCTACCTGGCTGCCGCGGACGTGACCGGCGACGACTCCTGGTTGGAGCGGGCCACTCGGATCACCCGCCGGGTGGTGGACGATTTCGCCCGGTCGCACTCCTGGCGCATCCCGGAGCACTTCAACGCCGCGTGGGAGCCGCTGACCGACTACAACATGGACGACCCAGCCGACCAGTTCCGCCCGGCGGGGGCGACCATCGGGCACTGGTTCGAGTGGGCCCGGCTGGCGCTGCACGTGCGCGCCGCCTGGGCCGCCCGTGGTGTGTCTGCCGAGGACTGGATGCTGGAGGGCGCCCAGGCGCTGTTCGACCTGGGTGTGGCCGAGGGCTGGGACGTGGACGGCGCCGACGGCTTCGTCTACACCGTGGACTTCTCCGGGCAACCGCTGGTCCGCGAACGGATGCACTGGGTGGTCACCGAGGCGCTCGGGGCGGCGGCGGCGCTGTACCGGGTGACCGGGGACGCGAACCTGGCTGCCTGGTATCAGTTGTGGTGGGAGTACGCTGCAGTGCACCTGATCGACGAGGAGCACGGCTCCTGGTTCCACGAGCTGGCCGCCGACAACGGCCCGAGCGCCACGGTGTGGGCCGGTAAGCCGGATGTGTACCATGCGCTGCAGGCCACGCTCATCCCGCGGCTGCCGCTCTCCCCGGTGCTCGCCCCGGCCCTCGCTCAGGGTCTGCTGGACTCCTGAGGACCTCTCGACGGCGGAGCTCACCTCCGCTCGCAAAGTCACGCAGGGTCGGGCACCGGTGACCGACTCTTATTGACCTTGTAGTGGGGCGCTCAGGGGAGGAGCAGCACCTTCCCGAACGCCACGCCGTCGGCGAGCAGCCGGTGGGCTGCCATCGCCTCGGTGAGCGGGAGCCGCTCGTGCACCACCGCCCGTACGGTGCCGGCGGTGACCAGCGGCCAGGGCCGGCGGCGCACATCGGCCATGATCGCGGCCTTCTCCGACTGCGGCCGGGCACGCAGGCCGGTGCCGTGCAGGCTGAGCCAGCGGGAGAGCATCGGGCCCAGGTTCAGCGTTCCCTTCGTGCCCTTCTGCATGCCGATCACCACCAGGTGCCCGCGGGCGGCGAGCACCGAGATGTTCTTCTCCAGGTAGGCGGCGCCGATCGGATCGAGCACCACGTCCACGCCGCGGCCGTCGGTCAGCTCGCGGACCCGTTCGACGAAGTCCTCGTTGCGGTGGTCGATCGCCGCGGCCGCGCCGAGGTCCAGGCAGCGGGCGGTGCGCTCCGGCCCGCCGGCGGTGGTCAGCACCTGGGCGCCCAGGGCGGTGAGGAGCTGGATGGCGATCGAACCCACACCCCCGGAGCCGCCGTGCACGAGGACGGTGCGGCCGGCGGCCGGTGGTTCCTCGCCGGCAGGTTCGGCGCCGATGAGCGCTGCCGGCCCCTCCAGCGCGGGCACCGCCGCCAGGTTGGACCAGAGCGTGCCCAGCGCCTCGGGAAAGGCAGCGGCCTCGGCCAGGTCCAGGTTCTCGGGCACCGGCAGCAGGTTCTCCGCGCGGGCCAGGGCCAGCTCGGCGTAACCGCCGCCGTCGAGCAACGCGGTGACCCGATCGCCCACGGACCAACCGAACACCTGCGGGCCGATCGAGCGGATCGTGCCGGAGGCTTCCAGGCCCGGCCAGGTCGCCGCACCCTCCGGCGGCGGGTGCAGTCCCTTGAGCTGGAGCAGGTCGGCGCGGTTCACCCCGGCGGCGGCGACCTCGATGAGCACCTCCCCAGCGCCGGGAACCGGCTCGGGCAGGTCGCCAGGGGTGAGTGTGCCGTCCTCGGTGATCACCATCGCGCGCATCTGCCCAGGATACGAACCGCCGCCCGCCGGGCGCCCGACGGCCTGGAACCCGCTGCCTCGTGAGTTTGGGGCCGGTGCCGACGATAGGGAAGAATGACGCCCGCACAGGAGGGTTGACAGAGCGGCCGAATGTGGCGGTCTTGAAAACCGTTGTGCGAAAGCACCAAGGGTTCGAATCCCTTACCCTCCGCCATTCGCGGCACTGGCCCGGCGCGCCGTCAGGGCCTCAGTGCCGTACGCGCGGTGGTGGACCCGAAGCCCAGCCAGGTGTGCCGGTTGCGCCACCAGCACCAGCCGACCTTCGGGGCGTCCCGGCGCTCGCGGCCGTCTCGACCAGTGCCGTTGCTGATCCAGACGGCGGGAGTGCGGGCGTCGTAGCGCCCGTTCGGCTTGCGTAGCCGGGAACCGATGGTCATGAAGCACCGGTTGCGTTCCAGCGCTGCGGGCTGTTGCAGGACCCAGTGCAGTCCCTCGGTGACCAGCAGCGGTGTTCTCCCGACCCGGGTGAGCTCAGGGAGGGCTTCCTCCGGACTCCAGTTCGCTAGGTGATCACCACGGTCGAGGTCGTGCACCAGGTAGAGCGGAGTGTCCGGTACATCGGACACCTGTGGCGCGAACTGGTCCACGTCCGGCAGGTCCTCGACCACGAAGCCGGGCTTGTCGCCTCGGCGCAGGAACGGCGCGAGGACCGACGCGGGAGCGTGATCGTGGTGGATGACCAGCAGCACGTCCTGCCGATCGCTGCCGGACTGCGCGGCGAAGGTGCGCAGGGCCGTGGCGGACAGGCCGGCGGAGGCTGCGGCGCCGAGGTCGACCAGGTTCTCGGCCTGCGCCTGGAGCGGTGGCAGGGCGAGCGCGGACAGGACGGACGTGGTGTGGGGCACAGTTCTCCCAAGGTGGGCGACGAGCAGGCTAAACGTACAGCGATAGTAAGTTTGCTGTCATAGTATTTATTCCAGGAGGTGAGGAGCGGGTGGCAGACCGAGGTGGTCCGGGGCTGCGGGAGGCCAAGAAGCAGGCGACCCGGCAGCAGATCTCCGATGAGGCGACGCGGCTGTTCCTCGAGCAGGGGTTCGAGCGGACAACGATCGCCGAGATCGCTGCTGCAGCCGGTGTGGCCGCGAAGACGGTGACGAACTACTTCCCGTACAAGGAATACCTGGCGTTCGACCAGCAGGAGGAGTTCGTGGGCTCACTGGCTGCGGCCGTAGCCTCCCGGTCCAGTGGCGAGTCGCCCTTGGCGGCGCTACGGCGCGCCTTCGACGCCGCGATCCAGGGCCAGGATCCCGTCCTGGGCTTCTCGGGCGCAGGCTTTGCGCGGATGGTCACGGAGAGTCCGACGCTCACCGCACAGCTCCGCCGCCTGCACGACCAGCGCGAGCTGGCGCTGGCGGAGGCGCTGGCGGAGACAGGCGATGGTGACCGAGCAGAGATCGAGGTGCGAGCCGCTGCCGCGATGCTCAGCGCTGTGCACCGGGTGCTGTTCCGTCGGATCCAGGAGCTCACCCTCGAGGGTCTGACCGCGGAAGCGGTTGCCACGACCGTTGCTGTAGAGGCCGAGCGAGCGTTCGACATGCTTGAAACGGTCCTGGGACAGGTCGTCGTCGCGCCATGACCGCAGCTGCTTCGCTCGATCTACGCCGGTCGAGGTTGGTGGTTCGCATCTGCTCGATCGGGCCGCTATCCTAGAGGCCGTCTAGGAGACGTCGCATAGTCTGGTCTAGTGCGCATCCCTGCTAAGGATGTGAAGGGGCAACCCTTCCGTGGGTTCAAATCCCACCGTCTCCGCCACGCCGCCCGGTTCCCATCGGAACCGGGCGCTTCGTTGAAACCATGCGATTCATGACCGGCCGCATCATGCGCCGCCAGCGGCCCGTCGGTGCGCTCTACAGATCGAAGCGGTGCGGGATCACGTCGTCGCCCTGCCGGTAGGGGGTGAAGCCCATCGCCGCGTAGTACGCCAGGGCGGGCCCGTTGTCGGCTGCGATGCTCGCATCGATATGCCGCAACCCGGCGGCCTTCGCGGCGGACAGCGAGATGGCGAACAGACGGCGTCCGATACCGCGACGGCCGGCGCTGGGATGGATGTGCGTGCCGATGATGCCCCACCCTTCGGGCACGTCGTACGGGTTGTCGGGCCAGGAACGTTTCAGCGACTGGAACCCGAGGACCCGGCCCTCCTGATCGGCAACGGTGCACGCGACCCTGTAGGCCCCATCGAGATAACGCTCACGGACCAGTGCGTCGTCGACCGGGCTGGCTCGACCCCCGGCCCGGTAGATCGCATTCTGTACCTCGACCATGGCCGCAGCGTCAGTCTCGCGGGCAGCTCGAAGCTCGATCACGGATCCACCGTCTCACACCGCGGAGGAGCGCTGCCGTGCGGCTGTGGGGCCGCTCCTTCGTTCGGGACTACCGGCCCGGATCGTCCCTGGTGACGATGGCCGGAGCAGCATGCACGTAGGAGTCGCTGGTCAGCGTCTCCAGCATGAATGCTGCGACGTCCGCGCGGGTCACCTGCGGCACGATGCCGGTCGCAGCGATGCCCTCGCCGCTCCGGTACCCCCTCGCCGGGCCGTTGGACAGCCGGGGTGGTCGCACGATGGTCCAGTCGAGACCGCTTTCGATGATGATCTTCTCCTTGGCCTCGTGGTCCGCGACGACGTTGTGCAGCACCACCGGGGCGATCACCCAGCGTCCGAGCCAGCTCAGCTGGGCGCGTGAGGCGCGAACGCCGGCGAAGGAGAGGTAGACCAGGCGGCGGACGTCGTGCCGCTCCATCGCAGCGACCAGCCTCGCCACTCCGTCCACCAGCGTGGCGTCGCGGCGCAGCGGGGTCGCCGCGCCGAGTGCGCAGAGCACAGCGTCACTGCCGGAGACGGCCTCCTCAAGGCGGTCGACATCGGTCACGCTCCCGCCCACCACACGATCGGCTGTCTCCACCACAGCTGATGGCCGCCGTGCGAACGCCGTGACATGGTGCCCCCGCTCGCCGGCCCCGGACGTCAGCAGGCGGCCCGTGGCGCCTGTCGCCCCAAGGACCACCACACGACGCTGATCGCCAGAAGCCTCCGCCGACCCGTCGTGACCCATGCCTCCATAGTGGTGCCAAAGGGGCGAGATGTCGCTGTGATAACGCGCAGTCGTGCGGTTGCGCGGTCGCGCGTCGGCGGTCCAGCGGTCTCGGCGTACGGGTCCGCAGCGCCTTTGTCGCTTCGCTGCCGGATGCTGCCGGATGCTGCCAGGTGTGCTACGCATCACCTCGCCATCACCAAAAAACGGAGTACACTCATAAATGAGGCTACTCCGAAAGGCGGAATCACGATGGCACGAGCGGCAGGGCCCTCCCGGCGCGATCGCAACGCGCAGGAGAAGCAGGACCGGATCTTCCGCGCGGCCTCCGAGCTGTTCGCCGAACGCGGCTACAGCGCGGTGACTACCCAGGAGATATCCGAGCGCGCCGACGTGGGCGCCGGGACGCTGTTCCGCTACGCGGCCTCGAAGAGCGAGCTGCTGCTGATGGTCTTCAACGAGGAGCTCCGAGCAGCCCTGGAGGCAGGCAAGGAGCGCATGACCAGGGCAGACAACGCCGTCGAGGCCATCATGATGCTCCTGGGCCCAGCGGTGCAGCGCGCCCGGGAACGCACCGACGACAGTGCCGCCTACCAGCGCGAGCTCCTCTTCGGCGATGCGGCTGAGCGGTACCGGTCCGAAGGGCTCGCCCTGGTCGCGCGGCTCGAGGCCGCCATCGGAGGGGTCCTGACCGGTGCAGCAGAGCGGCGTGGCCTAGACGTCGACAGCGAAGCGATCCGGGTGGCGAGCGTCTCGGTGTTCGCCGCCATGCACCTGGCGATCGCCCGATCCTCCACCGGGGCGCACGGGAGCGCCGACGTGTACGAGGACCTCAGGGTGCAGGTCGCCCAGATCGTCGAGGGGGCGCTGGCGATCCTGCCGGGCGCACCCTTCGAAAGCAGCCCAGCTCCCCGCAGCGAGCGAGGAACGGGAGAGCAAGAACAAGGAGAGAACGAACCATGAGTGCTATCCGCAAGGTGACCGTGCTCGGCACCGGGGTCCTCGGGTCCCAGATCGCGTTCCAGACCGCCTACAGCGGACTCGCCGTCACTGCCTACGACATCAGCGACGACATCCTGGAGCAGGCCAGGGAGCGATTCGCCGGCCTGGCCGAGACCTACAAGGCCGAGGGCGTGCCCGGCGCGGCCGAGGGGAAGGCCGACGAGGCGCTCGCCCGGATCACCTACTCTTCCGACCTGGCCGAGGCGGCCGGGCAGGCAGACCTGGTGATCGAGGCGATCCCCGAGGTGCTCGAGCTCAAGCAGCAGACCTACCAGACTCTCGGCAAGATCGCCCCCGCGGAGGCGATCTTCGCCACGAACTCCTCCACTCTGCTGCCCAGCGACATGAAGGACTCCACCGGGCGCCCCGCGAGGTTCCTCGCCCTGCACTTCGCCAACCGGGTCTGGCAGTTCAACACCGCCGAGGTGATGGGTACACCGGACACCGACCCGGCCGTGTTCGAGGAAGTTGTGCAGTTCGCCGGCGAGATCGGCATGGTCCCGATCCCGATCCACAAGGAGAAGGCCGGCTACGTGCTGAACTCCCTCCTGGTGCCGTTCCTGAACGCCGCAGCCGCGCTCGCCGCCGGCGACTACGCGGAGCCGGCCGACGTGGACAAGGTGTGGCGGATCGGCACCGGAGCCCCCATGGGCCCGTTCCAGATCTACGACATCATCGGCCTGACGACGCCGTACAACGTCCTCTCCCACGGCAACGAGGACGAACAACGGCTCGCTGCCTGGCTGAAGACGAACTACATCGACCAGGGCAAGCTCGGCGTCGCTACCGGCGAGGGCTTCTACACCTACCCGACGCACTGAACGCGCCGCATACCACGAAAGGAAAGAACGATGGAATACAACAGCGGCAACTACTATGCGTTCGCCCGGCCGCGGAAGCCGGAGGGCGTGGAGAACAAGTCGGCGTGGTTCGTCGGCGCAGGTCTGGCCTCGCTGGCCGGTGCGGCCTTCCTCATCCGCGACGGCCACATGCCCGGGAACAAGATCACCATCCTGGAAGAGCTCAAGCTCCCTGGCGGCGCGCTCGATGGCATCAAGGAGCCGGAGAAGGGCTTCGTGATCCGCGGCGGCCGGGAGATGGAGGACCACTTCGAGACCCTCTGGGACCTGTTCCGCTCCATTCCCTCCCTGGAGATCGACGGCGCGAGCGTGCTGGACGAGTTCTACTGGCTGAACAAGGACGACCCGAACTACTCCCTGCAGCGCGCCACCGTCAATCGCGGCCAGGACGCCCGCACCGACAACAAGTTCACGCTGTCGGAGAAGGCGCAGAAGGAACTGATCAAGATGTTCCTCGCCACCCGTGAGGACATGGAGAACAAGCGCATCAACGAGGTGTTCTCCGAGGAGTTCCTGAACAGCAACTTCTGGCTCTACTGGCGCACGATGTTCGCCTTCGAGGAATGGCACTCCGCCCTGGAGATGAAGCTCTACCTGCACCGGTTCGTCCACCACATCGGCGGCCTGCCGGACTTCTCCGCCCTGAAGTTCACCAAGTACAACCAGTACGAGTCGCTGGTCCTGCCGCTGTACACCTGGTTGCTCGACCAAGGGGTGGTGTTCCACTTCTCCACCCAGGTCACGGACGTGGACTTCGACATCGACCCGGACACCGGCCGCAAGCAGGCCACCCGCATCCACTGGACCTCCGGCCCCAAGGGTGCACCGGGTGACGGCGTCGACCTCACCGAGGACGACCTGCTGTTCATGACCATCGGGTCGCTGACCGAGAACTCCGACGAGGGCGACCAGCACACCCCGGCCACGCTCGACGAAGGACCGGCCCCCGCCTGGGACCTGTGGCGCAAGATCGCCGCGAAAGACCCCGCCTTCGGCCGGCCAGGTGTGTTCGCCGACCACATCCCGGAGACCAAGTGGGAGTCGGCCACCGTCACCACGCTGGACGAACGGATCCCGAAGTACATCGAGAAGATCACCAAGCGCGACCCGTACAGCGGCAAGGTGGTCACCGGCGGCATCGTCACCGCCAAGGACTCCAGCTGGCTGACCTCCTGGACCGTCAACCGGCAGCCGCACTTCAAGCAGCAGCCGCCGCACGAGATCGTCGTGTGGGTCTACGCCCTGTTCTCCGACAAGCCCGGTGACTTCACCGGCAAGACCATCCAGGAGTCCACCGGTGAGGAGATCGCCCAGGAGTGGCTCTACCACCTGGGTGTGCCCGAGGACGAGATCAAGGAGCTGGCAGCGACAGGTGCGAAGACCGTGCCGGTGATGATGCCCTACGTGACCGCGTTCTTCATGCCCCGGCAGGCCGGCGACCGGCCGGACGTGGTGCCAGAAGGCTCAGTGAACTTCGCCTTCATCGGTCAGTTCTCCGAGTCCAAGGAACGTGACTGCATCTTCACCACCGAGTACTCGGTGCGTACCCCGATGGAGGCCGTGTACACGCTGCTGGACATCGAACGGGCCGTGCCGGAGGTGTACAACTCCACCTACGACGTGCGCAAGCTGCTCGCCGCCACCAGCCGCCTGCGGGACGGTGAGGAGCTGAAGATCCCCGGCGGGCCGCTGGCACGCAAGATGCTCATGCAGCGGGTCGATGACACGCAGATCGGGGAGCTGGTCAAGGAGTTCCACCTGATCAGCGAGGCGTCCTGACCTCCGGCCCGGAAGGCTAGCCGTACCGAGCGTTCTGCCCACCTTTCGGCGTGGTGCCGAGAGGTGGGCAGAGTGCATCCCTCTCCGGCCTTGGCGTCCCGCCGCGATGAGGCGTTCGCAGGACCCGCCCGGACCGCCGGCGTCCCGGGGCCGTCCTACGCTGGCGACATGACCAGCCTGCCTGACGTCCCCGCCACGATGCGTGCCGTCTTCCTCGACGGGCCGCAGCACCTGGGGCTGCGCGAGACCAGGACGCCGCTTCCCGGCCCCTTCGAGGTCCTGGTCCGCACCGCCTCGGTCGGGCTGTGCGGTTCGGACGTGCACTTCTGGGAGCACGGGCGGGTCGGTGACCTGGTGGTGGAGGAACCGCTGATCCTGGGCCACGAGGTGGCTGGAGTGATCGCCGCGGTCGGTAAGGGGGTCGATCCCAGCCGGATCGGCACCCGGGTGGCCGTCGATCCCCAACGCCCCTGCCGACGCTGCGCCTTCTGCCTGGGCGGCCAGTACAACCTCTGCCGAGACGTGGAGTTCCCCTCGGCGCCGCCGGTGCACGGTGCTTTCGCCGAATACATGGTGGCGCCTGCGGACTTCGCCTTCCCGATCCCGTCGGAGATCACCGACGACGAAGCGGCCCTGCTCGAACCGCTCGGAGTGGGTATCGCCGCAGTCCGTAAGGCCGCAGTCAGCGCGGGGGCCTCCGTGCTGGTCGCCGGCGCCGGCCCGATCGGTGTGCTCACCGCGGCAGCCGCCAGCGCCTTCGGTGCCACCACTGCGGTGGTGATCGATCCGCTGCCCACCCGGCGGGACGTCGCGCTCGCGCACGGAGCCACTGCGGCCCTCGATCCCCTGGTCGAGCAACCCGACGAGGAGGCGTTCGACGCGTTCATCGACGCCTCCGGTGTGCAGGCGGCGATCGATGGGGGACTGCGGGCGCTGCGCCCCGGAGGGACCGCTGTGATGGTCGGCATGGCCAGCGAGCGCATCAACCTCGACCTGTTCCTGCTGCAGAGCCGCGAGCTCCACCTCGAGGGCCTGTTCCGCTACACCAACACCTGGCCCACCGCCATCGACCTGGTCGCCACCGGCCGCGTCCGCCTCGACTCCCTGGTCAGCGCGGCCACCGAGCTGGAACACCTCGACGAGGCGATGCGCCGCAACGGGGACGCCGACGTGATGAAGATCGTCGTTCACCCCTGAAGCTCGCCGGTGTGCCGTGCCTCAGCTGACCGCCCATCAGCCGGCCCTCGGGAAGGAGGCGATCCGCGACAGCGGTCAGCTTGGTGGGGACTGGTGTGGGAACTGCCAGCCGGTCACGACCGCGCGGACCGCGCCGGCGAACTGCTCTTCGAACGAGGGGGCCCAGCCACGCTGCACGAGCAGGCCCAGGTGCGGTAGCTCAGTCAGGTCTGCGGCGTCCTGCAGGTCGGCCGCGTCTTCGCCACCACCGGCCGGCGGGGTGTGCTCGCCCAACGCTGAGGCCACGGTGAGCATCACCAAGGTGTTCACCAGGTGGCCGAGCTCCGGGTGGACCGGTGCACCGGCGGCGATGAGCCGGCCCACGGCCTCGTCGGCGACCGAGAGCGCAGCCGGTGAGGTCATCGGGTGGGTGGCGATCACCGGGATCAGGTGCGGATGGCCGGACAGGAGCACCCGCACGTCGCTCATCAAGGTGACGGCGTAGGCTCGCCAGTCAGCAGAGTCCTCGAGCGGCGGAAGGGACCAGGACGCCCAGAACTGGTCGGC
>Ga0209487_1000565_pt1 | contig 33337 bp, 29 predicted proteins | sample Poulit2012_FD_187524 | JGI IMG/M metagenome (GOLD analysis project Ga0209487, IMG submission 187524) | Agricultural soil microbial communities from Georgia to study Nitrogen management - Poultry litter 2012 (SPAdes) (version 2) | ecosystem: Environmental > Terrestrial > Soil > Agricultural land...
GATTTGATCATGCGCTGGCGCATTGCGGCCTGTGAGACATCGGAAAGCTGTGCTGCTGGGAAAGTATCTTGGATGGCCTGGCGCTGCATGACCGGCAGGGTGTCGTCTTCCACACCGATGCGTTTGGCAGTGATGCCCTGACGCTTCAGGGCTTCTTGCAGACCGTAGTAGAAGTTGTCGCGGCGCCAGTCAGTGTAGACGATGTTGTCGCCGTAGCTGGTGCGCCATGGCATACCCGCATCAATATTCGCGGTGACAGAAATGGATTCGTTCTGTGTCACAACGAGCGCGTAGGAGCGGCCGAAGTAGGTAAACAGATAGTCGGAGTAGTACTTGATGTTGTGGTAGCTCGTCAGGATGACTGCATCAAGATCCTGTTGGGTCATGATCGAACGCAGGCCAGCCAGTCGACGTTCAAATTCTGCATCTGAGAAGGTCAACGGCTGTTTTTCGCCGTTGTGCAGGGTCTTCAAACGTTCCAGTTCGCTGACATTGGTGACATTAGCCATGTGGTCTCCTTTGAGTTTTCTCAGCCCGTGTGCTGGTGCTGAACCATTGTGGTAATCGATTTGAGCCTCGCAGGCGTAGCTCCGGCTGCCGCTCAAGATTGGTGGTGCCACACGATCAAGTTGTTATCAGCGCAACACCGTTGCACTCAGAATAGGTGTGAGTGGCGTCACTGTCAAGGCCAAGGTGCAGAAACTTTCAGATAGCCACCCGAGCCGAGGTTCCGACCTCCTGACATAAACACAACGGGCGCCACCAATGCACAGGTGACGCCCGTTGTGTTCCACTACCGGTGGATCAAACCGGCCTGCATATGAAGACGATCAGCCTTGCTCAGGAGGCCTGGACGAGACTGTCGTGCCTTCGGCCGCGGGCTCAGTGAATCCTTCACCATCAGGGTCGGGTATCAGGATGCGATTCGGGTCCGGGTCATTGACAGCACGTTCCATCCGTCGAATTTTCTTATTGCGCTTGCGTAGTCGTCGAACCAGATTGGCGATCATCAGCAAGATGACAAACGAGAATGGGAATGCGCCAATGATTGTGCCGGTTTGGACCGTGTCGACAACCGCTTCACCACCGATAGACAACAAGACGGTTGCCACCGTACCGATGCTTAGCACCAAGATGACACGGAAGAACGGGCTGGATTTTCGCGGGGCGGTCACAAACTCACCCAGTGCATACGTACCGGAATCCAGTGATGTGATGTAGTACGTTGCGACCAGTACGGTAGCGACGATCAACAAGACGGTGCCAACAAACGGAATTTGCTCCAACATTGCAAAGAGTCCGCTCGACGTCTCTTCGGTCACCTGGTCACTGATCGAACGTCCAGTCTGATCGTCATAATAGATCGACGCCACACCGATAATACCAACCCACACCATCACGATGAGCGATGGGATGACCGTAACGCCAATCACGAAGTCACGGATGGTGCGGCCACGTGAAATACGGGCCACGAAGCCGGCCACAAACGGGGAAAACGCGATAACCCAGCACCAGATAAAGACGGTCCACCAGCCATTCCAACTGTCTTGCCAGGTATCTAGTGATCCCGCAGCGATTTGGAAATCAGTGAAGAAACTCATCGACAAAAAGTGCTGTCCGAAGCTCCCGAAGGTTTGTGTGATGGTGGATATCATGTAGATCGTTGGGCCGAACACAAAGACAGCAACGACCAGAACAATGCTGAGAATTGAATTGGCCATCGACAGCCTGGCCATTCCTTTATTAATACCAATGTAGGCCGAGATACCAGTCACCGCAGCAAAGGCGCCTATCACGATCATCCACATAGTTGGGCCCGAATCAATGCCGGTAAAGGATGTAATACCGGAACTGAACTGCATGGCCGCAAAACCAAACGACGTGGCCAACCCCAGGACGGTGGCCATAATGGCGAGCAGCTCGATAACAACTCCGGCTGGACGCTGCGCCTTTTTAGGCAGCATATCTACTGTCGCCTCACGGAAGGTCAGAGTTTTGCCAAGGTTGTGGTGTGAATAGGCCAGACACAGGGCAACCACACAGTACATCGCCCAGGCGGTAAGCCCCCAATGAAAGTAGGTCCAGACAATGGCGCCTTCTTCCCCGCCGCCGGCTGGCACGGCCGGTATAACGGGGTTTTCATCGCGCAACATGATCGGTTCGGCGACGGACCAGAAAATCAGGCCGATGCCCTGACCGCAGGCAAAAAGCATTGAGTACCAGGCAAAGCGGCCGTGCAACGGTTTGGCCTTGGGACCGCCGAGTCGAACTTTACCAAATTTGCTAAAGGCCGCCCAGATACAGACACCCAGCGCAACCAAGGAGTAAATAATAAACAACCACGTAAACTCGCCGGTCACGAAAGTGCGCATCGCAGAAATGGTCTCTGCTGCGCCATCCGAGTCCACGATCACCCAGATAACGGCTGCGATGATGAGTACCGGCGGGATAACGGTGATGAGCAGACGATCTAGCGGTGGGATTTGTCGCCCCATAAACCGAGGGACTTCAGCAAGCGGTTGATCGCCATCGCTAGCTGCCTGCTCTCCGGCATATTGGGCTTTGGCCTCTTCGGGCTGTGTCGTAGTTTTTCCGTTGGCCATGTCAGTTTGCCTTTCTGGCGAATACCGGAAGTTGAAGCTCAGAGATCAGGGCACTGGATACTGCATCGCGCACCGCATCAAGGAGTAGCTGACCTTTTTCTGCGGTGGAGTCCTTAGCGGACGATAAACACCCACTGGCCGGGGTTCGGCCTGGATCTTCCGGGAAGATATCGTAGGCCGTCAGCTCAGCAGGCGGATGGTCAATGACACGGTCCATGTGTACTTTTTCTGGATGTAGGTGCAACATGAGTGAAGTTTCCAGAACTCCCCCGTGTTCGATGTCCCACCCCAAGAACCCGTCGGGAAACACTTTTTGTAGGGTCTCGTCGTCGACGAAGTCCCAGTAGGACATTAGGACCGCTCGGGCGTCTGACCCAGTGCCTCGCGTCTGCCCAACTGCCTTATCGAGTCCTTCGTAAATGAATTGATAGTTTTCAAAATGCCCGTTGAGAACCACAACGTTTTTGAAGCCTTGGTTGATAAAGGCGGTCACCACATCTTCGACCAAATGGATCAAGGTGTTGGCGTTCAGACTTGTCGTGCCGACGCGATGATTCCCGCCGCCGGACCGCGGCTGCGATTTATACCCGTAGGCAAACACCGGAGCGACCAGAGCTCCGGTCTGCTCAGCCACGGCAGTCGCAATATCTGTAGCCAGCATGGCATCGACCCCCAGTGGCATGTGCGGCCCGTGCTGTTCGGTGGCGCCAGTGGGGATGATGACAGTCGAGGATGGCTGACTAACGTACTGTATGTAGGTGTCGGCATCGAGGTCTTCGAGAAGAACTGAAGACATAGGTACTCCTTGGCTCCCCAATGAGATGGGTGGATACTACCGGCTACGAACCGGTCACAGGATATTTCTAAATTCAACAAGTTGCCATGAGCGCAACAGCGTTGCAGTAAATATATCTAGTGAGGCCCATCACAGTCAAGGTCATGAGGGGTGGAGAAAAACAAGCACGCGTGATAACCGGTCAAGAACGTTGCATCTGTTGACATCGGTGCCGTGAAAAAATTATTTGCCCAGCACTTCTGGGCCCTCATCAGCGAATCGAATAGTAGCTCCGCAGCGCCAACACTGCACCGTCATATCGCCGACGTCGGGCTGATCCAACATTGCCGAACAGTCGGGACACAGCTGGTCCAGCCAGCAGGCGGGATCGCCCATCAGCTGTGCCGCCGCAGATACTCTTGCAGGACCTTGGCGTGGTTCACGGATTCGTCCTTGGCCGCGAACAGCAGTGTCACTCGGTCATTATCGTGAATAAGCTTGATGAGCTGGTCGACCTGCTCGACATGATCGTCATCAGATAGTTCGTGTTCATATTTTTCGGCGAACTCATCGAAGCGATCCCGGTCATGATCCCACCACGTACGGAGATCTGGGCTCGGTGCGATATCTTTGAACCAGTGATCAATTTGCGCGTGTGCCTTACTCACGCCTCGCGGCCATAACCGGTCAACGAGCACGCGCTGCCCGTCAGCATCATCGGCGTCATCATAGATCCGCTTGATCACAATCTTGGGCCTACTCATACTTGAACCTTACGCCCAGCCAAACCCGACCTGTCAACACCTCAGCGGTTTTCCTCGATTTTGTTCAATGAAACACCAACCCTGAGGGCGCCCGTGCACAGCGACCAAGACGCTGACTGGACGACACATTTCACGCGCCAAGACTGATTTAACCAGCTGCACCCCAAGTCAGGCCCATTGTGCTTCACATCACCCTATGTTTAGCTCGTGGTATCAGAAGCACGTCGTTCATGAGAGGACCCTATCCCATGCCCCTCTATGATTACCGGTGCCCTGAAGGCGATGTTGTCGAAAAATTTTTCTCGATGCACGACAAACCGGACACCGTATCCTGCCCGCAATGCGGTCAAACCGCAGCGAGCCTCATCCCGGCGGTCGGGCCATCACAAATGAACTCACGTGCCATGCGCACCCTCGATGCCACCAAAGCAACCGCCGATACCCCGCAGGTGGTGAATGCCGTATCCGGCACTCGGACCGGCAAATATCGGCCCACCGCGGTAACCCAAAATCCGCTACACCAGAAACTCCCACGGCCCTAGCGGGTAAGGGAGTCTCCGTTTATCCCGTATTCGACTCTGTTACGCAATATAGGAGCGTATCCCATGCTTGGCAATCTCTTTCCACTCGATTCCGAAAAACCGTTTACTGATCAAGAAAAGATCGGCCATAACCGGTATCACCCGGATATCCCTCCGATAGCAACGGTAAAACCCGGTGATAGTTTCCGAGTTGATTCGCGTGAATGGTTCGACGGCGCCATAAAAAATGATGATTCCGCCGACGACATTCTCAATGCACCGATGAAAAAAGTACACGGGCTCAGCGGACCGTTCCGCATCGAAGGTGCCGAACCCGGTGACCTGCTGATCGTCGATATTTTAGACGTCGGGCCGATCCCCCAGGAGCGCGGCCCGCTGGCCGGCCAAGGGTGGGGCTACACGGGAATCTTTGCCAGATCAAACGGTGGCAGCTTCTTGGTTGACCAATTTCCTGACGCCTATAAAGCCGTATGGGATTTTCATGGCCCTTGGGCCTCATCACGGCACATTCCGGAAGTAAAATTTGAAGGCCTCATTCACCCGGGCATTATGGCGACCGCCCCGAGCCCAGAGTTACTGGCAAAATGGAACGCGCGCGAAGGCGCACTGATCGCCACCGACCCAGACCGTCTACCTCCACTGGCACTACCCCCGGAACCAGAAGAAGCGGTGCTTGGTGGACTCGCTAAAAGTGACTGGGATCGTGTCGGTGCCGAAGCGGCACGCACTGCCCCGCCCCGTGAAAATGGGGGTAACCAAGATATCAAAAACCTCACCAAAGGTACCCGGGCCTTCTACCCGGTCTTTGTTGACGGAGCCAACTTCTCTATCGGTGATCTGCATTTCTCTCAGGGTGACGGTGAAATCACGTTCTGCGGTGGCATCGAAATGGGCGGTTTCATGGAAATGCACGTCGACCTGATTAAAGGCGGGATGGAAACCTACGGCGTTGCAGAAAACGCCATCTTCATGCCTGGCCGCCAGGACGCACAATTCAGCGAATGGATCGCATTTTCTGGCACCTCGGTGACCCTGGATGGCGAGCAACGCTACCTAGATTCACATCTGTCCTATCAACGAGCGATACTGCACGCGATTGAGTACCTGGCAAAATTTGGGTATTCAAAAGAGCAAGCGTATTTGTTGTTAGGTGCAGCGCCCATTGAGGGTCGCCTGTCGTCCGTGGTTGATATTCCAAACTCGTGCTCGACGGTCTATATACCCACTGCAATATTCGACTTTGACGTGCGACCATCATCGTCAGGTCCGCATCAGATCGACCCCGGCATCGGTGCTCCCAGGGCCGCCGACCCGGTCTTTAGCTAGATCCCATTTTGCGCGACATTGGGTGGGTGAACCTCGGCGTTCACCCACCCAATGTCGGGGATTTTCCGCCCGGTTATCGACGAATCTTCTCCCCGGCCGGATCATAGAGCGGGTCTTTGGCCACGACGGCGGGTACCGAACGATCAAAGTGCTGGATGACGACGTCGGTGTCCACCAGGGCGTAGTCCGGATCTAACCACGCATAGGTAATGGTCTTACCAATGGTGTATCCAAAATCTGCGGATGCGGTGTAGCCGATTGTTTGGCCAGCCGTATTGCGCACCGGAGAGCCGGGGTTCGGTGCACCGAACTGGAAATCCGAGGTCAGCGACACCATCCGCCGCGTAGTCATCGGTGGTGTTGATAGCCCCTCGTAACCGAGGAAATCGGTTTTGGTTTTCGAGACGGCAAAGCCGAGTCCCGCCTGATCGGGGCGGTGTTCCCGGGTAATGTCGGCGCCGTAGGCACGGTAGCCTTTTTCCAGGCGCAGCGCATTGAATGCCAGGCGGCCACCGATCACTAGACCGTAGTGTTGACCGGCGACGGTCAGCTCTTCCCACAGGCGTACACCGTGATCGGCGGTGGTATAAAGCTCCCACCCGAGTTCGCCAACATAGGACACCCGCAAAGCCAAAACCGGCACCGCAGCAACGTAGAGCTGCTTTGCTTTGAAATATCCGAAGCCTTCATGACTAATGTCGTCATCGCTCAGCTGCGACAGCACATCCCTGGCATGCGGGCCCCAGAGGCCGATGCAGCACGTACCCGCAGAAATATCGGTGACAGAAACGTGTTCGTCGTCCCGCACATGGTTCTGTAAGTGGATGAGATCGCGATGATTATTGGCACCAAGCAGATATTCCTCGTCTGACACTCGGGTGACAGTAATATCCGACAAAATCCCGCCCGTCTCATCCAACATCAGCGCATAGGTAACTGAGCCGGGGGCCTTGGCAACCTTATTGGCGGTCAGCCGCTCCAACAGAGCCGACGCATCTGGCCCCTCTACCCTGTATCGGGTCAGCGACGTCATATCGTACATCGCCACTCGATTCCGCGTCGCCCAGGCTTCAGCCACAGCGATCGGCGAAAATTCGGAAGTATCCCACGCCGGAATTTTCGGGAAGGCCAGATCGGCTTCTTCAAGGACGCGCCGGTTGTCTTCGAGCCACAGGGGCCGTTCCCAACCATTGGCTTCTACAAAGTGTGCACCGGCCAGCTTCTGATGGAAATAAAACGGTGACGTCCGCAGGCGCCGCAGCTTCGTGGAAGCTGCACGCGGATGCCGGATGTCATAAACCTCATCATAGGATTCGAGACCCTTTTGTTTGCCGAACTCTGGTGACAGCAGCTGTGCGTCAAAGCGCGCCACGTCGAGGTCGGCGGTATCAATACCGGGGTGCCCGGTGGTCATCCAATCCGCTACCACCTGGGCGACACCCGCTGACGCGGTGACCCAGACTGCCTGGGCGATCCATACGCCTTTGATCGCGTTGGAAGGGCCGAGCAAGGGTCCGCCATCGGGAGTAAAAGAAAACAGTCCGTTGAACGCTCGTTCCTGATCCAGTCCGGCTTCACGCACCGACGGATAGACCCGCTGGATTTCTTCCCAGGTGGGACCGAACTCTTCGTAGGTAAATTCGTGGATGGAAGGCTGCCTGCCGGATTCGTGAGCGGCCGCTGGGGACGCGATCTCATGTTGTTTCACTTCGAGCGGGCGGTGTTCATACGCGCCGATCGCCAGGGTCTTGCCTTGTTGTCGAAAATACAGTCCCGCACCCTGATGCCGAATCATCGGGAAATTGCACGCTTCATCGTTGACCGCATCCTGAAATTCAGCTAACTCCTGGCTGAAGCCGAAACCATGTTCAATGGGTTGCATCGGTAGGTTTTTACCCAACCATTTGCCGATCGTCGGCCCCCAAATCCCGCCGGCGGCCACCACAATATCGGCGTCGATGACGCGTTCGTTCTCGCCGGTCAACGCATCGATAACCTTGACTCCGATGACGACGTCGTCTTGTGTCACCAGATCGATCACTTGGGTATGACCGTGGAAGACTGCGCCATGTTCGATGGCGCGCTCGGCCTGCGCAGTAACCGCCCGCACTGAATGCACCACCGCGTCCGTGGGAGTGTGTAGGGCCCCGACCAGGTCTTGCGTATCGACCGCGGGCCAAAGGGCGTTGACACGGTGTGCATCGATGAGCTCGGATTCGATGCCCCAGGATTGTGCGAAACCATGCCGGCGTTTCAGCTCACGCATTTGGTCATCCGTGTACGCCAGCTCGATGCCGCCGACACGTTTGAGCACCCAATCATCGTCACCACCAGGATTAAGTTCGTCGAGTTTGTTGAGCGTCCGCTGCGCTAGTTCTGCCATGGCTTTGGACGGGTTAATTTGGAACACGAGCCCTGGCGCGTGAGACGAGGAGCCGCCGGTCTCATACAGGGGTCCCTGGTCGACGACGGTGACATTTTGTGCACCGCGTTGTGTTAACTCATCTGCCAGCGCAGCACCGACAACTCCGGAGCCGATGATGACGATATTTGAGCCTGACGAATATGTGTGTGTTTCCATTACCCAACCTCCGGGTTGCATATGTTGCAACTAATGCGTAAGATGCAACTGTGATCTGTAGCACACACACTAGTCGGGCTGGCAGGCACATCGCAAGAGGATTGACAAGTAAATTTCGAAAGTATGGAACATGAGCTCTAACCAGTCGGTCGATCGTGCACTGAGCATTCTTTGGATTATCAATGGCCTGCAACAAGCAACGGTCACCGAAATTGCCCAAGAACTCAGTGTGCACAAATCAACTGCGTCACGCTTATTGAGCGCATTGGAACGGCACCAGCTGGTTGTTCGACAAACCGATAGTTTGGCGTATTCACTAGGGCATGGCGTGCTGCAATTGGCGAGTTCGGTGAACTCCCAGAGTGACCTCACCCGCTCGGCACAATTGCTGGTTGAATCCATTGCGCAGCATTTCAAAATCACCGCGAATGTTGCCATTCTTGACGACATCTATGCGGTCAATATTGCCCAATCAGCACCATCGGAACAGTTTTTCACCCCGCGACAATACGTGGGACGCCGGACCCCCGGCCACGCCACCAGCAGTGGCAAGGTCTTGCTGGCCTACTCCGATCAGCAAGTACAGCGGCGGGCACTTGATGAACCGTTGGAAGCGTTTACTGAACACACCATCACGGCTCCAGAGGACCTCGTTGCAGAATTGGCCCTGGTTAGAGAACGCGGCTGGGCCGTTTCGAATAATGAGTGGGACGCAGATATGACTGCCGTTGCGGTACCCCTGCTCGGGCTGAGTGGCACGGTCATCGCCGCGGTGACCATCACCGGGTTCACCCACGACCTACCACCCACCAGTTTCCAAGCTCGCGCGACAGAACTGACAACATTGGTGCAACGACACGGCAGGCTGCTGGAATAAACGCAAGCCTGGCTCCGGGGCGCTCGTGAGACCGAAAAACAAAAACCTCGGTTTTCACCGAGGTTTTGTGTATTGAATTGGTGGCAGATACTGGATTCGAACCAGTGAAGGCAATGCCAGCTGATTTACAGTCAGCCCCCGTTGGCCGCTTGGGTAATCTGCCGTGTCCACGTCATCCGTGCACGAATGATTACCTTACCAGCACTTTTTTGTTTTTGCGAATCGTCCTATTACCCACGTGATCCGAGGAAATTTTCACCTGGCCCGCCGTCAAGAATGTGTACTCCGTTTGGCTCTACAAACCTCCCGCGACAAGTGTTTCGAGAGATCTCACCGGGATTCAGGCTAAACTTTGACCAGAACCTCTTATCCCGTTTCTTCAAGGAGTCCAATGGCCAAGGAATCGACATTCGATATCGTATCCGAAGTAGATACACAGGAAGTTGCCAACGCCGTCAATCAAGCGTCCAAAGAGATCCAACAGCGTTACGATTTCAAAGACACCGGCGCAGCTGTTGAGTACTCAGAGAATACGATCACACTCACGGCAAACGCTGAAGAACGAGTGAATGCTGCTCTTGATGTTTTGCAATCAAAATTAATCCGCCGTGGGATCTCGTTGAAAGCACTCGATGCTGGTGAACCCGTTGCATCAGGCAAACACCATAGAATCGTTGCAACAATAAAAGAAGGTATCGACCAGCCGACGGCAAAGAAGATTTCCAAGGTCATCCGCGATGACGGCCCCAAATCTGTTAAGGCCAGTATTCAAGGCGATCAGCTGCGAGTTTCATCGAAATCCCGTGACGATCTGCAGGCCGTCATCGGGTTGCTGCGAGATTTCGAGGATGCCCCACTCCAGTTCATTAACTTTAAATAAGCGTCAGGAGTTATCGCGATGCTATATTTGATCACCTTTGATCATGCTGTTTACACCACCCCCGTGTCTGTTGGGGAATTTCTTGTACGACAAGAAGATGGCGAATCATTTGATCAGTTGATCTATGCTCCGGTGGAGTGGCCGATCAATGCTGACGACGTGCTCAAGCCAGCACTGCGAAACGGCTTCCGCCATCCGGACGGCTTGCTCGTAGATGCAAGTTTGGTCGACGTCATGACCACACCGCAGCATCTGGAAGATGCCGCTGCGGCGCAACAACAGCTGCACGATCAACTGGCGGAGCTACAGACCGGCCGAGTGCCCGTGTCCAACGCTTCACATGTTGCACAACAGGATCAGATGGCACGCGAGGCGCGCTTAGATCATCAAGAGGCCGTACGTTGGGCCAACACTGCCCGCAAAAAACTACTTGAGCGTCCTGTCAAAGACGAACTGCAGCAGCACTGGGATACACCCGCCAAGTAGCAGCTGGTTTTAGCGGTGCTGACCCATGTCACGCGCCTGCTGTGTCAGCCGACCCACCCGGTCTTCGACTGCTGGGTGGGTAGAAAACCAGTTGCGGACCTTGCCACCAAATGGGCTAGCAATCATCATATGTGAGGCAGCTTTGACCCGATGATCGTCGGCGGGCAGCGGGTGACGCTGGACGCCACCCGAAATCTTTTCCAACGCTGAAGCCAAGGCGAGTGGATCTTCGGTCAATAGAGCCCCGTCGTGGTCAGCTGACGTTTCACGATCCCGTGAGATACCAGCCTGGACCAATCCGGCTGCCAGTGGTGCAAGAATTGCTCCCAGTAGATTGAACAACACATTATTGTTGTTTCCACGGTTAAACATCAGGATATACGCAACACCCTGGATTACTGTTCCAATGGCTGCTGCGACCGACGACGTCAGAATGTCTCGGTTATACACGTGCATCAGCTCGTGCCCGGTGACAGCTCGCAGTTCTCGAGGATTCAGCAAATGCATGATTCCTTCGGTAAAACAGATCGCCGCGTTATTCGGGTTCCGGCCGGTGGCAAATGCATTGGGTTGTTGGGTTGGCGCAATATAAATTCGCGGTGCGGGCTCACCGGCTTTATCTGCCAGGGCATGCACCATGTCATAGAGGCCTTTGAACTGCTGTGGGTCGGCCGGATACGCCCGCATGCTGCGCAGCGCGATTTTATCTGAGTTCCAGTAGGTTACCGCAGTGGTAACTAAACCGACGCCGGTAAACAGCACAATCCACATGCTGTTGCCACTGGACGCCGAAATCGCAGCGCCGATAGCTACCAGAATGCCCAGCATGAGGGCGAATAGGAACCATGTTTTCGTACGATTTCGTGCTGCGCGATGCTGCATGCTGACGTGTCCCTTAACTATGTGAACTATGTGCGGCTTCTCGTGCCCGTGCACGAGAGATGCGAACTTGCTCGTCACGGTCCACTACTTTGACGCGTTCGCGTTCAACCGGACCGGTTTCGGATTCGATATCGCCCAGATTGATCTCGTGACTATCCAGTTTCTGCCAACCTTGCCAATCACTGTACTCAATACCGCGCTGCTCCAGCAGCTTCAAGATAGCCGCTTCGTCGGGGTTTTCAGCGGTGTAGAGATGGTCAACATCTTCAATGATGTGACCGATGGTCTCCAGTGCGTCACCTTTAGTGTGGCCAATCAGGCCCACTGGACCGCGCTTAATCCAGCCGGCGGTGTAGAGTCCCTGAGCATGTTGGCCGTCAGCATTGAGAACGCGACCTTCGGCGTTTTTGATGATGCCACGCTCTTCATCGAACTGAATCTCTGGGACCGCAGAGCCGAAGTAGCCCACCGCACGGTAGACCGCTTGGATCGGGTACATTTTCATTTCGCCGGTGCCCCGCACATTTCCGGTACCGTCCAGTTCCATGCGTTGCATACGCAGGCCAGCAACTTTGCCGTTTTCGGTCAGAATTTCTTCTGGAGCTTCCAAGAAATGCAAATGCAGGCGGCGTGAGGCACCGGTGCCTTCCGGATGATCTTCTTGTTCCAGCAACCAGTTGGTCAAGGTGTTGACCATATTGCGGACCTGGTTGTTTTCTTCAGCAGCCTTCTCGGAAGCTTCATCGAATTCAAAATCGTCCTCATACAAGATGATGTCGAGGTCGTCCACGGTTTTGAGTTCTCGCAACTCCAGCGGCGTGAATTTTACTTGAGCGGGTCCGCGACGACCAAAGATGTGCACGTCAGTCACCTGTGAGGCGTTGAGCCCCTGATAGACGTTGTCTGGGATTTCAGTCTCCAGCATCTGACGCGCTGGTCGTGACAGGACCCGTGCGACGTCAAGAGCCACATTACCGTTGCCAATCACTGCGACTTCGCGAGCGGAGAGGTCCCAATGCCGGTCGACATCAGGGTGTCCGTCATACCAGGAGACAAATTCTGCGGCACCGAAGGAATTTTCGGCCTCAACACCCGGAATGTTCAGTCGGGCATCTTTGATCGCACCGGTAGCAAAAACAATGACGTCATAGAACTTCCGAAGTTCGTCGAGATGTATATCAGTGCCGTAATCGACGTTGCCGATAAACCGGATATCACCACGATCCATAACTCTGTGCAACGCATTGATAATGCCTTTAATGCGTGGGTGATCAGGTGCAACACCGTAACGAATCAGACCAAAAGGTGCCGGATAGCGATCGAATAAGTCAATTGAGACTTCGAAGTCAATGTCGGCTTTTTGCAGTGAGTCAGCGGTGTACACACCGGCCGGACCAGCACCGATGATGGCGACCCGTAGTGGACGATGCATAGATTCGGACACGTATTTCCCTTTGTTCTCGACGACACAGATGTAATCAAATCCTAATTACGTAAACACCGTATCGCCTAATCCTGGTTGTCAGCTATAAATTCAGCGGTAAGCAACAGTGGCTGTGCTCGTTTCGCCGACTAGACTGGTAGGTATGGCTCGACGCAATACAAAAGTATTTTATCCCGCATATCAGGGTTTGGTATCTAAACTCCTCGACCGCCCGTGGACCTCAGATGATGGCATGGACTCCGCCGAGCTGAACGAACACGTGAGGGCATCAATTGCCGCTGATCAACTACAGCAACAAGGTCACGCCTCAACGCTAGAGCAGCTTGCCCCGTTGGCGCTGCAAGAATTCTATTTGGCGTTGGGCGTTTCAGAGTTCATGGAAACGAATCATTTCTTCTTTGATCCAGATGAGCTGGAACTGCGTGACGATATGATCATGTTTGTCGAAGACGCAACCGAGGCTACCGTGTGGGGCGTGCCGCGTGATCAGGTGACGTTACCCGACCCGATTGTATACCGGCGAACGGTAGGTGCGGATGAACCAGATGACGCGGGCTCCTGGGAAACAACAGATTCAACCGTTTCGGAACTGATCACTGACATTTTGACCTGGAACTACCCGGAGGAAGACGTTGACTAAAGTCACCAGCCACGGCCCCCACCCCACTCCCCCACAAATCCGTTCACACGCACCCGCTGGTTACGTATGCCCGTTTTGTGGTCTGGTAAACGGTGATGTTGCTGACCCGAATAATCGGTGCGCGATATCCGATGTGATCTACCAAGATGACGATCTGATCGTGTTCAGTGCCGCAGACGGTTTTGGTCCGCGAGCCGGACACGTCATGATTAGCCCCACCAAACACTATGAGGCGCTGTACGATCTCCCCGATCATGTGTTAATGCGAATCAGTCTTATGGCACGCGAGGTGGCGTTCGCCATGAAACGAGCCTGGAATCCAGAGGGGATTTCAACCCGCCAGCACAATGAACCATCCGGGAATCAACACGTATGGCACTATCACTTGCACGTGTTCCCACGCTATGCCGACGACATGCTCTACCGTCAGTTACGCCAACCCATGGACGTGGCGTACCGTGCCGAGATTGCGCAAGAACTTAAAGCCACGCTCAATCCAGCGACGACCTACCTACCGAACCGTTAGGCGTCGCGAGAAACTACGTATTCGGCGAAGTCGGCCAGGGCGGTCTTCACCGGTGAGTCTTCGAGATCGTCCAGCGCAGTAATCGCCCTATCTGACCACTGCCTGGTCAAGATCCAAGCTTGATCAATCACCGGATGGGAGGAGACCGCCTGGACGGCCGCCGTCAACTGCTCATCGGTATCGAGGGGACCATCCACCAGCTCCAACGCATGCAATGCTGCGGCATCACCTTCTGCTGCCGCTTCGCGTAATAAGAGAGTCGGTAAAGTTGGGACACGTTCTTTTAAATCTGTGCCCTGGACTTTGCCAGAGGTATCCGATGAACTGGTGACATCAATGATGTCATCAGCAAGTTGAAATGCCATACCAACGTTGCCACCGTATGCTGCGGCAACGTTGACGAGTTCTTCTGAACCATCCGCAAGTAAGGCACCCAGCAATGCACTTGCTGCCAATAATGAAGCAGTTTTCCCGTCGATCACGCGTAGATAGTGCTCTAATGGGTCATCATCGGCTTCTGGTCCCACGGTTTCCCATAGTTGTCCCATCACCAATTTTTCGAAAGTACGAGAGTGCTCTTTGACTGCACGGGTGCCAAGTGCCGCCATTTCCCCGGAGGCACGAGCAAAGATTAGGTCACCAGCCAGAATAGCAATCGAATTACTCCATTGCTGATGTGCAGCGGTGACCCCTCGACGCTGTTCGGCTTCGTCCATCACGTCATCGTGGTACAAGGTGGCAAGGTGGGTGAGCTCTAGAGCAACCGCTGCTTTGCGGATGGCTTCGCTGGGTTTTCCGACCAGACCGGTGGCGACATGCTCGTCGGCCAACATGGAAGCCAAGACGGTAACAATCGGACGGACACGTTTACCACCAGCTTCTAGCAGGTGACGAGTCGCCGTTTGAGCTAGCCCGTCGGCATACACCAATGCCTCAGCTAGGTCATCTTCGATCTGCGTCAAGCTGGTTAACAGCGCATCAAAAAGCTGCTCGTGTTTTTGCAGCGCGTCAATACCTGGAGGCAGCGAAATAGAAATATCCACCCGTATAACCCTACACTAGCGGCCCGATTGGGCAGCTGGAATCTCAGTCTTGAGAAATTGCATTCGTCTGGTCAACAAATGTACCCCGCGCAGTGCCTCTCGCGGTAGAGATTACCAATCTGGTAGTGCCATTTTCAGCTATGCGAGCAGTACCATGACAGCAAGCCCAACGCACAGGCCGCTGAATAATCTTAGGTGGACGTCCTTCGCGTCCGCCTACGTGTTGTAGCTTGGCCGGGCGCGTTTTTCCTGGTCGGCCCACGAGAGCGCCATTTCTTCACCCAGACCCATGTTCTGGACCGTCGTGGCCAAATCAGAGAACTCGTGCCCATCGCCGGAACCTCCTGTCGAGATTACTTCCATTCTGCAAGCACAAGCTTTGTCCTGCAATCCCGAACTGATCCAAAAACCGGTACATTATTGCCTATCATGTCTTTTAACGCCGCTGCTTTTCAACTGACTGACGCACAACTGGCACGACTCCCTCGTGAGATCATTGGCAAAGCCACCAGTGCGTTTTCCCGTAATCATTCGGGCAAATTTGGGTTCGGGGAATGCTACCGCTTCACGACCAGCGGTACCGACCGTTTTCGTGACGCACGAGAGCGTTGGGTTCAGCTAACTGGCAGCTCGCCAGCTCTTCCTCATGGGCTTACTGCGAGCGCACCGGTGTGCTTTGCGGCGTTTACCTTCGATGCCCGTTCAGCTGCCAAGTCGGTGCTGAGTGTGCCAAGATACGTACTCGACATTTCGTCAGAGAGTCACTGGTTACGGTACATTTACCGCGTTGGTGAGACTATTCCCTCCCAAGAGGTCTTGTTTGCAGACTTTCTTGCTGAACTTCCCGACGAGCCCGACTCTCGTGCAGACGCTGAAGTCCCGACAGTTTCCGCGCATATGTCGCAGAACGCTTTTCAGCACTCCGTTGAGGCCGCCGTCAATATGCTCACCGACAATACGTTAAAAAAAGTGGTGCTGGCACGCGATGAACTATTGCGGGCTGAAAAAGGTTTTCATATCCCGGCTACGATGCGAGCTTTGGCAACACAGAACCCCACAGCCTGGACCTATAAAGTGGGCAGTCTCCTAGGCTCGACTCCCGAGTTGCTGATTGCTCGGCAGGACAGCTCGGCAAGAGCACGAGTACTTGCCGGCACGGTGGATCGGGACGTTGCCACGAATGACCAGCTGATTGCTGATCAACTGTCTGAAAGCCCAAAACAGATTTTTGAACACCAAGCCGCAGTCGACTCGCTGGTTGAAAAGCTGTCCCCATTCGCCACGACCATGCAGGTATCAGATCGCCCGTTTGTGTTGACGTTGCCCAATGTCTATCACCTTGCAACCGATGTTTCAGCACAATTGACGTCGTCAACTTCGATCCTTGATCTGGTAGCAGAGATCAATCCTACGGCTGCGGTAGGGGGCACCCCGCGTGACCCCGCGTTAGAAGCGATCTGGACGCTGGAAGCCGAAACCCACGGTATGGATCGCGGGTTATACGCTGGAGCAGTGGGCTGGTTAGATGCTGATGGGCAAGGTGAATTCGGTATTGCACTACGCGGTTGTATCATTGAGGACCCGCAGCACGTCAGAGTGTATGCCGGTGGCGGTATCGTCGATGGTTCAGACCCTGTGGAAGAACTAGCTGAGACCCACGCGAAAATGCGCCCCATCAAAAAAGCGCTTCGGACGAAAAAATGACTGTCGCGAGACTATTTGATCCTACGCAGGTAGTTTTCTTGATCCTACGCAGGTAGTTTTCGAGTAACCGATACAAACCCGGGCAACTGGCAACAGCCATTCGCTGCCCGGGTCTGTGCAGGATCTAACGTAGCTCAACCTTTGACTGCATATCTCTGCTGGCCCATGCCAACAGCACCGCGATCGCGATGACATGAGCGATAAAAATACTCACCGGTAGGGCAGGGTTAGGATCATTGACCTGGACAATGTGCCAGAGGCTGATCAACCGAAACTGGCCGGATACGAAGTCGTATACCCCAGGAATAAAGAATGACACGACGCCGAAGACTTGCATAACTAAGTAATAGCTCATGAACACGATGATCGGTCCACCGACGCTCAGTCTGCGCGCCCACCCGCCATTGCCAATAACAACACTCGGGAAAAATGTTGCGACAGGCATGATGATCAGCGCGCTGACACCATAAATTAGACCCGGCAAAGCACCAGGTACATGGTGTATAAACAGTTGGACCTGTGCACTTGCTTCCGTCCAGCTCACCTCGGCCATGGACAGACCTAGTTGAAGCTGTACAACTAACAATGCACTTGAAACAAGCCCGATAACAACTACGGTCAAGAAAGCATAAAGTATTTTACTCCAGAAGAGCCGTCGCCCGGAGACTGGCAGCGAATGTGTCAGTATTGCGCCACTACCGTAGCTACTCCGATAGAAATCGATGGCCAGGTACAGTTGCACCGCTGGCAGCAGCAGAAATGCCAACATCGAGGCAAATATTAGGCCGATCAACCCACTGAAGAGGGCGAGTAAATCTGCCAGTACGATGGCGACGATTGCGATACCAAGTATCATCAGCAAAGAGCGACGAGTTCGGATCAATTCATGTCGGATAATGACGGCGGTCATGATGCGTAGACCTCCTTGAAGTAGCTGTTGAGTGACTGCTGGCTGCGAGTTCTGATTTCTTCCACATCGCCTGTGCTAATAATCTGTCCCGACCGCATGAAAATGGCTTCGTCTAAAATAAATTCAATATCAGCCACTAAGTGCGTTGTGATCAGCATGAGCGCATCAGGGCGCATAGCTGCCAAGATAGCTTTTAAGGTTGAATCACGAGCAGCAGGATCCACACCGCTGATAGGTTCATCCAGCAGGTATACCTGAGCTTGGCGCGACATAGTCAGTGCCACGTGGACTTTTTCGCGTTGTCCCTTGCTCATCTCATTGAGCCGAGCAGTCGTTGTAATCCGGAATTGGTCCAGTAGTTCTTGACATGTCGCTGCATGGAAGTCTGGAAAGAAGTCTGCGAAATATCGCATGATGTATCCGACTTGTGCTCGGTGTGGCAGATTGGGGATATCTGGTAAGTAGCTGACGATGCCTTTCGTGGTTTGCCCCGGCTTATGGCCATCAATTGATACGTGACCGGTGGTCGGCTGGTTCAGGCCCGCCAGGATTCGCAACAGTGTAGTTTTGCCGCAGCCATTTTCGCCCAGTAAGCCAACTATTTTATTGCTGCCGATGTTCAACGTGAGGTTGTCCAATGCAGTGGCGTGGCCGTAGGTTTTGGTCAGATTGCGGATGTCAATCATGTATCCTCCAGTGTTCGGTGAGCAGCTGAACAGCTTGATCCTGGGTTATGCCAATGTCTTTTAGACGGTCAGCAGTGTCAGCAACTATCTCTTGTGCTGCCTGTTTTCGCAGAGCCTCGACAGAGCCTCCTTCTTCGGTGACAAAGCGTCCAAATGTGCGTTCACTTTTTGTTATCCCTAAACGGTCCAGTTCCGACAACGCTCGTTGAACTGTATTTGGATTGACCTTGTATTCGAGTGCCAGTTCCCGAGTAGAAGGTATTTTCAGTTCAGGTTTCCACTCACCGTTGATAATGCGGCGAGTAAAATCCGCAACGAGCTGCTGCCAAATGGGCTGTGCAGAATCAAAATCCATGTCGCCCCTTTAGCTGTATTGGTGTACTAAGTGCTTAATACACTAACACATGAAAATCTGCTGAGCATACGAATATATTTGCAGGATTAGAACAGGAGCGATGAGGATCGCAGGTCGTCTCGGTACCCTGCAACGATGGTCTATAGAACGGGATGTCTCACAACTTGGGTGCACATGCTGTGGTCCGGCTCGGTGTTTCGAGTTTTGAGAAAGACAGGGTCACACGGTCAGGCAGCGGCGCGGAAAATGCGCGCATATAATGTCATTTTCAGCCGATGAGCTTCTCGCGGGCTCCGATGAGCTAGCAGAATTAGCAAAGCACACGTCAGCCTTCGTTCACGAAGGCGCCTCGTATCTGACGGGGCGTCCTAGAGCCCCTGAGTTTTCGATGTGTTGTTACTGGTACGACACAAACCAGGGTTTTGGCTCAACTTCAAAGGTTTCTTTTGGAGAATACATCGGATCATCTTGCAGGAAGAAATTCTTCCAAGCCATATAAATATTGTCGGGGAGATCTTCTTGCAAAATATCCCACGTTTCGTGCTTCAGATCCGGAGTGCCGTGTCCATCGGAGTGCAACACCATCGCTAATTCAGGGTGATCTGTGTTGAGTTCTTCGCGGTTCTGAATCATCGACAACCGGAACTGGTGCAAAATCAACATTTTTTGTGGCAAGTCATGCTCGGCGGTCAAATCTGCGAGCCATTGTGCTGTTTCGTTAATTTCTTCCGCATCCACCGAACCGATTTGTTGCATGTGCACCTGACCTTCGGCTAGACGCCATTCGGGGTCCAGTGCCAATCCGACATTTGGTCGTTGCAGGAGCTCTTCATAGATCTTGGCCTGGCTCAAAAAATCAGCATGCCCCGGTTGCAGGTCCAGGACTACATATACGTCATGTTCTTCAGCGGCGTCGATATAGGGTTCCAAGTCCTCCGGGGAGCTGACAGCAGAATAGTTGCCGTCCTCTCCTGCCGATGACGAAGCCACAGTAGCGATGATTTCAAAGGCCGGGTATACGGGCTCATCACTGTGTGCCTGATACATATCGGCCAACTCTTGGGCACGTTCTGCCGACGCAACCGGGCCCTGCTCGCCTAATGCGCCAAGCGCCGGTATTCCCGGGTGCCCATAGAGCGCAATGAACCGCCGGTCCGGGAATAATTCAGTGCCACCGCCGATAAGTTCTGGTGGCTCTTCAGTGGGCGTTGGATCAGGAGTAGGAGTCTGTTGAGCGTCCGTCGTTGATTGTTCTTCTGTCGGTTCTGCCGCTGGCTGTCCGGAACAGCCAACGAACATGACAGTTGCGGCCATTACGCTTGCAACGACGCTAGAAAATCGACGCATGAGCCCCTCATTCTCTCGACAAGACGCGAACCCGACCCAGCATATACGGTACGCCTTAGACGAGACTGGACGTTTCCGATACCTTATGCCGCTTCTTTACTACTCAGGAGCGCGCCAAGACCATGACCGTACTAGTCAGCGAGATTTCGTTGCAACCATAGCGCGGAAAATACCAGTCGAAGAGATTTAGAACTCATTTTCGTCAGAAAATGGAGCATTTTGTACCCGGCCCCGGTTAACGGCCCTTCTCCAACGTCCGGTTCCAGCTCCCGATTTTATACGCGACTGCATAGTGTTGGTAGTAACCACTTCTCGGGTGGATATTGCCCCAGTTCGAGATGCGCTAGACGAAGGTGGCGCGCACGGCCGCCTGGACGGCTCCGTGAACTGCGCCGCGTTGGCTGCGATCCGATATCACTTCCAGCACACGTCGACCATCGGTCGGATCCCCCAGAACATGGATGAGTTGCTGTTCGGACGTCAAACGTTCGTGCTTGATGCCATGCGCGGCACACAGTGCACCGATGTCTACGGTGTGCGGGGTGCCAAAAAAGCGTTCCACTACCGAGGACATACCTGGACGTTCAGCAACTTCGCCGTGTTCCAGACCGTGGAAAATGGCTCCGCCGGAGTCATTGATGACCACAATATCCAGGTTGGGTTCCTGCTCAGTTGGCCCGATGAGTAACCCATTGGTGTCGTAGAGGAAGGTTAGGTCGCCGACCATCAGGGTGGTGCGCTGCCCGGTAGCCAGGCTAATGCCCGTGGCGGTGGAGACGGTGCCGTCAATGCCGGCTAGTCCGCGGTGGGCAAAGACCGTGGAAGTCGATTCTGAAGGCGGACGCCAGGCGAGATCGACGTCGCGAATCACCGACGACGACCCCAGCACCAGCTGCCCAAGCGCCGTGGCAGATACCAGTTGCGCGGTGCGCATGGCACCGGGTTTGCCCACGGTTTGCTGCCGTTGGGTCAGGGCCTGCTCGAGTGCGCGCTGAGCTCGTTGCGAGGCCGATTGCCAGGACCCCAACCAACCGGGTGGACCACTGCCCGCAAACTCTGCCAACTCTTGTAGGTCCTCCACGAGTTGTTCCTTGCGAGCGCCCGCGGAGAACCAGCCGACCGGCCGGGGGTGATAGAGCGCCGATTTGACGTCGTCACGTTGTAATAGTGCCTGGAGTTGGCGTGACAAGGTTGGGCGCCCGAATACCACGATGCGTCGGATGTGTTTCCCCAGGCGGTGGGCTTCTTCACCGAGGCCGCCACCGGGACCCAGAAGATAGGGATATGCGGCAATGGCGTTGCGTGAGAACCGGGCATTGGATGACGGTTCGGCTAACAGCGGTAGTCCAAGTGCCAGCGCAAAATCATGAGCGACGGGGCCGGCGCCGTGACCGGCCACGACCACCGTGTGGCGTTCGCGTAAGGTCGTGGCGTCCACCAGTTGCTCTTGATACGAATGGCCGCGATCACTCCACCGTTTATCCACGGTGAATCGGGGTTGGCCTTGGGCCGGTGCGATAACCGGCAGCACGCCGGTTTCGGCTTCCGGAGCAACGGCCAGCGCGTCGGGTTCCGGGATGAGCGGTTCACGGAATCGTGCGTTAATGTGGACCGGGCCGGTGGGTGATGCATCGGTGCCCGCCCCGACGGCCAGCGCACCCATCACAGAAGCGTGGGTTTTTGCGTAGTCGGCGCTGTCGCCGGTTACGGTAATGGAGGTTCGGGCGTGAACCCCAAACAGGTGCCGCTGCTCGGTGGTCTGATTTGCACCGGTGAATTGGACTTCGGTGGGCCGATCCGCGGTCACCGCTACAAGGCGGATATCCGCGTGGGCGGCTTCCATCATGGCGGGCATCAGATTCCCGGCGGCTGTGCCCGAGGTGGTGACCACCGCGGCGGGACGGCCCGAGGCCAACGATATACCCAACGCAGTAAACGCGGCCGAGCGTTCGTCGATGCGTACGTGCAGCCGCAGCTTTGCCGGGTCGGCGGCTTCTGCCAGTGCGTAGACAAGTGGCGCCGAGCGTGAGCCGGGCCCGATGACGACGTGCCGTACTCCGGAGTCGCGCAGTGCGGTGACGATGGCTCGTGCGGTATCCATGGAATCCATGCGCTCCATCCTAACCGTTCTGCAGCAGCGCCCGGTGTGCTTGGCTGAGTCGAGTTCGCCACCATGCTTGCCGTTCGGCCGGGAGCTTGAGCTCTTCGATGCGGGCCGCATCTGGCACCGGTGCTGGGCCGGGTGTGAGCGCACCATCGACGGGGATCGCGGGCCGGGAGGGTTCGGTTTGAAATAGTGCGGCGGTGGCGAGTCCGCACGCATGGTTGAGCCGGGGCAGGGCCGCTGCCAGGGCAACTCCGCCGGCGATCCCCACGGATGAATCCAACGCCGACGATACAACAGCATCCAATCCGGCCTGTTCGACAATGGCCAGTGCGCGCCGCACACCGCCCAGGGGCTGGACTTTGACCACGATGAGATCTGCCGCGTTGGCTTGCGCAACCGCTAAGGGGTCGGTTTCTTTGCGCACGGCTTCGTCAGCCGCAATAAGCACCTCACTACCAGCCTGGCGCAAGGCCGCCCGCAATTTCGCCAACGGTTGGATACCGGCCACGGGCTGTTCGGCATACGCAAGAAAGGGCAGTGCGGTGATGACCTCGAACGCCTCATCGTGGGTGTATTTGGCATTGGCATCGATCCGAATATCGGCCGCCGGCAGCAGTTCTCGGACGCGCTGCACTCGGGCAATATCCACCGCTAAGTCGTCCTCGGCTACTTTAACTTTGACCGCCGGCACTGGCCCAAATTTTGCCAGCACCATTTCAACGTCGTCGGGGGCCACCGCCGGCACCGTGGCGTTGACCGGTACAACATCACGGACGGGGTCGGGCCAGCCGTGCCATCCGGCCTCAATTGTGGCCGACAACCAGCGCGCGGATTCTTGTGGCCCGTATTCGGGAAAGGGCGAGAACTCGGCCCACCCAACGGGCCCCTTGATGAGCATCACCTCTCGCAGGGTCGTATTGCGAAACGGGGTGTTCATCGGTAAGCCAATAGCGACAGCGTTTTCGGTCAGTTCGTCCAGTGCGACATCAGAATTTAGCGGTAGGATGTTTGAGTTGTTGACCATGCAACTAGTCTAGGCCTCGTGATGCACCCCAACTCTGTCCACCACCTGCCGGAAGATAATCTTCCGGCACCCCGGCGTCGCCGCCGGTTACTTCGCAAACCCGCCTCTCGTATCGGGGCATGGGTTGTGTTGATTGTGGCAATGCTCGGTGGCCTGTGGGCCACGTACCGGGTGTTTGTGGTGTCATCGCAGGGCCAGATTTTGGATCACGCCGCATTGGCTTCGGCTGATGCCCGGTTGCATTCCTTGCACGCGGCTTCCGTCAGTTTGCTGGCGGAGCTGCCCATTGTGGTGGCCGTGGTCGCCGCCGTCGGATTTTTAGTGTTGACCCTGTGGCGACGACGCTGGGCCGCTTCCCTCATTGTGGCGCTGACCTTTGGTGGCGCAAATCTGACCACCCAGCTCCTCAAAGCCGCCCTGGAACGTCCCGAGTTGACCAACGGGGTGCCCTATTACACGGGCAACTCCCTGCCCTCCGGTCATGTGACATTTGCCACCTCAGCGTTTGTTGCGGTATTCCTCCTGGTGGCCCCGCGCTGGCGGTCGCGCGTAGCGCTGGTGGGCATGGTCTTTGCTGCCACCGTGGGAGTGGCCACATTCTTGGACGGCTGGCATCGCCCCGGCGATATTATTGCCGCCTACCTTGTGGTTGGGCTGTGGACCCTGATCGGCGGATTCGTCATTTACCGCGTGTCGGCCGACTGGAACGTTATTTCCGCCCGCTCCCGAGCCAATCATGCGTCGCTCAGTGAAATTTTGCTGTGGCTCTTGGCTATCGCCGGGCTGGCCGGAGCCGTGGCCGTCCTCTGGCTCTCCGACCGTTTTGCAACACTGCCGGGACATTTCGACGACGTCGTTCCCGCGGCACATTGGTTCTTCTTCGGTGCCTTACTCATTGGTGGAGCGGCCGCCACCGTATGCGCGGTGTTGGCCAGCTTCTTCCGGTGGGAAGCCGGCCGGGAAGCCGCCGAATAGTACCGTTGAGGTGCGCGTTAACGTTTGGCCACTTTTTCGTTTTAGGATAATCCCATGTCAACGTTGCGCACACTGAATCACCGGGATGTCGAACCCAAGAGTAAGCTCGACAAATTTTTCCAAATCTCCCAGCGCGGTTCGACCGTCGCCAAGGAGCTGCGTGGCGGTCTGGCCACCTTCTTGGCCATGAGTTACATCATTGTGCTCAACCCTCTGGTATTGTCTGGTCCGGATGCCACCGGCGGTACGCTGGGCATTTCGGCGGTGGCCGCCGCAACAGCGCTGCTGGCCGCCGTGGTCACCTTCGTGATGGGGCTGTGGGCCAACCACCCATTCGGGTTGGCCGCTGGCCTGGGGGTCAACGCCCTGTTAGCCATTACTATTGCCACCACACCCGATCTGACGTGGCCCGAAGCAATGGGCCTGGTGGTTCTTGCCGGGCTGGTCATGGTGGTGCTGGTGTTGACCGGATTCCGGGAAGCCGTCTTCCGGGCGGTACCCGATGGCATCAAAACCGGCATCGTCGTCGGCATTGGCCTCTTTATTACCCTGATCGGCCTGGTCAACGCGGGCTTTGTGCGTCGCGTACCAGATGAGGCCGGCACCACGGTGCCCCTGGGGCTGGGTATCAATGGTGAGCTGGCGGGCTGGCCGGTGCTGGTATTCGTCATCGGGCTGGCACTCACCGCTATTCTGGTGGTTCGCAAAGTGCCCGGGGCCATTCTGATCGGTATCGTTGGCGCAACCATTCTGGCCAATATTTTGGAAGCGGTATTCAAGATTGGTCCATCGGTTGATGACGCCGGTAACGCGAACCCGGAAGGCTGGAGCCTGGTTGCCCCATCCATGCCCGGCTGGAGTGCTCCTGACCTGAGCCTGCTGGGCAACTTTTCCTTCGGTGCGTTCTCGTCAATCGGTTCCATGGCCGCATCTCTGCTGGTATTTGCGATTCTGCTGTCGGTATTTTTCGACGCGATGGGCACTTCGGTAGGCCTGGCTCGGGAAGCCGGCAACGTCGATGCCAAAGGCGACATTCCGCGCCTGGATCGGGTCCTGTTAGTCGACGCGCTGGGTGTCACCGCAGGTGGTGCCGGCTCCGCATCGTCGACCCAAATTTTCGTAGAATCGGGCACCGGTATTGGCGAAGGCGCTCGCACCGGATTCGCCTCGGTCGTCACCGGGGTGCTGTTCTTGGCGGCGATGTTCCTCACCCCGCTGATTTATCTGGTGCCCTTCGAAGCGGTCGCCCCGGCACTTGTCGTCGTCGGGTTTATGATGGTTTCTCAGGTGGGCCAAATTGACTGGACCGACGCCGGTGCCGCGCTGCCAGCCTTCCTGACCTTTGCGCTGATGCCGTTCACCTACTCCATCGTCAACGGTATTGGTGCCGGACTGATCGCCTACGCGGTGATTCGTACCGGCCAGGGCCGGGTGCGCGAGGTGCACCCGCTGCTGTGGGTTGTGGCCATCGCGTTTGTGTTCTATTTCGGGATGGGCGTATTCCAGGGCATGCTGGGAATCTAGTCCCTATAGTGGGAGACATGACTTTTACCCCTCCAAAAGCCGCCCGAAAACCCGTCAGCGCCGTCTACCACGGCGTAGAACTGGTAGATCAGTGGGACTGGCTCAAAGACCCTGAAAACCCGGACACCATTGCACATCTGGAAGCCGAAAACTCCTACACTGCGGCGCTGACCGCAGATCAGCAGCCGTTACGCGATGCGATCTTTGCCGAAATCAAGTCCCACACTGTGGAAACCGATATGTCGGTGCCATCCCGAGTCGATGACTGGTGGTATTTCACTCGCACCGTGGAAGGCGCCCAGTACGGTGTGCACTGTCGGGTGCCGGTGGAAAATGACTCGTGGGAGCCGCCGCAGATTCAACGCGGTGTTGCCTTGGACGGCGAACAGGTCCTGCTCGATGGCAACGTGGAAGCCGAAAAGGTGCCGTTCTTCTCGTTGGGCGGGATGATGGTCTCCCCCGACGGCAATACGCTGGCCTACCTGGTCGATGAGACCGGTGATGAACGCTTCACCCTGCGCTTGCGCGACCTGACCACCGGCGAACAGCTCCCGGATGAGGTGTCGGGTCTGTCCTACGGGGTGGCCTTCGACCCGTCTGGCACCCGCGTGTTTTATATGGAACCGGATGATACCTGGCGCCCCTACCGGCTGAAGTCTCACCGCCTTGGCACGCAGGTCGAATACGACACGCTCGTGTACCAAGAAGATGACCCGCAAATGTGGTCTGGTTTCGGGCTGAGCCCGGATAAAACCAAGTTGTTGTTGGAGCTGGGCAACTCGGAGGTCACTGAAACTCACCTGCTGGATCTGACGGTCCCCGCCGCAGCTTTGGAACTGTTGATCAGCCGAGACGAGCGCTCCTTGCATGATGTGCTGCCGGTGGGTGATCAGTACATCATTACCCATAATCGTGCGGCCGACGGCACACAGTTGCCCAATAATCAGGTATCGGTGGTTGCTGCCGACCAGATTGCGGATCGTTCTGCCTGGCGTACGGTTTTCGAACATTCACCGACCGTCAAGCTCGACGGCGTGGACGTGACCCGAACACACCTCTTTGCGGCGGTGCGCGCCGAAACCACTCCGCGTCTGTGGGTCATGCCGTTGGACGGTCTGGGCACCGAAGCTCAGGCGGAAGTGGTGGAACCGGCTTTTCCCGAAGAGTTGTATACGGCGTCGCCAGTGGGCCAACACTATGATTCGCCATATATTCGTCTGGTGTATACCTCGTGGATTACGCCGTCGCAGGTGTTGGATTATGATCCGGCAGCAAATACGTCCAAGCTGCGTCGCGCCACCGAGGTGCCCGGCTATGACCCAACACAATATTTAGTGGAACGCTGGTGGGCGCCCGCTGAATCCACCGACCGTCGGGTGGCCATCCCGTTGACGGTCATCCGGCATAAAGACGTCGAATGGAATGGCGACAATCCCGCGCTCATGTACGGGTACGGCTCCTATGAGATGTCCATGGATCCAGGTTTTGGTCCGGCTCGGCTCTCGCTGTTGGACCGGGGTGTGGTGTACGTCGTCGCGCATGTGCGCGGTGGTGGAGAACTTGGCCGCGCCTGGTACGAGAACGGCAAGAAACTGGCCAAGAAGAACTCATTCACCGACTTTATTGACGCCACTCGATTTGTGGCTTCTTCGGGTTGGGTTCACCCCGACAAGATTGCGGCCATGGGTGGTTCCGCCGGTGGCCTGTTGATGGGCGGGGTGTTGAACCTGGCGCCGGAACTCTATCGGGCCTGTGTTGCCCAGGTGCCATTCGTGGACGCGTTGACCTCAATTTTGGATCCGGATCTGCCGCTGACCGCATTGGAATGGGAAGAATGGGGCAACCCAATCGAGGATAAAACCGTCTTTGAATACATGCTCAGTTACACCCCGTACCACAACATAGTGGACACGAATTATCCGGCCATTGCGGCGGTGACATCGTTGCATGACACCCGCGTGCTCTACGTTGAGCCGGCAAAATGGGTGCAGCAGTTGCGTGAAACCGTGACGAATGACCAAGATACCCCGCTGGCAGACGGCGGCTCCCCCATCGTGTTGAAAACTGAAATGGAAGGCGGCCACGGCGGCGCCTCCGGCCGTTACCGTGCCTGGGAAGATCGCGCCTGGGACTACGCTTTTCTGCTGACCGCACTCAACGCACAAGATCGCATCTTCGAACAGGAGAACTCATGACCATCAAAGCTGGAATCGTAGGTTACGGGAACCTCGGGCAGGCCGTAGAATACCTCATCAACAGTCTGGAGGATTTCGAACTTTTCGGCATTTTTTCCCGACGCCAGACGCTAAACACCGACGCCGATGTGTATCCGGTGGATGACGCCGATAAATACAAGGACGACATTGATGTGATGTTCCTATGTGTTGGTTCGGCAACCGATATCCCCGAACAGGCCACCGGCTTTGCCGAGCATTTCACCACCGTAGACACCTACGATAACCACTCGAAGGTGGCGGAACATTACGCCGCGATGAGCGAAGTGGCTCGCGCCAATAACAATGTGGCGGTGGTTTCCACCGGTTGGGATCCGGGACTGTTTTCGATGAACCGGGTACTGGGACTGAGTCTTTTTCCTGAACCGGTGCAAAACACTTTTTGGGGTAAAGGCTTATCGCAGGGACATTCCGATGCGGTGCGTCAGGTGGCCGGAGTCCAACGGGGCGTGCAATACACGATCCCGGCCCAGGATGCGATTGATCAGGCTCGCGCCGGTAACGGGCAAGGCCTGTCAAAGACTGCATCGCACGAACGTATTGTGTATATCGTCGCCGACGAAGCCGACCACGAGCGGATCCGCCACGAAATCGTCACGATGCCGGCGTATTTCGAACCGTATGACACGACCGTGCACTTTGTTTCTGAAGCGGAATTTGAACGTGACCATCAGGGTGCACCCCACGGTGGTTATGTGATTACCACCGGGGATCTGCAGGGGCATAACGCCAGCGTTGAATTTAGTTTGCAGTTGGAGTCGAATCCGAACTTTACCGCGGCCGCGATGGTCGCCTTTGGACGTGCAGCAGCCCGGTTGAAGGAACAAGGGAATTCGGGGGCGTATACGGTTTTGGAAGTGCCGTTGTATTTGCTCAGCCCACAGTCACTTGACGAGTTGATGGCAACAGAAATTATCTAGGCCGCTTTGGTGCCTGCCCCGTCCCGGTGTTGTATCGGGGGCGGGGCAGTTATGTATTGCGACACCGCTGGATAGCGACGCCTTCGGCGGCTCGACGAGTCGAATCTAAGCCGAGATTGCTGAGAGTCGGGATCGTCATCATCTGGAGGCTGCTGTTTCGGAGGGTCTGGGTCGTTGCCCGGGACAACCGGTCCGGCATGTTTGGTGTAAGTGTGCCCGGTTGGGGTGATTACCCGCAGGGTCTGGGCGTCGCCGTCATGACGCCAGTCCCGGTTTTCTTTGCTCTGGTTACACCAGGCACATAAGCCGGAGGCATTATCCCAACTGGTCGGGCCACCGTTGCGATACGGAACCATGTGATCCGTGTCGACAATAGGTGCCTCACAAAACGGGGTGCGACATGCACGGTCCCGTACCAGCGCCATTTTGCGGAGCCCGGATGGAAACGCCCGGGCCGTGGATTCAAGACCGATGACCTGCTGGGTTTGCGGAGCAGTAAATACCCGCCGAAGGAATACTTGCATGTCCTGATCAGCTAGCCATTCACGAACGACTGCTGCAGGGATCGGTCCGTGCCCAGCTAACCAGGCCGGTGTAGCACCTTGTGCAAAAAGGGTGTCTGGAGTCATGACCAGCAGTGTTTCAATTGGGATGGTACTACCATCAGAACTTCCGGTGCACCATTGCGACAAGGTGTCAAACATGATTTGATCCCGCGTCCGAATAGTCCCGTGTTTATCCGCAGCCTTACCGGCAGCGATTTGGGTCTTAGCAGTGGACCGCAACTTCGCGATGATGCCGTCGATGATCCGGGACGGACCGAAGGCGATCAGTTTTGCCACCCCATCAGCCAACGGTTGGGATGTTACCCGCCGGTCGTCGGTAGCTTTCCGGGTGCGTTCGGCCGCATTCTTCGGGTCGAGTCGTTGCGCGTGTGCGCGAGCTTCGTTGGCTAACTCGCGCGGGCCAGCAACGCCCAATCTGTCTTGCAGGGCCCGGTCTACTTTCTGCCGGTGCCGCGATGACAGCTCTGAGGTTTCTTTCACCACGACTTGTGCGTGTTCCTCGCGGATTCGTCCCTGTGACAGCGCTGCCAAGGTGTGAGGCATGTCCTGGCATAAGGCTTGGGCCAGTTCCAGGTGGTGTTTGCCGCGGGCCGGGGATTCCGATCGTGCCAGCGCAATTTCGGCGGCAAGACCCTTACCGCGTTGGGCTTTAGGTACCTTCTGGCTGGCTTCGTGTTCCAACCGCAGCTTTTCGAACGACGCCGTAACAAGGGCTTGCTCGGCTTCCAGCATGCCTTTGACTGCCTCGAGATCTCGAAGCCGATCCACCGCCTCAGCTTGGTCCTGCACCGGACCAGGCTGTGCCAACAGCTCACGCACCTCCGTGAGCAGGTCATTGGCGGGTGCTGGATTCGTAGTCATACCCCCATGCTAGCCGTCAGGTGGGACACGATAAGGGTGCCCCATCAGCATTGTGGACAGTGCCTCGGCTGTCCACAGGCGGCCAGTATTGCGCGGTCGACGGCGGTATTTCTGGCCCGAACTTCAGTCTTGCGGCGTTGCATAGTTCGCTAATAATTCGAGCACCCGGTCGGCGGGCCACGCACGCAGAAATTTCCGATAACTTGCTAACCGATCCGCCAGTTCGCGTTCAAACTTCTCCGGCGGTAAATAGGATTCATACGGGTGGGGAATCGGATGCACCCGGTGGTGTTCATTAATGCCGTGGGCGCCGGAGGCGTACACCCGTTGCTGCTCGTCCCAGTCCGCAGCTCCGCCGGGGATATCGGGCAACTGCAATATGAGCCCCAACACCAGGCCGGTGCGATCGCGTCCTGCCGTGCAGTGCAGTACGGTTCCGCCGTCGTGCCAGGCATCCAGCACCGTGGAAATGGCGGTTGCGACTCGATCTCCAAACGTGTCCATGGTGTCCTGATAGGCATCCGGGTGCATCGGATATGGCGTATGCCGCTGCCAGAACGACTCGTGCCCAATGTCTTCCACCGGTAAGTGCAGTCGGCGGATGTCGTCGGGCATACGCACTTCAGGGTCCAGTTCTCGACGTTTGACCTCGGGTGGGGTCCGCACATCAACGACCGTGGCGACGCCGTCGTCGAGCATTTGCTGCCAACCGGTGGCATCAACCCACTCATATCGGCCCATGCGCCATAAGTCGTCTCTGACCTGCCACGCGTTCCGAGCCCCGGACCAGTCTGCTGGATGAAGATACTGAGCTGTAGAAGAGACCATGTTGTATAGACTAGGCGATGTGAGTAACTATCCTGTTCCTGAAAAAGTTTCCGATATCTTTGACCCGAACGTCTGGCGCGAAGTCCAAGGCTTCGATTTCCAAGACATCACATACCACCGACACGTTGAACGCGACGCCGATGGCAATTGGGTTCGCGACCGCGGCACCGTGCGGATCGCCTTCGACCGCCCAGAAGTTCGCAACGCTTTCCGACCCGATACCGTGGACGAACTCTACCGGGCCCTGGACCACGCACGCATGACCTCCGATGTTGGCACCGTGCTACTCACCGGAAACGGGCCCTCCCCCAAAGACGGTGGCCACTCCTTCTGTTCGGGCGGCGATCAGCGCATTCGGGGCCGCGACGGCTACCGGTATGCCGAAGGGGAAACCGCCGAATCGGTGGACCCGGCACGCGCTGGCCGACTCCATATTTTGGAAGTCCAGCGCCTGATGCGCACCAGCCCCAAAGTGGTCATCGCGGTGGTCAACGGCTGGGCGGCCGGTGGCGGGCATTCGCTGCACGTCGTCTCCGACCTGACCTTGGCTTCCAAACAGCACGGGAAGTTTAAACAAACCGATGCCACGGTTGGCTCCTTTGACGCCGGCTACGGTTCTGCCCTGCTGGCCCGCCACGTTGGACAGAAACGCGCCCGCGAAATCTTCTTTACCGCCCGCGAATACTCCGCGGATGAAATGTTCCAGATGGGCGCCATCAACCAGTCCGTGTACCACCAGCACCTGGAAACCGTGGCGTTGGAATACGCGGCCGATATTAATGCTCAGTCGCCACAGGCCATCCGGATGCTGAAATACGCGTTCAACCTCGCCGACGACGGAATGGCCGGCCAACAAGTTTTCGCCGGTGAAGCCACCCGGATGGGCTATATGACCGATGAAGCGGTCGAGGGGCGCGACGCGTTCTTAGAAAAACGCGACCCAGACTGGTCCCAGTACCCGTACTATTTCTAATGGACGTCTACCGCGCACTGGCCACCGGCACACCGTTTGAGGCCACCGCCGACGGCGGCATTCTTGCCCGGCCCGAGATTACCGATCCCGTGCACGGGCACCCCGATGCCGTGGCGGTGGTCCGGACTTCCGGCTCCACCGGCACCCCCAAGCAGACCCTGCTCACCGCCAACGCGCTCCAGGCCTCGGCCGAAGCCACCGCCCGGCACATTGGCGGTCAAGGCCAATGGTTGCTGGCGGTGGGGACCCAGTATGTTGCGGGGCTGGCCGTGGTATCCCGTTCGGTGCAGGCCGGCACCACACCGGTGGTTATTGATCCCGGTTTCAGCGCGGCAGAATTCATTGCCGCAACCAACCGGTTGGCGCATCATTTCACGGCTGTGTCCCTGGTCCCAACGCAACTGACCCGGCTGCTGGACCACGACGACGCGCTGGCCGCATTGCAGTCGTACTCGGCTATTTTGGTGGGCGGGTCCGCGATCCCCCACCGCATTATCGACGCCGCACACCACTACGGTTTGAACCTGTATAAGACCTATGGGATGTCGGAAACCTGCGGCGGGTGTGTCTATGACGGCACGCCACTGCCCGGGGTCACCGTCGATACGGTGCCACACAACGGGGTGGATCGCATCCGGATCAGTGGGCCGATGGTTACCGCCGGGTACTTCGGTGATCCGGCGCGCACCGCCGCACATTTTGAGAACAGCACTTTTTTGACCGATGACTACGGCACAATAACCGACGGCGTCGTCAATATTGCCGGCCGGTTGGATGATGTGATTAATACCGGCGGAATTAAGGTTTCAGCCGCTAAGATACAACAGGTGCTGCAGCGCTGGGTGCCCGAAGCGTTTGTCACCGGACTGCCCGACGAAAAGTGGGGCCAGCGGGTTTGCGCCGTCGTCACGGGTCACACCGAACCGACGGTGTTGGCTGCTGCGGTGCGCAGTG
>Ga0209487_1000566_pt1 | contig 33297 bp, 24 predicted proteins | sample Poulit2012_FD_187524 | JGI IMG/M metagenome (GOLD analysis project Ga0209487, IMG submission 187524) | Agricultural soil microbial communities from Georgia to study Nitrogen management - Poultry litter 2012 (SPAdes) (version 2) | ecosystem: Environmental > Terrestrial > Soil > Agricultural land...
ACTTCAGAATCGAGGTAAATCATACGTTCCAACACAACGTCTGACAATGAAATTATCCAACCATTCACATCGGTTTGATGTTCAAATCCATGTTCTGTATTTTTAGGTACTGTAACAATCGTCGGTTCTTCGATTTTTGTTACTTGGGTTGAAAACAGAAAATTTGTTACTCCTTCTTGAATTAAAAAAATTTGAAGCATGTCATTATGAATATGTTGCAAAACATTGTTTTGATGTTGTTTTCCAATGACACCAAATGGATTGATATGTATAAGTCCTTTGATGAAGCTGATTTCATCATGTCCATACAATCCTTGATAAATACGTTTTTTGTCTCGCTCCATACTCAAATGTAAGTATGCACTAAGCTAATTAATACATTTGTTTTTTGCAATTTAAACCGACATCAGTTTAAACATTTGGTGATTTGATAGAATTTCAGGAGTTTAATTTATTGGAACGACTTACGTTTGAGAAGATTTAATCAGGAAATAAAAGGTCGTAACGAAAATGGAAATCATAACAAATGGTAAAAACCAGCTTCCAATTCCTTCAATTTGGCCAGTTGCATGTTTGATCACTTGATAAGAAATCAATCCAAAAATCAACACTATGATCAATTTCAAAACTCGCATCATTCGGGTTGCATTTCGATATTGTTTGAAAGCATTTTCTATGGTTATTTCCTGTAAATAATTGAAAGTATGTGGAAATTTATTCAAAATAGTTAAACCAATAAAAATTACAGAGGCTACTATTGGCAAATGAAAAAGCATAGATTTATTGCCAAATCCATCTGCCACACCTTTGCTATCAAAGTGAATAGGAATTGTTTCCGGTAAATTTCGGTAATTGGTAATGATCAAAATCCAAATAGCAATCAACAAAACACAACTGATGACTTCAATTATTTTATCAACAACTGTTAATTCAATTTTGATTCTCGGTCTTTCTTTCAATCTTTTTACAATTTAATTCAATCGATTCTTAAAAATTTAAAACATCGAACTACAAAACTGTTGATTATACTTTTTCAGTATCCAATTGATCGACTTCTATTCCTTGTTTTCTCAAGAAAGATTTAACGATGAAAGCAAAGAATGCTAAATAAACAAAACAAGCTGCTGCAACTATATACGAATGATGAATGCCAATAATATCAGCAACTTTCCCTTGAATCGGTGGTATAATTCCTCCACCCAAAATCATCATGACCAAAAATGCCGATCCTTGTGCTGTATATTTACCCAAGCCCATCAATGACAAAGAAAAAATCGATGGCCACATAATACTACAAGCCAATCCACCTGCTAAAAATGCATAAATCGCTACCATTCCTTCCATGAACAATCCAATCAACATCGCAGCAAATCCGAAAATTCCAAAAATCAACAATGTGAATGCTGGACGATCTTTGGCAATGAAAAACATGATGATTTGAATAAAAATACAGATAACGTAATAATACAATGGAGTCATATCTTGGTTTGCCAATGTATTTACACCAATAATCACTGTAAAAGCGACGAGAGGTACGATGATCAACAACAAGCGTTTTTTGAAACCCATGATATTGAAAGCAGTAATCGCTCCTGCCCATCGACCAATCATTAAACTTCCCCAATACATCGAAATATATGGAGCGATTTGCGATGAACTATGGCTACCAAATTCAGGTTGTTGAAGCAAATCCCCTAAATTACTACCGATTGTCACCTCCACACCTACATAAATAAAAATCGCAATCATCCCTAAAATCAATTGAGGATATTGCATCGCCCCCCAACCTTTGGAATCTCTTTTAGCAGAAAATCCAGCAATAGACAATCCACCCAAAACGACCAATAAAGCACCGCTTAAATAAAGAATTCTCTTGGTTTCTAAAGGGTCTTTTAAATCAGTAATTTGCGTTTGCATCATAGTAATTTCTGCTGCATCGGTCATAGTTTTTAGTTCAGATTCTAATTGAGCAATTTGAATGGCATCATCGCTTTTATAACTATTAAAAACAGGAACAAACATAATTCCCAAAAGCAAAGTCATAATCACAAGAGCTCGAATGGCTTTGTTAGACTTTTCGATCGGTTCATGAGAAATTCCTTTTGGAACTTTTTTAGAAAAATAAAATAAAGCAGCTGCAGCAACGAACAAAAGTCCAACACCTGCGTACAGATACATCACTTTATTGAGTGGCAAAGCTGCGATATCCTCATCAGAAACTGCTGCAGTAGTTCCAAAAAGTGCAAATGCTAAGATCAATGGTCCGATGGTCGTACCAAATGAATTAATTCCACCTCCCAAATTCACCCGACTTGCACCAGTTTTGGGATCACCCAATAAGATAGCGAATGGATTGGCTGCAGTTTGCTGAAGTGAAAAACCTAAAGCAACTATAAACAACCCTATGAGCATACCCAAATATTCGTTGACTTCGACCGCAACTATCATTGCTGCTGCCCCAAAAGCAGAGAACAACAAACCATAGACAATACTTTTTTTGTATCCCCATTTTCCTACCAAATCCTTTCCTGACAAAGATCCGAAAATGAACAGAAGCAATGCACCAACATAATAAGCTGTATAAAATGCAAAGTCCACCAATTGGGATTGAAATTGATCTAAATTGAAATAGTGTTTACAAAAAGGAATAAAAATACTGTTACCTGCTGCTATAAATCCCCAAAAGAAAAATACAACTATCAAAGTGTACAAAGCAGGATAATTGGTTTTAACTTGATTTGATGCCATAAAGTTGGATGTTAATTAAGACTTTTCAAAAACGCTGAAAAGTTAAATAATTTCGGTGGATTAACTAAATTTTATTTTAAATTGGTTCTAAACAACCCCGCCAAAAGGTATCAAATATCATTCATTTGATACCCTTATTTCGTTATACATAAACTATATTTGCATTCAAAAGATATATATAAAAATAATGAAGCGTTTAAAGAATTTTCTTTTTTCAACCCGCACCATGGCGGTTCTATTGTTCATTTATGCAATATCGATGGCTATTGCAACTTTTGTTGAAAGTGATTTCGATACACCCACCGCTAAAGCATTGGTTTATGATGCCAAATGGTTTGAAATTTTAATGCTCTGGTTAATTGTACTTTTTATAGCTAATATCAAAAGATACAGATTGCTTAGAAGAGAGAAATGGCCGGTTTTGATATTCCATTTATCTTTTGTTTTTATCTTTTTGGGTGGAACCATCACTCGATACATCAGTTTTGAAGGGCAAATGCCAATTAAAAAAGGAGAAACTACCAATGAAATTATAAGTGATTTAACCTACTTTAAAGTTGAAATATCCGATGGACTAAAGTCACTTCGCTATGACAAAAAACCTTATTCCATGTCTTATTTCAACTCAAAAGACACAAAATGGCCTTTCAAAAGAACTTACGAACAAGATTATGCTTTTGACGACAAAATAATTTCCCTTAAAACACTTGATTATATTCCTATGGCTCAAGATTCGATCAGAGTTTCCGATTCTGGAAAAAGAATGGTCGAAATAGTTTCTATGGGCGCAGAAGGTAGAGTGACTGATTATATAGCCGATGGAGAAATTAAAAACATCGGTGGTACGATGATAAGTTTCAACAAACCACTTGAAGGTTCAGTTCAACTTTTGGATGCAGGTGGTGAATTGATCATAGTTTCTCCATTTGAAGCTGATTATATTTCGATGGCTGGTCAACAAACAGGTGTAGTTACAGATTCTGCTTTATTGGCCGCAAGTGCTGGAAGACTTGAAGTCAACAAACCTGAAAAATTCAAATACCTCAACCTTTATACGATCAATAACACAAGTTTTATCATATCAAAACCACCTTTCAATGGTGAAGTGGTTTATTATCAAGGTGAAAAATTCACAGCTGAAGATAAAAACAAACCCGGTGTGATAGTAGTCGAATTGACTTCAGGAGTGGACAAGGACACTTTGTACGTAACTGGTGGTAGAGGTTTGACTTCATTTACTAAAAATACTACGCTGAACGGATTGGATGTAACGGTTGGATTTGGTTCTAAAATAATTGAAACTCCTTTTTCAATTCGATGTGACGACTTTATCATGGAAACCTATCCTGGTTCAAACAATCCATCGCAATATGAGAGTGAACTAACCATCATTGACAACGGAAAAGAAGAACAACATGTCGTTTATATGAACAATGTTTTGGATTATAGAGGTTATAGATTTTTCCAAGCGAGTTATTTCCCAGATCAAAGTGGAACTATTTTGTCGGTAAACGCGGATTGGTGGGGAACGAATACAACATATTTGGGTTATTTCATGTTATTCTTTGGAATGTTCGCAACTCTTTTCTGGAAAGGAACTCGTTTCTGGGATTTGAATAAACAATTGACCATTTTAAACAAGAAAAAGTTAGTTTTATTGCCATTCCTATTCTCCATGGGAGTTTTATTTGGTCAAAACAATACAGACAGCATTCAAAACGAAATTCAAACTGTCGAAACCATCGATAATATTCCAACTTCACACAAAGAAGTTCGAGACATTCAGCCAACTGAACAATTCAGCACGCCTGAAGAATTGGGCAAACCCTTGCATATCGATTTAGATCATGCAAATCAATTTGGACATATATTAGTGCAAGACTTTACGGGTCGAATCAAGCCTATGAATACTCACACCTTGGAATTGATGAGGAAAATTCATAAAAAAGATAGATTCATCAATAAAGAAACCAATGAAGTTATCACCTCTGAGCAATGGTTCTTATCGATGCAAATCGATCCTGCAACTTGGGCTGATAAAAACATCATTAGCGTTTCGAGCAAAGCAGGTTATCAATTGTTAAATGAATTAGGTGTTGACAAAGATGGCTACACCAACTATTTGAATTTAATCGATATAAACACAGGTAGATACAAGTTAGAAGAAGCTTACAACCAAGCTTTCAGCAAAAGACAAGCTGATCAATCGAAATACGACAAAGAAGTTATCAATGTTACTGAGAGATTCAACATTTTCAACAATATCATTTATGGATATTACACTACCATAATTCCAGTTAAAAATGATATCGACCAAAAATGGACGAGTTGGATTTATAGTTCAAATGAAAGTCCAGTTGAAATCGATGAAGTTGCTTATAAATTCATCACTCAATATTTCAATGCGATTAAAGAAAGCGCCAATACAGGTGATTGGACCATCGCCAATGAAAAACTAAAGGAAATCGATGAATACCAACACGAATGGGGAAAAAACGTAATGCCTTCGCCTAAAAAAGTTGAATTAGAAGTTTTCTATAACAAAGCCAATGTCTTCTTTTGGTTAATGATTGTTTACAGTATTCTTGGATTTACATTGGTAATTTTAGCATTTATCGAAGTTGTATCAGGAGAGAATCGATTTGGAAAACTCATCCACAAATTGACATTATTTGTCTTAGGAATAGTTTGGGTAACTTATGGATTGCACATAGTCGGGCTTGGTATCCGTTGGTATTTATCGGGGCACGCACCATGGAGTAACGGATATGAAGCGATAGTTTTCATCTCATCTGTAGGTGTACTTTCTGGTTTAATTTTATACAGAAACAGAAATGCATTTATTCCAGCTGCAGGTGCTTTGGTAGCGATGATCATGATGGGCTTCGCTCATGGCGGATCGATGTTAGATCCACAAATCACACCTTTGGCACCCGTTCTTAAATCGTATTGGTTAATGATTCACGTTGGAATCATCACTTCGAGTTATGGGTTCTTTGGTCTTTCAACTGTAATTGCTATCATCGCACTTATTTTGATAAGCATCAAACCGACCAAGAAAATCAAGCATTCGATCAGAGAAATCACCATTGTTAGTGAAATGTCATTGACCATCGGAATTTTCGCTTTAACTGTTGGAACGTTTTTAGGAGGTATGTGGGCCAATGAGAGTTGGGGAAGATATTGGAGTTGGGACCCTAAAGAGACTTGGTCATTTATCTCTGTTATGATTTATGCAATTGTTCTTCATATGCGCTTGGTTCCAGGTTTAAGAGGAACTTGGGCATATAATGTGGCGACATTGTGGGCGATTTGGACAATTATATTTACGTATTTCGGAGTGAATTATTATTTAGAAGGTTTACATTCTTATGCAGCAGGTGATCCAATTCCAATTCCAAATTGGATTTATTACACCATCGCAGGAATGTTAGTGTTGACGTTGGTTTCGTATTTCCAAAACAAGAAATACAATCCAAAGAAGAAAAAGAAAAAACTAAAAAAAGCGAAATGAAATACTTAACTTTAGTAACGTTATTTTTCTATTTAATTAGTTGTAACGCTCAAAATAAAGATGTTATGAACACAATTTACGACTACAAAGTTGAAGATATATATGGTGAAGAATTCGATTTCTCAACCTTAAAAGGCAAAAAAATTCTCATCGTAAACACTGCTTCAGAATGTGGATTTACGCCACAATTCGAAGGTTTGGAAGAATTGTATCAAAAATACAAAGACCAAAATTTCATCGTCATAGGTTTCCCTACCAATGATTTTGGTAATCAAGATCCAGGAAGCAACGAAGAGATTGCACAATTCTGTAAGATGAATTACGGAGTTAGCTTCCCGATGATGAGTAAAATAAGTGTAAAAGGCGATGAAAAAGCTCCTGTCTATAAATTTCTTACTGAAAAAGAATTGAACGGTAAGAAAAGTTCTGATGTCAAATGGAATTTCCAAAAATACCTCATCAACGAAGATGGAACTTTTGAAGACTATTTTTATTCAGCCACTAAGCCCAATAGTAAGAAAATCACCAATTGGATAGAGTCAAACTAATTGTCAGCTAATTGGAAACGATGAAATTAGACATATTGGCCATAGGAGCACATCCAGACGATGTTGAACTCGGATGTGGAGGAACGGTTGCTAAAATGGTAGCTGAAGGAAAAAAAGTCGGAATCTTAGATTTGACCAGAGGTGAATTAGGAACAAGAGGAACTGCCGAAACCCGAAAAAATGAAGCTGCAGCTGCGGCGGAAATTTTAGGTGTAGAATTCAGGGAAAATTTAGGGTTTAGGGATGGATTTTTTGTCAATGATGAAAAGCATCAATTGAAACTCATCGAAGTAATTAGAAAATATCGACCTGAAATTATTTTATGCAATGCAGTAGATGATCGTCACATCGACCATGGCAAAGGAGCAGATTTGGTCGAGAACGCTTGTTTTTTATCGGGTTTAAGAAAAATCGAAACAGGACAAGAAGCTTGGCGACCCAAACATATTTTTCATTATATACAATGGTATCCGTTGACGCCAGATTTCGTAATGGACATCAGTGGTTATTTAGAAAAGAAAAAAGAAGCGGTTTTTGCATTTAAAACTCAATTTTTCGATCCAAAAAATGACGAACCCAATACTCCTATCTCATCAAAGTTGTTTCAAGAAAGTATTGAAAACAGAGCCAAAGACTTAGGTATGTTAATCGGTAGTGAAGCCGGCGAAGGCTTTATGCTAAAAGGATACTTAGGTTTAAAAAACTTTGAAAGTTTATTGTAAAAGACTGTTGTTATTTAGAAAAATTTGTATATTTGCATTCGATTTTAAAATGGTGGCTGTAGTTCAGCTGGTTAGAGCGTCAGATTGTGGTTCTGAAAGTCGTGGGTTCGAATCCCATCAGCCACCCATCAAAAGCCTTTGAAAATTCAAAGGCTTTTTTTATTACAATCAATATTTATTCTTCTATCGAACTTTTATTTATTTATCAATTCACTACAATAAGATCAATTATTTTGTAATTTTGGGTAAACAAATTAAACTACTCAAATGAAAAAGTTCATCACTATTGCTTTAGGTTTGCTTTTTTTGACATCGATTGTTAGTTGTAAAAAAGAAAAGTCCGATACCGAAATTCAAGAATCTACTGAAGAAGACAGTTCAACTCAAAACAATTTCAAAATTTACGAAGAAATCACTCTTGATACAGACCTTTCTCATTTGACTGAAAGTGAAAAAATGATGATTGGTATTTTCATCGAAGTGGCTCAAATCATGGACGAAATTTTCTGGTATCAAGCCTATGGTGATAAAGATGAATTGTTGAGCAAAGTTAAGAGCAGCGATGAAAAAGAATACATCAAAATCAATTATGGTCCTTGGGATCGATTGAACAATATGGAACCTTTTGTCAAAGGATTTCAAGAAAAACCTTTGGGTGCAAACTTTTACCCAAAAGACATGACCAAAGAAGAATTTGAAGCTGCCAATCTTCCGGATGGAAAAAGTCTTTATACATTGGTAAGAAGAGATGAAAGCGGTCAACTTTACACCATTTCCTACCATGAAATGTTCAAAGAAAAAACAGATAAAGCCGCAGCTTTATTAAGAAGAGCTGCGAGTTTAGCTGAGGATGAAGAATTTAGAAATTATTTAATGCTGAGAGCCGAAGCTTTAGAAAATGATGATTATTTAGAAAGTGATTTGGCTTGGATGGATATGAAAAACAATCGTTTGGATTTTATCGTTGGTCCGATAGAAACTTACGAAGATCAATTGTTTGGTTACAAAGCTTCTCATGAAGCTTATATTTTGGTTAAAGATTTGGAATGGTCTGAAAGACTTAAAAAATTCGCTCAATTTTTACCGGAATTGCAAAGAGGTTTACCTGTTGACGCAAAATATAAATCAGAAACTCCAGGAACTGATTCTGAATTGAATGCTTATGATGTGATTTATTATGCAGGTGCTTGTAATGCTGGTGGAAAAACCATTGCTATTAACTTACCGAACGACGAAAGAGTTCAGTTGGAAAAAGGAACCCGAAGATTGCAATTGAAAAATGCTATGCGAGCTAAATTCGATGAGATTTTAGTGCCTATTTCTGATGTATTGATCGATGAATCTCAAAGAAAATATATCAACTTCGATGCTTTCTTTGTCAATGTTATGTTCCATGAAGTTGCTCACGGATTGGGAATTAAAAATACGGTCAATGGAAAAGGAACTGTAAGAGAAGCGCTGAAAGAACAACAATCGCATCTGGAAGAAGGAAAAGCTGATATTTTAGGATTGTACATGGTCAATCAATTGCTAAAAAAAGGAGAATTGGAAGGTGTACGTGAAGAATATATGGTTACGTTTTTGGCGGGAATTTTTAGATCGGTTCGATTTGGAACAAGTGCTCATGGATCTGCGAATATGATTTGTTTCAATTATTTGTATGAAAATGGAGCTTTCAAAAGAACGACTGAAGGAACTTATATAGTGGATTTCGACAAAATGGAAAAAGCGATGAATGGGCTTTCTGAATTAATTTTAACTTTGCAGGGCAACGGAGATTATGAAGGCGTGGTTCAATTGACCAAAGAAAAAGGATTCATCAAAGATGAATTGCAACAAGATTTGGATCGTTTGAAAGCAAAAGGAATTCCTGACGATATTAAATTTGTTCAAGGAGTTGATGTTTTAGGAATTTAAAGCATAGAAAGGCTGCGTAGTTCAATTGGATAGAACATCAGATTTCGGCTCTGAGGGTTGAGGGTTCGAATCCTTCCGCAGTCGCCACTTTAAAACAAAGCACTCAAGTTCAACAACTTAGAATCAATTAATTAGATTTCTCATTACAGAGATATAATTAATTAATTGATTCAACTTACAACTACATTTCGTATCATTACTTCAATTTTGATTTAAATCATTTATCTTTGAAGCCGATATGAAAAGCTATTTTATACTTTTTTACACCATTATGGCTTTTGGTTTTTGTTTGGCTCAAAAACTGATTCCTGTTGATACAATTGCATTGAATATCAATGGAAAAATCACTGATTTTGGAGCAGATGATTTCCATTCTGTGTATTATATTTTGAATTCAACTGAATTGAACAAGTTAGATTTAAAAACAGCCAAAAAGTCGAATTTCACCAATCATACCGTTTTAGAAGATTTAAATACTCAGAATGTTTTACAAATCAGTTTGAAATCGGGTTTCTTCAATTTGTTATTGTTGGACAATCAATTGAATTTACTCCAAGATCCAATTGCTTTGTTTGAGGATTCAAACTTTTCACCTACTTTGACTGCAGTTGTTGACACCAATTATCTTTGGGGTTATGATCCTGTGATTCAGCGTTTGATTTTATGGAATTTTCGGGAAAGAAATATTTATAGACAATCGGTTATTTTATCGGATAAAGCGACTGACGGATATTTTTCGGGTTTGATTTATGACAAAGGAAAAGTTTATTTGATCGGAATCAACAAGATTTTAGAATTTGATGAATATGCCAATTTGAATCGATTCATTGCTATCAATCCAGAATTTGAACAAATTCAAATCAAAGATCAATCGGTTTATTATTCAATCAAAGGCGAATTATTCAAGTTAAATTTAACTTCAGAAGTTATAGAAGAAATCGAAGTGATTTCGGGTTTCGATTATTTTTCTACAAACACGACTCATCTTTTTGTCTTAAAGGATAAGCTTATTTATATTTACAAACATCAAAAACCTTAATAAAATGCACATTGCCATTGCAGGAAATATTGGAGCGGGTAAAACCACTTTGACCAAACTATTAGCAAAAAATTTCAACTGGAAAGCTCAATTTGAAGCAGTTGACAACAATCCTTATCTGGATGATTTTTATAATGATATGGAAAAATGGTCTTTCAATCTTCAGATTTATTTTTTAGGAAGTCGATTCAGTCAGGTAAAGGAAATAAGAGAAAGTGGTGAAAATATCATTCAGGATCGAACGATACATGAAGATGCGCATATTTTCGCAAGCAATTTACATGATATGGGACTTTTGCAAACACGTGATTATGAAAATTATCTCACGGTTTTCAACTTGATGAATTCATTTGTTCAAGCACCGGATTTATTGATTTATTTGCGTGCTTCTATTCCTACTTTGGTCAAACAAATTCAACAAAGAGGTAGAGATTATGAAAGTTCAATTAGCATTGAATATTTGAATCGATTGAATGAAAAGTATGAGAGTTGGGTAAAAAGTTATGATGAAGGAAAACTTTTGATCATAGATGTGGACGATTTAGACTTTGTGAATAATCCTGAAGATTTGAGTTATATTTATAATAAAGTCGATGCAGAAATCAACGGTTTGTTTTAATCGTTAAATTAATTTGTTTTGCAAATAAAAAAGAGTGTTGATTTGAGAATCAACACTCTTTTTTGGTTATTGTTTTAAGGAATTAAATTTGTCCAATTCCTTCCATTTCAAATTCATCTTGTGAATTGTTTTGATTTCTTCTTTGCTCACGTTTGGATTGATTGAATCTATAAGTGAAGCTTAAATTGATCGATCTTACGCTCCATCTGTACTTCGAATCGATGTGGAAATCATCACCAAAAGAAGTCATTCTAAATGCTCGTGTGTTGAATAAATCTCTTACACTTGCAGTCAAAGTTGCGTTATCGTCGAATAAATCTTTACTGATTGACAAGTCCACTCCATATATAGGTTTTCTTTCGCTTTGAGCAGTTTTACTTCCACCTCTATACATTCCTGTCAATTGTACATTGAAATCTTTCGGCAAAGTGAAAGTTGAACTCAAACGTCCAAACCAACTGAATCCATCCCCATCAAAACTTGTAGTTCTCGAAACCATTTCACCATCAGCGTTCAAATACGAATCTGTGTATTCACCTCGGGTTGTGTATCCGTATAAATTGACGTTACCCATCAAATTCCACCAACTAAATGGTCTGATCATCATGGTCAAATCTCCACCGTATCTTTCGTCGGTTCCGATGTTAATTGGTTTAGAAACAATTACACCGCTTTCATCAACTGATTGATAACGTTGAATATTATCTTTTGTATGTGAGAAATAAACGTTTGGCGTCAACATTAGTTTGCCAATTTTCATGATATAAGAAAGTTCGTATGAATCAGTATATTGTGGATTCAAATCAGGATTTCCCATTCTCATATTTCTATTGTTGGCATAAGAAGTATATGGAATCAAATCCCAGCCTCTTGGTCTTCTAATTCTTCTACTATAACTCACTTGAAGTTGAGCATCATCGTGGAATTCATAACTCAAAAATAAACTTGGGAAGAAATCTACATAATCTTTGTTGATAGTTTCTTCGTTCAGAATAGATTTAACTGTTACATCAGAATTTTCCATACGTAAACCTGCAAAGAATGAAAAATCCCCAAACGCTCTACCATATTGAGCATAAGCAGCATATACATTTTGCAAATAATCGGTTCTATTGGCAAATTCTGTTACAGGTGTCCAAGTTCCATCTTCAAAATTATCTACTTTGAAATCGGTTAAATTTCCTGAGAATTCACCTCTCATTCCTAATTCCAATCTTCCATTATTCTCGAATGGGCGAATGTAATCAGCAGATAAATTTATATTTCTTCTGTATTGATCGTTGAACGCTCTTTCGGTGGTATTGATTAAATTTCCAGTTTCATAGAACATTCCATCTTCTTTTCCTTCAGAATAAGTCACTCTCGCATCTACGTTCAATTCGTGACCTTTGGTATCGAATTCGTGTTTGAAGTTGAAATTACCTTCTAAGTTAAAGTTTTTATCGTCTTCGTCTTGTGATCTTAGAGAAGAAGAAATCTCATTCATATCAGCATCATAATCGTAATAATTGATTCGAGATTTGTTCAAGTTATCACCGCTTCTAACATTGGCAGAAATTGTAAAAGTATTTTTATCGTCCAAGAGATACTCAGTTCCAAGCATCGCATTGAAACCATTTCTTGTTCTACCACCTTCACCATTCATATCTTCGTACCAAGGAATTCCATCGGCATCATATCGAGTAGTGAAAGACTCTCTTCTATTTTCTCTATCGGAATAACGATATCCGAAATTAGTAAAGTGATTCCATTTTCCAACTCTATAGTTTAAACTAACAGAAGCACCAGCAGTCGTTGGATGACCACCATAAACATTGACAGAACCATTCAATCCTCTCAGTCTTCCTTTTTTCAAAACGATGTTAATAATTCCTGCACTTCCTTCAGCTTCATATCGAGCCGATGGATTAGTAATTACTTCTACTCTTTCGACTATATCAGCAGGTAAACTTTGCAAAGCTTGTGCTGGATCCGAAATTCCTATAAGAGAAGATGGTTTACCATCGATAAGGATTCTTACATTTTCATTTCCTCTAAGACTTACATTACCTTCGCCATCTACTTGCACTGAAGGAACGTTGTCTAAAGCTTCAGACAATGAGCTACTACTCGCCATTACATCTTGCGACATATCATAGACTCTTTTATCTAAATCTATTCGATAGGCTTGTCTGCTGCTACCGGTAATAACTGCACCTTCAAGCGCAATCACCTCACCTTGATCCATTTTGATATCTTCTAATCTAATGTTTCTATTCAAGATTAGTTCTCTTTCGTAAGCAACTCCAGCAAAAGTTTCTATAGATAAAAGATAATTACCTTCTTCGGCTTCTAAAGAATATTCACCGGCATCGGTAGTAAAATCTTCTGCAACTATATCAAATGTTTCTTGATCCAATAAGGTAACAGTGGCAAATTCTAAAGGTTGTCCTTGATTATCAACGACTTTACCTTTAACATTATAAACTTGTGAAAACAAAATACTTGCAGTGAATATAAAAACTGCGGTGAGGACTTTTTTGGCTAACATTGTCTAATTTAAGTTTTACAATAAAAATGCCTTCGCATGTGAAGGCATTTATTTAACATTTATATAATTAATTATTTCAATTCTACTGAAGAATTTGAAACTTTCATTTGTTCTTTAGCTTTTTCTAAAGCTTGTCTTTTTTGCAATTGCTCAGCTGTCAACAAAGCATCGATTTCTTTTTGTCTTTGTTCATTCAACAATTGAAAATCTTTAGCAGTACCTGTTGCTCTAATGTCTGTTTTTTTCGCTGTGTACTTATCGTAGATTGCAAGAATCTCTGCTTTTTGAGTTGCAGATAAACCTAATTCAGTTTGCATTCTATCGAGATTATTTACAACTTCAACAGGTTGTGCTGTATTTGGTTTTTGTTGAGCATTTGCAAAGCCTACAAACGTAAATACAGCGGCAATAAATAATAATTTTCTCATAATGTGTTTTTTTAATGTTTAAATACTTATCCAATATTAAGCCAAAAGTGAGACTAATGTAATAATAATTTGTTAAATATTAATAAGCTTTTGCAAAAAGTACCTTAAATTTTGCTGGCTTACCAGAATAGAAGTCCACTTTCCCTTCTAAATCAACTTCATCAAAAGGAATACATCGAATTGTAGCTTTGGTTTCCTCTTGGATTTTAGCTTCAGTTTCATCTTCACCATCCCAATAGGCTGATACAAATCCACCTTTGTTTTCTATCACTTCTTTGAATTCATCATAAGTTTCAACTTCAGTGATGTGATTGTCTCTATAATCCTTTGCTTTATTGAAAATACTCGTTTGAATTTCATCTAATTTATCGACGATTAATTCCGGCAACCCTTCTAATTTTTCGAAAGATTTTTCTAAAGTATCTCTTCGTGCCAATTCAACTTGTCCTTTTTCCAAATCTCTTGGACCAATTGCGATTCTCAGAGGCACACCTTTCAATTCATATTCGTTAAATTTCCATCCAGGTTTGGTATTTTCATCATCGTCATATTTCACAGAAACACCTTTGGATTTCAAATCTTTGATCAATTGATCAGCGACTTCATCGATTTGAGATTTTTGTTCTTCATTTCTAAAGATAGGAACAATCACCACTTGAATTGGAGCCAATCTCGGAGGCAACACCAATCCATGATCGTCAGAATGCGTCATTATCAAAGCACCGATCAGTCTTGTAGAAACACCCCAAGAAGTTGCCCAAACATGCTTTAATTTACCTTCTTTATTTGCAAACTTTACATCAAAAGCCTTTGCAAAGTTTTGACCCAAAAAGTGAGAAGTACCAGCTTGAAGTGCCTTCCCATCTTGCATCAAAGCTTCTATACAAAGCGTTTCTTCTGCACCTGCAAATCTTTCGCTTGGAGTTTTATAACCTTTAACAACGGGCATACCCATAACGTTTTCTGCAAATTCTGCATAAACATCCAACATTTGACGTGTTTCTTCCCAAGCTCCTTCTTTGGTAGCATGAGCCGTATGACCTTCTTGCCAAAGGAACTCAGCCGTTCTTAAAAAGAGACGAGTTCTCATTTCCCATCGAACCACATTTGCCCATTGATTGATAAGAATTGGTAAATCTCTGTAAGATTGAATCCAATTTTTATAAGTACTCCAAATTATCGCTTCAGAAGTCGGCCTTACAACCAATTCTTCTTCCAATTTAGCTTCTGGATCAACCATTAATTTCCCTTCAGCATCTGGATTATTTTTCAGTCTATAGTGAGTAACAACCGCACATTCTTTTGCGAATCCTTCTGCATTTTTCTCTTCTGCTTCAAACATACTTTTGGGAACAAACAAGGGGAAATATGCATTTTGATGACCAGTTTCCTTAAATCTTCGATCCAATTCGGCCTGCATTTTTTCCCAAATTGCATATCCGTAAGGTTTGATCACCATACATCCTCTGACCTTTGAGTTTTCAGCCATACCAGTTTGAATCACCAACTCATTGTACCATTTTGAATAATCTTCGCTTCTCGCGGTTAGCTTTGCCATTTTAATTCTATTATTATGGAATTTAACATATATTTATTGGCATAAAAATTGCCACTTTATAATTAATCGCTATTTTTAGACTTTAAAGCTAAAACTAGGGAACAAATTTAAAATTTCTAACTGTAAAATGACAAAAATGAGCAAAGTTTACTTAAAACCTCGAAAAATCTTTAAATATTTTGGTGTTTTTGCCTTAATATTTGGAGTAACTTCTTGTGTTTCTTCTCAATCCACCGCTGCTACAAGTGGCGAAACGGACGGTATTTATTACAGCCCTTCAAAAGATGGTCAGATTGAGTCTTATACTTCTGCTGATGCTCAAGATTATGATATTAAAGTAGGTAGTCCTTATTTCGATGCGAATGGAAATGGAGCTGAGGATTTTTATTATGAAGATGCAACAGTAGCGGATAACAATCAATCCAACAACAACATCAATATATACACTGGCAACAATGTTTATTCCGGCTCTTCTTCGGGCAATTGGGGAAGATATGACGGAATTGACATCACAGTAAATAACTACGGATACGGATTTGGATCTCCATTCTGGCGTTTTGGTTATTCTCACTGGGGCTGGTCATGGGGCTTCGGCGCTTACTACGGATATAGCCCATATTGGTACAGTGGTTATTATGGTTATTATGGATATCCTTGGAGATATTGGGGATACTCTCCTTTTTATTACCCTGGATATTATGGACACTTTGGATACTATGGTTATGGCGGATACTACGGTTATGGAGGTTATTACGGCCATTATTACCCAAGAGGAACTGCTGTTAGACCTGGTTCAAGACCTGGCACGGGCTTATCTATGGGAGTGAGTCCACATAGAAGTGGAAATTTAGGCTTGAGAAATAATTCAAATACCCTAAACAATAACAGAAATATCAGAACTGGTAGTACCGTAAGAACTGGTAATGCTGTCAGATCTACCAACAATGTTAGACAAGGAGGTAATGTTAGACAAAACAATCAAGCAACGGTTCAAAATAATAACAGACCTGTGAGAGGTAGTGTGCAAAACGCTAATCAATCACAAGTGAGTACAAATAATGTTAGAAGAACAAATACTCCGAGTAATGATAATAGAGTAATTAGACAAAACCAAAACACTACTACAAATCAAGGCAATATTAGAACCAATCGTCCAGTTCGTGCAACTGCACCGGCTAACATTAGACCAAATACACCACGTACTCAGCAAATAAGTCCAAACAGACAGCAGCCAGTACGTCAACAACAAATAAGACCGAATACTCGTAGTAATTCTAATATGCAGAACAATAGAATGCAACAGCAGCGACCTTCACAAAATATTAGATCAAACTCTAATCCTACTATGCGTCAACAACCAACAACTGCTCCTTCCATGAGATCAGGTGGAATGAACAGCGGTAGCATGAGGAGTTCAGGAGGTGTAAGAAGCTCTGGAGGCTCTATGAGAAGATAAAATTAGAAAGAGCCTAATTTGATAGGCTCTTTTTTAAATCAAAAAAAACAGTCATAAATTAATTTTATAATGAAAAGAATATTTGCAGGATTTGTAATTTGTGCAACAACTATACTTAATGCACAGAATGTACAAGACTTGAATTCAATGTCTGCGCACTCCAATGAAATCAATTCCGGAAGTGCGAGATACATAGGTATGGGTGGAGCTATGGGTGCTTTGGGTGGAGATATTTCGGCCACCGAACAAAACCCAGCTGGTGCAGCTATAGCCATAACCTCGGACGTAAATGTCACTATGGGAGTTAGCACTTACAAAAATGAAGCGAGGTTTGGTAATAATATTTACAAAACAGACGATAATTCATTCAACTTCCAAAATGTTGGTGCGAATTTCGTTTTTCATAATCCATCAAGTGCGTGGAATCGTTTTGCGATTGGCGTGAAATATAGCGAGGAAAACTTCGACAATTGGATCAAATTGGGTAGAAATGACAATATTACAGCTACTTATTTGACCAGTGAAAATCCAGATCAATACACGACTTATACGATGGCTGGCTTTCAAGACTTAGTCGAAGCTTATAAAGTTAAAACTTCAATCGATTTCGGTGCCAGTTATAAAGATCAATTATTCTTAGGTTTAGGAGTTAATTTTCATGAGGTTAGATATGATAATTATGTAGTATTTGACGAAGATACTGATGGTACGGTTTACAGATATGATTTGAATGGTACACCATATTCTTCGAGAGCTTCGGGAATTTCTTTGAATGCGGGTGTTATTGGTAAAATCCAAGATAATTTCCGTTTAGGTTTGGCTTATCACAGCCCGACTTGGTACACCAATGTGGAAGAGAATTTTTATGCGGATTTAGAAATTAGTGACAATAATTATTCTTACGATTATTACTTTTCTAAGTACGATAGGAATTCAAATGGACGCTTGGTTGCAAGTGCTGGAATTGTTATCGATAAATCACTTGCGCTTAACGCGGATTACACCTTACATATGAACGGTTCAAATAAATTCAAACCGAGTGGATATTTTACTGATACCAACAGCTTTTTAGATGATTATTACAAATCGAGTAGTGAAATCCGAATTGGTGGTGAATATAGAATTGATCGATTTAAATTGCGTGCTGGATATAACTTTGTACAAACACCATTTGATGATTTAACATTGACTGCTGATTTGGGCAATGGAACTCCAACAACAACCAATTTTTCTGAAATCATCAGAGGTGATATCAATAGAATTAGCTTTGGTTTAGGATATGACTTTGGTGGATTTTATTTAGATGCTGCCTACCAATTCCAAAACCAAGAATACAATTATATCTTTGGAAATGCTGATTATGTCGATTATGATCATGGTGCAAATGAAGTTTATTATGCAGCCATTCCAATGAATGAAAATTATAATTTCGTTTCAAAAATCAAAAATACAAGAGGATTATTTTTATTAACCGCTGGTTGGCAATTCTAATCTTCAGATAAAATAAAATCCCGGCTGTTTCAAATGAAATAGCCGGGATTTTTTATTGATTTTTTTTGGATGAGAATTAATTAATCGCTTCGCTTTTTTCTAAGTCAGCTACCAACTCTCTCCATTCTTCTAATTCAGGAACACCTGGTTTTCTTTTACCAAAAAATTGAACGATGATTTCACCATTTTCGTTGAAAACTTCTACAGAAGTTACCATTCCATCAGTCGTAGGTTTTCTAACTACCCAAGTTTCGTGAATTCGTTTCGTATCTAAATGTAAATTAAAATCTGGATCCATAACATTTATCCAGCTTTCAAACCACATTACTTTATTGATTTCGCCGGTGTGAATTTGAATATTACCTCTATTGCCCACAAAAACCATGATAGGGAATTTTCTTTCTGCAGCTAAATTCAATAAATCAACTACTTTTTCATTGTCGATTTTATTGGCGTAATTTTCATTAGGAGCCAATCTTAAAGCTTGCGAACGAGTCACTCCATATTTTCTGGTCATACCAAAGAAATCATGGGTGTCTTTCAACTCAACCCATTCGCGTTGAAATCCTTCAACATCGATTTCAGTGTCAGGTTTTTCTACTTCATTGTTTACAAATTCCTCAATTGTAAATTCAGGATTTTGGTTTTCTGCAGTAAATTCTTTCACTAAATTGATATATTCGAATTCATTGCTCAATGGTGTCAAATAAATTTTGTGTATCGCCAATCCATCTTTACCAAAAAATTGTAATGACTTATTTTTTCCATCTTCTACTGCGAAGGCATATTTCCATTGTGATAAAAATATTCTCATATCTATGTCCTCACCTACGAACAATTGTGCATGTGGACTTGAAAAATCTGGATTCAAATAAACTCCTTTGCGTTCATGAACACATTCGTCGTTACGCGTAAGAGCCATTACTTTTCCAAGTTTTTCGATTTGTTGTAAAATTTCAGAAAATTTACTTTCCAAAACCGTTACTCCCTCACCTATTTGTGTAGTTAAAAGTTCCATTTCGCTCACACCTAATTGGTCGGCTGCGTTTTTTATTCTCAAACGAGGTTGTTCAGCTTTCAAAGCTTCCCATTTCGTTTTTAAATCTTCAATTGTATATTTCATTTTAATAATAATTGCAATTATTTCTAATAATATTTATTCAATTAATTCCCAAAAACTATCATCGGATCACTTGTAATAGGATGTTTACAAATTGCACAAGGAAAATCATAAGCATCACTGATGATCTGTTGTTGAAAAACTTCATTTGGTTTTCCGTAAGACATTACCTCTCCATTTTTCATTAACAATATTTTATCTGCATATCGAGCGGCTAAATTTAAATCATGCAAAACTACAATTGCAGAGTTCTTACCTTTAGAAAATTGGTTGACTTTTTTAAGAACTTTGTATTGATTTCTTACATCTAAATTATTCAGAGGTTCATCTAAGAACAATAATCTAAATTCAGTCTCATTCTTTAATTGGGCGAAAACTCTCGACAAATGTACGCGTTGTTTTTCTCCTCCTGACAAATGATTGTATTCTTTATCTTTTAAATGAAGAATTTCAAAATCATCCATTGCATCAAAAACAATGTCCCAATCGCTCTGACCTGGAGCTGAGTTGAAATAAGGATATCTACCCATAAGTACGACATCTTTTACAAGTAAGGGAATATCATTTGAATTCGACTGAGAAAATTTAGCTTTATGAAATGCCAACTCTTTGAAATCCCACGCTTTGAAATTTTTATCGTTGAACAAAATTTTATTTTGATCAGAAATTTCAATTTCATTCGCCAATATATTTATCATAGTGGATTTTCCTGCGCCATTAGGTCCTACTATAGCCAACACTTCTCCATATTCCAAAGACACATCAACTCCTTTTAGAATTGTGTGATTTTTATGAGAAAAATGTATTTGTTTGGCTTTAAGCATATCACATGGATTTTTTATAACGTATTAGAATAGCGATAAAAATAGGTGCTCCTAAAAATGCGGTCAAAACTCCAATAGGAACTTCGGCTGGTGCTACTACAACTCTACTGAAAGTATCGGCGAGCAATAATAAAATGGCCCCTACAACTGCTGACAATGGAAGAATCAATTGATAATTTGATTTAAAAATCAATCGAAGAATGTAAGGGACAATTAACCCTACAAATCCAATCGTTCCAGAAAATGCTACACAAATACCCACCATTAGTGCTGTCAATAGAACTATTTGCCTTTTTACACCTTCCACATTTATTCCTAAGTGTTCAGCATCTTTTTCACCCAACATCAAAGCATTCAATGCTTTCCCTTTGTTCATCAACAATATATAGGAGATCAAAATCACGATTAATAAAATTGCGTTTTTTGACCATGTAGCCGCAGATAAACTTCCCAAGGTCCAAAAAGTAAGATCTCTTAATTGTTCTTCTTTGGACAAATAGATCATAAAACCAACGATTGCAAATCCGAGTGAACTGATAGCAACGCCTGACAGCAACATTATCGTCACATTCGTTCTACCCGAGGTTATTGAAATTCTATAAACTAAAATCGTTGTGAGAAGTGCTCCGAAAAAAGAAGCAATGCTCAACAATGAATTTTGAACAATTACAGGCAAAAATTGATTAAAATAACTTCCGAGCACAATGGTTATTGCAGCCATCAAAGTCGCTCCAGATGTTATACCGATCAGATCAGGAGTAGCCAATGGATTTTTAAATATTCCTTGCATGACTGTACCTGAAACTGCCAAAGCACTTCCAATCAAAATTGCCATCACTATTCTCGCCAATCGTACTTCTAAAAACACATATCGATCGGTGATGCCAACGTCATCAGAATTACCAGTAAAAAAACTTTCAATAATGACTAAAATAGATTGCTCTTGAAAATCATAAATACCCATATACATTGCCCCTATTGAAATCAACAACAATGAAGCAATACTGATAAAAAGGTAAATAAATAATTTTCTCTTCATTCTAAATATTTACAAATAAACCAAGGTTTACTTGTTCATAACTTCGATTAACTTTTGGTTTAATTCTAAAGCAGCTTCACCCGTTCTCGGTCCAAAATTCGTCATCAAGCCACCATCCATAGTAACTACTCTCTGATTAATTCCAGCATTTGTTTTTTTAACTCCAGGGAATTCTAACAAAGCTTCCATTCCTCCGAAAGCCTCAAAACCTTTGTCATAAAACATGATAACATCAGGATTGATTTGCAATAAAGCCTCAGGAGTCAATGGTTTGAAATCTTCAAATTCAGTGATAGCACCTTCGCCACCAGCCAATTCTATCATAGCTTGCATGGCTGTGTTTTTCCCAGCAACCAATAATAAATTTTCTCTTGCATAAATGAATAAAACTTTAGGTTTTTCTTCAAAAGCTTCGACTTTTGCGAAATCTGAATCTATTTTATCGATCAAATGCTGATAATCTTCTACATCTATAATTTCAGCTATGTTTTCAATCAAAGATTTGGCTCCATCTATCGAATAATCATGCTCTACATTTTCCAATCTTATTTGGGATTTATCGATTTGTTGAAACAATTCAGTATTTATATCTTTTTGTGAATATAAAATAATGGTTGGTGAAGTTGACAAAATAGGTTCTATTGTCAACTGATTGACATGCCCAAGGTCTATCGCATCTATGCCTTCTGGATAAGTACTCGTAACATCTCTTCCTACGATTTTCTCACCTTCTCCCAAAACATATATAGTTTCAGTAATGGCTCCACTCAAAGAAACTAACCTTTCAGCTTCTATGTTAGAATCTTCTTGCTTTAATGTAGGCTCGGATTTACAAGCCACAATAAAAGACAATGCTAATATCGAATTTATTATCAGTCTCATACTCTATTTTTTACAAATTATTTAAAAACACTCTTGAATTTAATTAGTCTAAATAAAGGGCAAATCTAATCATATTAAATTGATATTAAAATATTATGTGCTCATAAATTTTCATAAAACTGTGAAATAAAAAAAGTGGTGAAAGATAATTTCACCACTTCTTTTGATTGACTTCGTATGTATAATTAATTCGAATAATTCGGTGCTTCCTTAGTGACTATTACATCATGTGGATGACTTTCATTCAATCCTGCATTTGTAATTTTTACAAATTTAGCATCTCTGATCAAAGCTTCTATATCTGGCGTTCCACAGTATCCCATACCTGCTCTCAAACCTCCACAAAGTTGATAAACCACATCAGCCATTCTACCTTTATATGGTACTCTACCTTCGATTCCCTCCGGAACTAATTTTTTATTTTCCGATTGAAAATAACGGTCTTTACTTCCTCTTTTCATAGCAGAAAGTGAACCCATTCCTTGATAAGTTTTAAATTTTCTTCCTTGATAAATCACTTCTTCACCAGGAGCTTCTTCAGTTCCGGCAAACAAACTACCAATCATCACACAATTAGCACCAGATGCAATGGCTTTTACGATATCCCCAGATAATTTAATTCCACCATCAGCAATAACAGACACATTTTTTGTCGAAGCATATCCATATACTTCATTGATAGCTGATAGTTGAGGCACCCCAACGCCAGCAACAACACGAGTTGTACATATAGAACCTGGTCCAACTCCAACCTTTAAAACATTGGCTCCAGCATCGATCAAATCTTTTGCAGCTGCAGCAGTTACTATATTTCCTCCGACTATATCTAAATCTGGAAATGCATTTCTAACTTCTTTGATTTTGTCGATCACTCCTTTTGAGTGTCCGTGTGCAGAATCCAAAGCTATGATATCTACTCCTTTATCAACCAAAGCCTGTATTCTCTCCAAACTTTCATTGCCCACTCCAATTCCCGCACCTACCCTTAAACGGCCTCTATTATCTTTACATGCATTTGGATAATTGGTCAAATTGTCAATGTCCTTGATTGTAATTAAACCGATAAGCTTAAAATCATCATCAACTATAGGTAACTTTTCAACCCTATTTTTTAGTAAAATTTCTTTTGCTCTATCCAAATCGGTGTTAATATCAGAAGTGATGATATTTTCTTTGGTCATCACATCTTCGACCAGTTGATCCATATTGGTTTGATAACGTATATCACGATTGGTAATAATTCCCACCAACGTTCTATCTTCTTCGATAACTGGCAAACCCGAAATGCTGTATTGCCTCATCAAATCTTCAGCATCTTGAAGCTTATGATGACGACTCAAAGTAATCGGATCTGAAATCATTCCGTTTTCCGAACGTTTAACAGTATCGACTTGAGCTGCTTGCTCCTGAATGCTCATGTTTTTGTGAATGAATGATAAACCACCTTCACGCGCCAGAGCAATCGCGAGTTTAGCTTCTGAAACCGTATCCATCGCGGCTGAAACCAAAGGAATATTCAATTGGATCTTGTCGGTCAATCTCGTTGTTAAAGAAACTTGGTTGGGTAAGACTTCCGAATAAGAAGGCACTAACAGTACATCATCGAAAGTGATTGCGTCTTGTATAATTTTGTTTGATAAAGGCATTGCTTTTTGCCAAGCAAATTTAAATAATTTTTAATTGATTCTATCATGTTTTTAAAATTAAAACTCAAAAAAATCGAATTTTACAATTCATTAAGCACTCAAACAATAAAATGTTCTTATTTTCGCATGAATTAAAATACAGTGGCAATGAATAATTCTTTTAAAAAGTGGAATCAACTGATTGGTATCATATTGTTCATCATCGCATCTTCAATTTATCTTCTAACCATGGAGAGAGAATTGAGTTTTTGGGATTGTGGTGAATTTATTGTTTCAGCTTCAAAATTAGGAGTTACTCACGCGCCTGGTGCCGCTACCTTCCAACTAATCGGAGCCTTATGGTCAACTTTAGCTTTTGGTGATGGAGGAAGTTATGCCATTGTCATGAACTCTATGTCTGCGATAAGCAGTGGTGCTACCATAATGTTTTTGTTTTGGACGATCACACACTTTGCGAGAAGAATGTTTTCTGTGACAGTAACCAATCATATCAATGATGACAATTACAACACTCAATTGACAAAATCCCAAAAATACATTGCTTTGGGAAGTGGAGTAATTGGCGCAAGTGTTTTTATGTTTAGTGATACTTTTTGGTTTTCGGCTGTAGAAGCAGAGGTTTACGCCATGGCATCTTTATTCACGTCAATTTTGATTTGGTTAGGTTGTAAATGGGAAGAGGAAAAAGACAAAAAACGAGCGGATCGATGGTTTCTATTGATTTCTCTTTTGATCGGATTGTCAACAGGCGTTCACTTCATGGTTATTTTAGCCATACCTGCAGTGTGTTATTTGTATTATATAAAGAATTATAAATTCACCATCAAATCATTCATCATAGCCAATGTACTAACCGCTGCATTTCTTGGATTTGTATATAAAATATTATTCGAGTCAATCATGACTTTCTTTGGTGAAACTGAAGTTTATGTGGTCAACAACTTTGGTTTACCATTTAATTCAGGAACTATAGTTGCTGCATTGATTTTGGCATTAGTCTCTTGGTTAGCCATCAAATACACTACAAAATACAATTGGAGAATCGCCAACACCATGGTGCTTTCTACGATATTTATGCTCATTGGATTTTCAGCCTGGTTGATGATTCCTATCAGAGCTAACGCCAATCCACACATGAACTTGAACGATCCTGACACTGCTTTAGGAATGTTGGATTATTTCAACCGTGTTCAATATGGAGATTGGCCAACAGTTTATGGAGCCGCTTATACCGCTCACATTGCTGACGATGGGATTGAAACTGAACCTAACGGAAATTATAAAACCAAAATAACTGGTAAAAACTACATTAAAGATCGTCAACTCAAAAAATATGTTTGGGTGTCTGATAAAAGAGCTTATGAATATGGGAAAAACCATGTTCAATTCATGCCTAAAATGTTTAGCAACGATCCTAATGTTATGGAAAACTATGCTGCCATGTATGGGTTTCCTGAATTTGAATTGAACACAAATTTCTTCAATAAGCTTTCTGACCCACCTGAAATCAGAGCTCAAAAAAGACAAATTGCCGAGCAACAATACAACGAATTGCTTCAGAAAAAACATGATGGAAGTATTAAAATTTCAGATTTACAAAGAAATTCTGAATTGCTGATTATACATCCACCGACTTTGGCTCAACAACTGAATTATTTCATCGATTTCCAGTTGGGCTATATGGGCTTCCGATATTTTATGTGGAATTTTTCAGGTCGACAAAACGATTGGGAAGGAAATATGGAAGTTACACGAGGCAATTGGATCACTGGAATTCCTATCATAGACAATGCAAGGTTAGGTGATCAATCAAAATTACCGGCGAAATTTAAAGACAATAAAGCCAACAATAAATATTATATGCTGCCACTGATTCTCGGATTGATTGGTTTCTTTGTGCAACTCAACAGAAACGTAGTTCATTGGTGGGCGATTTTATCATTGTTCTTATTGACAAGCGTAGGAGTTCTATTTTACACCAGTGTCAAACCATTTGAACCAAGAGAAAGAGATTATGCATTGGTTAGTTCCTTTTATGCATATGCGATCTGGGTAGGACTTGGAGTACAAGGAATTTATTTGTTATTAAAATATTTATTAAAAAATAAAATCAACACAAAAGCAGCTATTGCCATTCCAGTTATCTGTTTGGGTGTTCCAATATTAATGGGTTTCCAAAATTGGGACGATCACGATCGTTCTAAAAGAAGAGGTGCTTATGCATTGGCGTACAACTATCTCAGCAATTTAGATCAAAATGCAATTCTTTTCGTTTATGGAGACAATGACACTTATCCTTTGTGGGGACTTCAAGAAACAGAATTGTTCAGAGATGATGTAAAAATTGTCAATTACACTTTATTGGGTGCTCCATGGAATATAGAACAAGTGCTTAGAAAAACTTATAATGCAGAAGCTCTACCTTCTAAATTAGAATATAAAGATTATCAATTGAGCACAAATGACAACATCATGGTTGTTGCAAGAAACATACGTTCGAGATTCTCTGAAATTCAAAGTATAATTTCTTCAGAATTGAGTTTGAGCGAAGTCATGAGTTTACCTCCAAACGAAATTTCTCAACACTTAGCTGACCCTGGGTACGACCCGATGGGAGTTTTAGAATTCTACAACGAAATCAAACCTTTCGAAGAATTTTACAACAAAGAAAGCATGACAGTACAAGAAGCTTACGAATTCTTGATGAATAATGATAATCCTGCCAAACAAGCAATTGCAAGGCATTTTGGATATCCTTTAGGATCGGTTAACTTTTTACCAGTAGATAAATTAACTTTACCTGTCAATAAAGAAAATGCGATCAAACACGGTATAGTTTCGGCCAAAGATGCTGATCAAATGGAAGATTTCATCACTATAAATATTGGCAGACAACAATTGTACAAACCAGAATTATTGATGATTTCAATGTTTGCTGAATACGAATGGGACAGACCTATTTATTTCAGTGGTGGTGGAATTTCAGATCCAGGAAATATTTTCTGGTTAAATGATTATTTGGAAAACAATGGATTTACTTACAAATTAGTTCCAATAAAAACTCCTTTTGGTAAGGATGGAAAATTAGGTAGAAGCAATCCAGAGAAAATGTATGAAAATTTCCAAAATTTAGAATGGGCAAATTATCACAAAGACAATGCTTCATTTTCAAATACCGATAGAAATTACACCAACACTTACAGAAATATCGCAAGTCGTTTGGCTCAAGATTTAATCGAACTTGGTGAACATCAAAAAGCCAAAGAAGTTTTGGATAAAGTGATGGAAATGATTCCAGATCAACCGAGATATGATTATGGATTAGGTTTGGATAGAATTTCACAATTGTATCAAACGCTTGGCGAAACTGAAAAAGCGGAAAAGCTGATCAATAGTACGCGCGATCGTTTGGTAGAAAAAATAAATTTCTATGAATCCCTACCACTACATTTGAGATATACGGTAGCTTCAGAATTGGCTTCTGCAAGAAGTGATTATTCGATCATGGTTTATGGCCAAGTAAGTACTTTACTTGAAAAATCTGATACAGCTGAAGCAATGAAAGTTTTCGCAGCAGAATTTGACCCAGTCAAACAAAAGTTCATAGAAACTTATCAAACAGCAACTATGAGCGGAGAACCTGACTCAAACGACAAAAATATTATCGATGGTCAAATCAACTTTATCAGTGAATTGTTAGGAATTGCAGATATGATTGATACCGTTTATGCTGAAAAACAAACCGAAGAAATTTATAATTTATTAATCAATAATTAAAACAAGATTTTTATATACATGAAAAAACTAATTTTTAGCACCCTACTTACGGCTATGAGTGTATTTACTTTAAATGCACAAGAAGGATTATTGGGCGGGGGACATTTTGGAGCACCCATTGGAAATGCCTCGGATTTTTTCAACTTCAACTATGGAGCTAATGTCAGTTATCTTTACCCTGTCATGGATGGAATACATGTGGGAGGGAAAGTAGGATTGGATTTTTATTCTGGTAAAAATGTTCCCAATACTATGTATAAAATGAATGGAATGAGCTTACTTTCATTGAGTGCAAGTGGTCAATATGATTTTACTGATCAATTTTATGCTGGAGGTGATTTAGGTTTTGCTTTAAGTTTAAACAACAACTACAAAGGTGGATTTTATATAGAACCCAAAGGTGGTTGGCAAAATGATTGGATTCAAGTTTATGTGTTTTACAAAAACATTTCTGCTAAATCCAAAAGACGTACCTTGAATGACGTTAAATTATCAAGCATTTCAACCTTCGGTGTAGGTGCGAATTATAAGTTTTAATACCCTATTTTAAGAATAAAAAGAAACCGTCTCAATTTCATTGCTGAGACGGTTTTCTATTTTATTGCATAGGAATTATTTGATTTTAATATCAAATGGCATTCTCACCAAAATTCCTTTATTTTCCTTCATAAATTTCAAATCTTTATAGATTTTAAAGTATTCTTCTCCCAGCTCTTGTTGAATGTATTGTTCAGATTTAACCATCGACATATCATTCAAAATCTCTTCAATTCCACCTTTTCTATACGGATGGCTCGATATTGAATAATTCTCGAGTCCAGCTTTTGCAGCGGCAGCCTCAATTGCATCATCCAAAGTTCCTAAAGCATCCACAAGTCCGAGTTCCAAAGCTTGCGCTCCTGTCCAAACGCGTCCACCTCCTACAGCATCCACTTCCTCAAAAGTCATATCTCTCGCATTGGAAACATGGTTTACAAAAACTTTATAAACATTTTCAGTCATTTCAGTCATGGTTTCCATTCCTTTGTCAGTCATAGGTCTAAAAATTCCATTCAAGAAATCAGAATTTTCATTGGTTTTCACTATATCTGTAGTTATTCCATGATTGTTCATCAAAGTTTGAATGTTTGGAACCATTCCTAAAACACCAATTGAACCTGTGATAGTATTTGGACTTGTGAAAATCGAATCAGCTTCCATCGCAATATAATATCCACCTGAAGCTGCTAAATCACCGAAAGAAACGATGATAGGTTTTTTCTGACGAAGTTGTTTCAACTCATATAAAATCTCTTCTGCGGCATCGGCACTTCCACCAGGAGAATTCACTCTTAAAACAACAGCTTTGATTCTATCGTTTTCGGCTAACTTTCTAATTTCATTCTTATAAACTTCCGATTGAATACCAGAAAATCCATCTCCTGAAGTAATCACTCCTGAAGCATAAAGTACAGCAATTCTATCTTTATGTGTATTAGGTTTCAAAGTTCCGGCATAATTTGCCAAACTTATGGTATGCTTGTCCAAAACTTTTTGAACGGATTCATCTTCTTTTATATCCAATTCTAAACGTTTCGCCAAAGCTTTCTGATAATCACTTTCGTGAACTAACTTATCGACCAATTTTGCATTCAAAGCTTTTTCAGGATTGAAAGCATCTAAACTATCGATACTCGTATTTAATTCTTCTAAACTAACACCTCTCAACTTTGCGATTTCAGTCGAATATTCCTTCCAAATTCCATTCAAAAGAAATTCCATTTGCTCTCTATTTTCTTCGGACAAATCATTTCTCATAAAAGGCTCAACTGCTGATTTATAATCGCCATGACGAATCACTTGAAAATCGATTCCATATTTATCGCCAAAATCTTTATAAAACATCACTTCACCACTTAAACCTTGAAGGAAAAGCATTCCCATAGGGTTTTGGAACAATGAATCCGCGGTAGAGTTCAATATATAAGCCGCTTGATCAGAGTTATGTGAATAGGAATAAATAAACTTTCCAGATTCTTTGAAATCTATCAACGCATCTCTAATATCGGAAAGTTGTGAGGAACCACCATTAAAAGAACTTACTTTTAAACTAATTCCTTCGATTCTATCATCGTTTTTTGCGTTTTCTATTGACTTAATAATATTTCTAAAGTAAACACTTTCGCCTGTAGTTGGAGCGAAAATAGAAAATTCATTTTCCATACTACTTTCCTTAATCGGCATATCCAAAGTTATTTCCAAAACAGAATTCTGTTTTGGTCCTTTACTCTTAAACATATCTCCCGCAGCAGAAAACATTAAAAAGCCGATAAATACTAATAATACCAACGAAAAAGTTAGTAAGTTGCCCAGTATTACAGCCAAAACATTTCTAAAAAATCTTTTCATTATTAAGGTTTATTTATTGTTATTTGTATATATGTCTATCAATAGTGTCATTTTGTTACTTGGAAGTAACTTAAAAAATAAAAAAAAGAATCTCGAGTTAGCTAAACAGCTTATCAATCAAGAGATTGCAGAGATCGTAAAAGAATCAGAAATTTTAGAAAGTGAAGCTGAAGATTATGAAAGCTCAAATACTTTTGTGAATCAAACGATAAAAATCCACACTGATTTATCGCCCATGCAATTGTTAAATAAAATTAAACAAATAGAAAAATCTATGGGTAGAGTTTATGATTTGAATGCAGAAAGGTATCAAGATAGGATTATAGACATAGATATATTGACCTTCAATGAGTTACGCTTCAAATCCTATCATTTACACATTCCTCATCATCAGATACATACCAGGAAATTTCTAAATAATATCACAAATTTCCTTTTAAAAGGATAATTTTGTTAAATTTGCTAACTAATTGTATTTTGATTTAGAATAGAATAATAACCAACCAAACAATATTTTATGAGAAAGATTTTTTTACTCTCTTTAATGTTAATCTTTTCGCAATTGACTTTAGCGCAAGAAAATACGAAAAAAAGATTTACTAACAGTGACAAAGAGTATAATGATTGGTACGCTTCCTTATTTGTAGGGGCAAACTCACTACAGAACACTGACTTAGTGAGTTGGGGATATGGATACGGATTCAATCCAGGATATGATGTTCAACTGCAACTAACCAAAGAAGTAACACATGCATTTGGTATTTCTTTAATGGGTCAGCATGGTAGAACATCTCAGTTCGGAGAAGGTCCACATTTGGATACTCGCCAAGAATGGGAAGGTAGAACTACCTACTATGGATTATCGCTTATCGGAGATTTAAACTTGAGTATGCTTTTTAGAAGAATTGACAACAAATCTCAATTCAAATGGGCATGGCATGTTTATGCCGGAGCTGGAATTCTTGCGTATGAAGCTGAAAGAAAACCAACCGATGGAAGTATGGATTGGGCAACTATTGATGATGTAAAGTTCAACGATCGATCAATTTTCGCTCAAGTGGGTACTGGAGTTAGACATAGACTTAGCCGTAGATTGGACTTAGAACTTAGAGCTATGTATGTGATGACAGGTGACGAAGAGTTCGACGCTTCCGGTGAACCTGTTCCAGGTCAATTCACTTTGGCTGATATCGAAGAAGGTCGTGATGACAATATGTTGACACTTTCTTTAGGTTTACATTATAAATTTGGAAAACATGACGAATCTTTACAATGGCATGATCCGTTAAGAGCGGTAGCTGTAATTCCAGCTGAAAGTACTCCTTGTATGGATACAGACAACGACGGAGTTTGTGACTTCTTAGACAGATGTCCTGATACTCCTGAAGGAATGGCAGTGGACGGAGCAGGTTGTCCTTTAGATGCTGATGGAGATGGAGTTCCGGATTCAATTGATGAATGTCCTACAATTCCTGGACCTCCGACCAATAATGGCTGTCCTTTACCTCTAATTGAAGTAAGTATCGGTGAAATCGCTGCTACTATCAGCAATACAATTCAAGGAATTGAATTCGATTTTGACAGTGATGTCATTCGTCAGATCTCTTATAAAAAACTTGATGAAGCTTTCTACATCTTAGAAGCGCATCCAGAATATAGATTCATCGTCGAAGGACATACTGACGCTGCAGGATCTGCTGCTTACAACCAAAATTTATCAGAAAGAAGAGCTGCATCTGTAGTTCGCTACTTGGTGAACAAAGGAATTCCTTCGAATCAATTGATTCCTGTAGGAAAAGGAAAATCTGAGTTGAAACACCCTCAGTGTGATCCTCCATCCAATTGTCCTGCTGTTCTAAACTTGGAAAACAGACGTGTAATTTTCAAACCTTACGATGATACTGTTGAAGGTATTGAATTCAAATATTAATATTATTTAATCCTTATATCAAAGAGCTTTCTCGATTGAGAAAGCTCTTTTTTTATGGCAATTATCTATGTTTAAATAAACTATTTATTTCAATTAATTCAATAGATTTAATGCATAAAAAAACAGTCCTAATGAATTAGAACTGTTTTATAAATCTTCAATTTAAATGATTTTATTTTTCTTTCAATAAATCTCTAATTTCAGTCAATAAAGTTTCTTCAGCTGAAGGTGCAGGTGGTGCTGCCTCAGCTATTTCTTCATTTTTACGCTTCATTTTATTCAATGTTTTAACCATAAGGAAAACAACCAAAGCTAACAACAAAAAGTTGATTCCAACGGTGATAAAATTACCATAAGCTAAAATCGCAGCTTCAGGCGCTGCCTCTCTTGCAGCCTCTAATGTAGCACCTGCAGGAATCAATTCTGAACCTTCTCCCATAGCAATATAAAAACTACTGAAATCTGGTTTACCAACAATTGCACCGACGATAGGCATCACCAAATCATCAATTATACTTGTAATAATAGTTCCGAAGGCTCCACCGATAATCACACCGACAGCCATGTCGATGGCATTACCTTTTACAGCAAATTCTTTAAATTCTTTTACTATTCCCATATCATTTAAGTTTAAATAAATTAATTCTCTTTTAATTCCCAACGAATTTTTGTTTCGCCTTCTACCATTCCCCATTCATCAGCCAATCCGCCATTGATTTCAACCACAAATTTAGAATCTGCTTCTGCAGCTGCTACAGTTCCTCCAACCGCTTCAGAATCTGCACCTGGTTGAGCGTTTCTTGCAATATTGATCAAAACTGAATCTTTGTCGAAATACATAATATCCAAAGGAATTCTTGTATTCTTCATATAAAATGTATGTTGCCTAACTTCATGGTCACCAAAAATAAAAAGCATCCCAAAGTTTTCATCCATTTGTGATCGATCCATCAATCCCCTCGCACGTTTATTTTCAGTATCTGCAATTTCTATATCGATTTTCCTAAAAGCTTCGCCTTCACCATTTATAAATTCCAGTTCACCATCTTTGGTAAATTCAATTTCTACTATATCAGCAACAACCGATGATGATGAACTGCTTTTGTTTTCACAAGAAAATA
>Ga0209487_1000567_pt1 | contig 33271 bp, 32 predicted proteins | sample Poulit2012_FD_187524 | JGI IMG/M metagenome (GOLD analysis project Ga0209487, IMG submission 187524) | Agricultural soil microbial communities from Georgia to study Nitrogen management - Poultry litter 2012 (SPAdes) (version 2) | ecosystem: Environmental > Terrestrial > Soil > Agricultural land...
AGATAGGAAGTAACGGGCCGGGGCAGGTGGTATACCTCGCCGGGCCAGGGCTTAGAGATGACATCCAAAAACGCCGCCGTGTCCCGCACGGTCCGGGTGAGCACACCGTCAGTGGATAGGCCGATGCCATCGCCATTAAGCGGGCCCTTCGAGACGAGGCCCCGGCTCGGCTTGAGCCCGACCAGGCCACAGGATGCGGCGGGAATCCGGATCGAACCGCCGCCATCGCTGGCGTGTGCCACCGGCACAATCTGGGAGGCCACCGCCGCGCCCGCGCCCCCGCTGGAACCACCCGCACCGCGTTCTAAGTCCCAGGGCGTGCGCGCCGGGGGAGCCACCGCTGGCTCCGTATAGGGCGGGAGCCCAAATTCGGGGGTATTCGTCTTGCCCACCATGAGCGTGCCGGCCTGACGCAAAAGCGTGACGATCCCGTCGTCTTCTTCCGCGACGTACTCGGCCAGCGCCGCACTCCCAGCGGTGTAGCGCACTCCCGCCACCGGCGTGAGGTCTTTTATTGGGCACGGAACCCCAAGCAGGGGCGGCAATGGCTCGTCACTGTCTGCCGCCGTCCGCAATAATTCCTCTGCGGCCTCGGCTTGTTCCAAGGCAAGTTCGGGTGTGGTGGTGATGAAGGCACCAACTTGCGGACCGATTTCTTCTGCCCGGTCGGAGGTGTGCCGGGCCACCTCAGTGGGGGACACGTCACCTTCACGAATGGCGCGGGCAAGTTCGAGGGCTGAAAGTTCATGAATTTCGCTCACAGGATCACCATAGAGCGCCGCCCCGTTTTTTGCCCAGGCATAATGAACCCGGCCCTGTCTTCCATTGCAAGGAGTTTCCTCATGCCCGCTGATCCCTACCTCTGGCTCGAAGACGTAGAAGGTGACGAGGCACTTGCGTGGGTGCGGGCGCGAAATGCGGAGAAAGCACAAGACCTGTCCCAGTCGGATCAGTTCCAAGAAACTAAGGCGCGGATCCGCTCGGTGCTGGATTCCGATGACAAAATCCCGGCCGTAGCGAAAATCGGTGACCGCTATTACAACTTTTGGCGGGACAGCAACCACGTGCGCGGAATTTGGCGCCGCACGACGCTAGATTCCTACCGCAGCGATAATCCGCAGTGGGAAACGGTGCTCGACATCGACGCTCTTAATGCGGCAGAGCACGAAAACTGGGTATGGCACGGGGCTCGCATCCTGCGTGAGAGTGATCCCGAGACGGGTGAAATTATTCGCCGCCGCGCCCTGGTCCACCTATCGCGTGGGGGAGCGGATGCGACCGTGACGCGCGAATTCGACCTGGTTGATAAGGACTGGGTCGCAGACGGTTTCGAACTCGCGGAGTCCAAGGGCGGGGTTTCTTGGATCGACCGGGACACGGTTTTCGTTTACACCGATTTTGGTCCCGACACGATGACCACCTCGGGGTATCCCCGCCTGACCAAGCGGTGGCGCCGGGGCACGGATTTAACGCAAGCAGAACTCATCTATGAGGGCCTCGACACCGACATGTTCATCGGTGCCTACTACGACTCCACGCCGGGCTTTGAGCGCAGCTTCGTATCCCGCGCACTGGCTTTTTATGCGAGCGAAGAATTTGTGCTGGGCCCGGATGGGGAATTAACCAAAATTGCGGTGCCCGATTCGGCTGAAACGGCCGTCCACCGCGAATGGCTCACGATCGAATTGCGCGACGACTGGCAAGTGGGTGACACCACCTATGCGGCGGGATCGCTGCTTGCAACTAATTTTGATGCGTTTTTGGCCGGCAACCGCGAATTTGAGGTTCTTTACGAACCCACTCCGTCCTCGTCTCTCGTTGGATACTCGTGGACGCGCCACCATCTAATCCTCAACACGCTCGTGGACGTGGTGAGCGAATTGGAGATCCTCACGCCCGGCCGCGATGGCTTTACGCGCCGTGCCTTCCCGGATTTACCGGCGACCGGATCGATCGGGGTCGGAGCGGTCGATTCCCTCGAAAGCGACGACCTGTGGCTGACGGTCACCGACTTCCTCACTCCCACCACGCTTTCCCTCGTTGAATTGGACGCCGCAGGTCAGGTTGTTAGCCGCAAGCAGTTGAAATCCACGCCCAGCTTCTTCAACGCGGCGGGACTCGTATCGGAACAGTTTTTCGCAATTTCGGACGACGGCACTTCCATCCCGTATTTTGTGGTGCGGCCCGCGGATCTAGCGTTCGATGGAACCGCGCCCACGCTGCTGTCGGGTTACGGAGGTTTTGAAATCTCACGCACCCCGCTGTATTCGGGGGCGCTCGGCGCGGGCTGGCTCGAGCGCGGAGGCGTCTATGTGTTGGCCAACATCCGCGGGGGCGGGGAATACGGACCCGCCTGGCATCAGGCGGCCTTGAAGGAAAAGCGGCATCGGGCATATGAGGACTTCGTGGCCGTGGCCCGTGACCTGGTGGCGCGCAAAATCACCTCACCTGAGCACCTGGGCGCCCAGGGCGGGTCGAACGGCGGTCTGCTCACCGGAAACATGCTCACCCAATATCCGGAAGACTTCGGCGCGCTGGTCATCCAGGTGCCCCTGCTCGATATGAAGCGCTACACCAAGCTCCTCGCCGGGGCCTCGTGGATCGCGGAATACGGCGACCCGGATGACCCGCAGCAGTGGGAATACATCAAGACCTTCTCGGCCTACCACCTATTCGACTCGCAGCGGGAGTATCCGCCGGTGCTGTTCACCACCTCAACCCGTGATGACCGGGTCCACCCCGGGCACGCGCGCAAAATGGCCGCGCAAATGCTTGCGGCCGGCTGCGATGTCACCTATTACGAAAATATTGAGGGTGGGCACGGCGGGGCGGCAAATAATGAGCAGGCCGCCCACATGGCGACGCTGGCGTATGAGTTTTTGTGGGCGCGGCTGCGGTAGACCGCTCCTGCAATACACTTTGGCGCTATGCGTGAGATTCCCGGGAACGAGATGGTCGACCTCGTCGCCCTGTTTGCGGTGCTATTGATCTTTTTCTCGATCGATATTCGCGGGCGCACCCCCGACGTGGACGATAAATGGCACGACAAACTCTTCGAGTGGACCTCCCGCATCGGTGGCATAACCACGGCCGTGGGCGTCACTTCGGCGTGGGTCAACATGTTCCTGGCAGAGGATAAGCAGGGAATTCATGTTGCCTGGGTCGTAATCCCGGGATCAATAGCGATGGCCTGCGCGATCATTTTGGGCATCGAGATGGTTTTCGCGCGTGCCAAGCCTGAAGACAAGGATTAGCACGGGAGCGGTTAGGTGCTTCGGCATTGCTGTGATAGATTCTTCTCCGGTTCCAAGGTACAAATACTCCAAAAATTTTCTTGGACACACACCCATGTCCGGGTGGCGGAATTGGTAGACGCGCTAGCTTGAGGTGCTAGTGCCCGTTTTAGGGCGTGGGGGTTCGATTCCCCCCTCGGACACTTTATTTTCGTTGATATCACGCGAATCTGCGTGAATGACGACGTGTTGGTCGTCACCAAATTACCCGCGCATCCACTCCGGCAGCCAACTCTGGACCTAATCGACCACTTCGCCGGTTCCAAAAAGTTCGGTGACTGCAGCGATCGCGTGAGGTGAATGCGGGCCGAGTTGGAAACCTCGGCCTTTCTCAGAGAACATGAACCTATGACAAACCCGCTTTTAGCTCCCTCTCAGCTCCCTTATGATCTTCCCGATTTTGCCGTCATTAAAGACGAGCACTACCTTCCCGCTTTCGAAGCGGCAATGGCCCAGCATCGCGAAGAAGTCGAAGAAATTTTGGGAAATGAGGCGCAGCCGACGATCGACAACACGCTGATTGCGCTGGAGCGTGCGGGCCGCACCCTGGAACGCGTGGCCGCCGCGTTTTTCAATCAAGCCAGCTCGCATGCGACCGAGGCAATCAAAGCGGTTGAAGAAGAGATTGTTCCCAAACTCACCGCCCACCAAGACGCGATCAATTTGGATCCGCGCCTGTGGCAGCGCATTGATGCCCTCTATCAGCAGCGCGCCCAACTGGGGCTAGACGCGGAAACTAACCACCTGCTGGAAGAGACCTGGCGGGATCTGAAGCGCGATGGAGCCGCCCTCGATGACGCCGCCCGCACCCAACTCGCGCAGTACAACTCCAAACTCGCGCGCCTCACGACCGCTTTTGGGCAGCGGCTGCTCGATGACACCAATGCGACTCCCGTAATTGTGGACGACGTCGCTGACCTGGCCGGAATCGATGCCGGGACCATAGCCGGTTATGCGCAGGCCGCTCAGCGCCGCGATCTGCCGGAAGGCACCTACGCGATCGAACTGGGACTGCCCACCATCCAGCCCGTATTGGTATCGGCTCAGAACCGGGAACTACGCGCGCGAATTTACGAAGCGTCCATCACGCGCGGCGCCCACGGTGGAAAGAACGATACCCGCGAGATAGTGGCGCAGATTGCGCTCCTGCGCGCGCAGCGTGCTGAACTGCTCGGCCACCCAAATCACGCTTCCCTCGTGGCAGATGAGGGCACCGCTAAGACGACCACCGCGATCAGTGAACTCCTGGACGCGCTGGCTCCGGTCGCCGTCCAAAATGTGAAAAAAGAAGCCGCCGAGCTGCAGGCCGCGCTTGAAGAAGATCACCCGGGCGAGAAATTGCAGCCCTGGGACTGGTCCTATTACGAAGAGAAGGTGCGCGCACAGCGCTACGCCGTCGACGACGCCACGACCAAGCCCTATTTTGAACTCGGCGCCACGCTGCACGACGGCGTTTTCTTCGCCGCCACGCATCTGTACGGGATTACGTTCCAGGCGCGCCCCGAATTAGTGGGATATCACGAGGACGTCCAGATTTTCGAGGTATTCGAAGAAGACGGCACCGAACTGGGCCTCTTCCTCTTCGACCCCTATACCCGTGAAACCAAATATGGCGGCGCGTGGATGAACGACCTAGTGGGCCAAAATCGCCTGCTGGGCGAGAAGGCCGTCATTGTTAACAACTTGAACATCGCCAAGCCGGCCGCCGGCGAACCGACCCTGCTGACCATCGACGAGGTCACGACCCTTTTCCACGAATTTGGCCACGCGCTGCACGGCCTGCTGTCAAATGTGGAATACCCCTCGTTTACCGGTACCTCGGTGCCGCGCGACGTGGTGGAATTTCCCTCGCAGGTCAACGAAATGTGGATTTTGCACCCCGAGGTGCTCCCGAATTATGCGCGCCACGTGGAAACCGGGGAGCCACTGCCCGAAGAGATCGCCAATAAACTGCGGGAAGCCCAGATTTATGGTCAGGGTTTCGCCACCACCGAGTACCTCGCCGCGGCGCTGCTCGACCAAGCTTGGCACCGCATCAGCGCGGCCGAAGCCGCCGAAATAAAGACACCGGAGCAGGTGGCCGAATTCGAAACCCGCGCGCTAGAAGCCGCTGGTGTGGCGCTGAATGAACTGCAACCGCGCTACCGCACCAGTTATTTCGCGCACACCTTCTCGGGCGGCTACGACGCCGGCTATTACTCCTATATTTGGGCCGAAGTGCTCGACGCCGACGCGGTCGAGTGGTTTACCGAAAATGGCGGGTTTACCCGCGCCAACGGCCAACGCTTCCGAGACGCGCTGCTGGGCCGGGGTGGCAGCGCCGACATGATGGACTTCTACCGCGACCTGCGTGGACGCGACCCGCAACTACAGCCGCTCCTAACCCGCCGCGGCCTGAACGGATAGCCTCAAACACATGACGACGACACCGCCGCCAATTTCCGCAGCCGCCCAGGATGAGACGGTAGAAATCTGCCGCAACCTGATTCGGATTGATAGTTCGAACTATGGCGATAATTCGGGCCCGGGGGAGCGGGAGGCAGCGGAGTATGTCGCCGGGTTGCTGTCAGAGGTGGGCTTGGAGCCCGAGGTTTTTGAATCGGCTCCGCGCCGCACCTCGCTGGTGGCGCGATTTGCGGGCAAAAACCCGGACCGCCCCGCCCTCGTCGTCCACGGCCACACCGATGTCGTGCCGGCCGAGGCCGACGACTGGAGCGTTGACCCATTCGCGGCCATCGAGAAGGACGGCTGCATTTGGGGCCGCGGCGCAGTGGACATGAAGAACATGGACGCGATGATCCTGGCCACGGTCCGGGAAATGGTGCGCACCGGCCAGCAACCTGACCGAGACTTGGTAATCGCTTTCTTCGCCGATGAGGAGCACGGTGGCCGCTACGGTGCCCACTGGGCAGTAGAAAACCGCCCCGAACTCTTCGAAGGCGCCACGGAGGCCATCAGTGAGGTTGGCGGCTACTCCGTCGACATTGCCGGCCAGCGCACGTACCTGCTGCAAACAGCCGAAAAGGGAATCGCGTGGCTGCGGCTCATCGCCGAAGGGCGCACCGGGCACGGCTCGCAAATTAACACCGAGAATGCGGTCGCCCGGCTCGCCGAATCAATTGCCCGCATCGGCCAATATGAGTGGCCACGGCGCATTATCCCGGCGGTAGATGAACTGCTGCGCGGTGTTGCCCAACTCGTCGATAAGCCCTATGACCCGAGCGATCCGCAGGTCGTTGACGGGTTAATCGCCGAATTAGGCACGGCCGCACGGTTCGTGGGCGCTACCGTGCGCACTACCACCAACCCCACCATGCTCGAAGCTGGTTATAAGGCCAATGTCATCCCGGGCAGCGCCGAAGCGGTAATCGATATGCGCGTCCTGCCGGGCGATGAGGGGGAGTCCATTAAGACGATCGAGTCGCTTTTAGCTCCGGGGGTGCGTTGGGAATACGTCCAGGAGGACGTTCCACTCGAAGCGCCATTTAGTGGGCCGCTCGTTGACTTGATGATTGATTCCCTGCACCGCGAAGATCCCACCTCGCACGTTTTGCCCTACGCACTGTCTGGCGGCACTGACAACAAGGCTCTATCGCGGCTGGGGATCACCGGGTACGGGTTCGCTCCGCTGCAATTACCGAGTGATTTAGATTTCGCCGCGATGTTTCATGGAATTGATGAGCGGGTGCCGATCGAATCCTTGAAGTTTGGTACCCGGGTGCTGGGCCACTTTTTGAGCCGCGCTTAGTCGGACCCGCGCTTAGACGGTGCGGCCCACGCGCATGATGCGCCGGCGCAACCAAACTTTACGTTTCCCGCCCATGTACAGGCGCGTGCGGTCCAGTTCCCAGCGACCGTACTCGGCCTCGTCTGTTAACAGTCGTTTCGCTTCTTGGCGTGTGAAATTTGGCTCAATGGTGACGATGCGCAGTTCATACTCTTTCCCGTTGATGAACTTGCGCGACCTTGTTACAACCTGGGGTGCGGGTTTGAACACGCAAAACCTTTCAAACTGTGACCAAGTACCTGTGCCATTTAGCATCGTAACCCGCTAGTGTCTTCCTATGACCGCAGACCCGCGCGCCGCGCTAGATCGACTCATCGCCGCATTTGAAGGACACCTGCGCGCTTTGGAAGCGAGCCAGGGCGAAGACGATGATGCCGTGGTTGAACGCGCCTACGAGATCCTCGCTGACGCCTATGAGGCGTATGACGAGGCCCTGGGCGAAACCTTTGACGAGAGCACTCCGCTTGACCTCGCAGACGACGCCTACGGCAGTGATGACGACGACGATGAAGACGATGACGACATCGTGCTCGTCGATGATGACGAATCTTAACGCGAATTAGTGCGCGTTTTGCTGCGATATTTCGTCCAGCACGGCCCGAATCTCATCGGGCAATTCCACGTCCTGATCACCCAACGACCCACGTAATTGCTGGGCGGTGCGCGCGCCCACAATCGCGCAGGCCACGGGTTGTTTATCGCGCACCCAGGCCAGGGCCACCTCGGCCGGGTGTTTGCCGAGCCCATCTGCGGCCGTAACGAGCGCTTCAACAATTGTGCGGGCACCGCTGGATAAATATGGCTGCACAAAACCCGCCAAATGTGCCGATGCGGCCCGCGAATCGGCCGGTGTTCCGCGCCGATATTTGCCGGTGAGGACCCCGCGGCCCAGAGGCGACCAGGCCATGACCCCGATTCCCAACGCCACAGCCGCCGGAAATACCTCTTGCTCGGCAGTGCGATTAACTAGGGAATGCTCCACCTGTACTGCGGCCAAGCCCACGGTGTCCTCCAGCAGGGTGGCTGCCTGTGCCACTTGCCAGCCAGAATGATTGGCCAATCCCACGTAACGGGCTTTCCCAGACTGGACGGCGATTTCTAATGCTCCCAAAGTCTCCCGCACTGGCGTGCGTGGATCCGGTCCCTGGATGAGTAGCAGGTCAACATAATCCGTTCCCAGTCGCTCCAGGGAGGCCTCGAGGCTATTTAGGACGGCGCCGCGTGAGTTATCTACAACCGCTCCGGTTGGGGTTTGGCGTACCCCAGCTTTGGTGACAATGACCAACTCTGGGCGAGCGACGACGTCCCTAATGAATTCACCGAGCAGTTCTTCTGCCGCGCCATCGCCATAGGTAGCCGCGGTATCAACAACTGTGCCGCCAGCATCGAGAAAAACTTCGAGTTGCTCTCGGGCCTCATGCTCATCGGTGTCGCGCCCCCAAGTGAGGGTTCCCAAACCGGTCGTCGAAACCCGCATTCCGGTGCCACCCATTACCCGCTCTTCCATATCGGGCAGGCTATCGCGAAACGCTGCCGCGCCAAGCATGACCTCGAGTTTTGCGCCCGCCCACCCGAGCGCTGATCAGCGGGCAAAAAGCAATCGTTAGGCTAGGGACGTGCTTCCTTGGACTTCACCTGACGTGCCTTCCTTGCCCGGTCGCGGCAAAGTGCCTGCCCTATTTGATTCCAGCTCGCAAACCTTAATCACGGCGGCCCGTGATGAGCGTGCCGGTATATATGTGTGCGGAATCACGCCATATGACGCCACCCACATGGGTCACGCCGCGACATACGTCGCCTTCGACCTATTTGTGCGGGCGGCTCGTGATGCCGGTATTGACCTGCACTATGTGCAAAACGTCACCGATATTGACGACCCGCTCCTGGAGCGAGCCACCGCGATCGGTGTTAATTGGCAAGACCTCGCGCGGGAGCAAACAGAGCTGTTCTTCACCGACATGCTGGCACTGCGCGTCATCGCCCCCGACAACTATGTGGGGGCCGTGGAGTCGATCCCGCTCGTGGTCACTGCGGTGGAAAAATTGCTGGCCGAGGGCAAGGCCTACCGCGTGGAAACACCGGCCACGGAATTGGTGAGTGAAACTGACCTGGGCGATGTTTACCTCGATGTGAACACCGACCCGAAGTTTGGCACCGTCTCCAATTACTCCGAAGCCCAGATGCTCGAGTTTTTCGCCGAGCGCGGGGGAGACCCGGACCGCGCAGGCAAGCGCAACCGACTCGACCCACTGCTGTGGCGGCGCGAGCGCGCGGGCGAGCCGGCGTGGGACGGAGCGAGTTTGGGGAAGGGGCGGCCCGGTTGGCATATTGAATGCGCAGTCATCGCCCATACGCACCTTGAAGCTCCCTTCGATGTGCAGGGCGGTGGCTCAGATTTGCTGTTCCCGCACCACGAAATGTCCACCGATCATGTGCGGTTACTGCACGGTGATGCGGCGGCCCCTCGCATTCACGCGCACGGCGGAATGATGGCCTTCGACGGCGAAAAGATGTCGAAATCGCTCGGCAACCTGGTTTTGGTGTCCAAGTTGCGTGCCGAGGGGGTCGAGCCGATGGCTATTCGCCTCGCGCTGCTCGCCGGCCACTACCGGTTTGATCGGGAATGGACGCCGGAGCTGCTAAAAGACGCCCAGGAGCGGCTCGCACGGTGGCGTGCGGCCGCTAACCGGACGCAAGGGCCCGACGCGTTCAGCATGTTGCAGCAGGTGCGCACCGCCCTCGCGGAGGATTTGGATTCGCCAGCCGCGCTCGAAGTCGTCGACGCCTGGGTTGCCTCGGCGCTGAGCGCGCCAGATGAGGGTAGTTCCAATGGCCCGCAGTTGATGCGCCAAACCGTTGACTCGCTGTTAGGCATCGAGCTTTAGAAACCGCTCTAGAAACTCAGTTCTAGAAACCGTGCTCTAAAACTTCCCGGCCGCCGGGTGTGGGTGTTATCCGCGACGCTTCGTATCCGCGACGCTACTTATCATCGTCGCGCCGGCGCAGGTAGCGCTCAAACTCTTTGGCAATAGCGTCCCCGCTGGCCTCCGGGAGGTCGACGGTGTCTTTAGCCTCTTCTAACTGGCTCACGTACTGGGCGATTTCGGGGTCTTCCGCGGCCAACTCGTTTACGCCGTTTTCCCACGCTTCGGCGTTTTCGGGCAGATCGGCCAGCGGAATTGTTTCCCCCAGCAGTTCTTCCAACCGGCCCAGCAAACCCAAGATTGCTTTCGGGGCGGGCGGATGCGCCACGTAGTGGGGAACCGCGGCCCACACCGATACCGCGTTCAGCCCCTCATCGGCCGCAATATGCTGCAGCACGCCAACGATCCCGGTGGGCCCCTCATAGCGCGAGCGATCTGCCCCCAACATTTCGCGCACCGCCGCGTCATCGGAGGTGGTCGAGATTGGCACCGGGCGCGTATGGGGCACATCGGCTAACAGCGCGCCGACCGTAATCAGCGTTTGTACCTCGTACATGGCCGCCAGATTTAGCACCTCTTCGCAGTAGGTGCGCCACCGAAATGACGGTTCAATTCCCTGCACCAGTAACACCGTGCGATTGGTACGCGGGCTGGTAGCGCGCCAGATCGTGGTCGTGGGCCAACTCAGCTCGCGTTCCCCGGCGCCGGTGGTGGTCAAAGTGGGGCGATTAACTTGAAAGTCGTGAAATTCTTCCGGATCCACTTCGTGGATTAATTCGGCATCCCACTCGGTCATGAGGTGTTTGATCACGTCTGATGCGGCTTCGCCCGCGTCGTTCCATCCTTCGAAGGCAGCCAGCATTACGGGTTCCAACCCCAGGGGCTGACCACCGACTAAGGAGTCAAATATTTCCTCATGCTCGTTCGACATAGAGTCCAGCCTAGACTCCACTATGAGAAATGCCGGAGCGGCAACCATGTTCTAAGGAGAATTCTTGTCAACAGTTCCAGCAGCGGTGTTGTGGGATATGGACGGCACCCTCGTTGATACCGAGCCAGCTTGGATCGCTTCCGAACACGAACTGGTCACAGTTCATGGGCGGGGGCACTGGGGGAAAGAAGACGGAATACTCCTGGTGGGGCAGGCCCTGCCGCGCGTGGCGGAGATCCTCCAGACGCGCGGCGAAGTGCGCCTCGAGATTCCCGAAATTTTAGAGTTCCTAATTTCTCGGGTGGAAGCCGAACTGCAAAAGTCCGTGCCCTGGCTGCCGGGGGCATATGAATTGCTCACCGAAATCACGCAGGCCGGAATCCCGAGCGCCCTGGTGACGATGTCATTCCGCCGCCTCGCCGCGCAGGTCATTCCGCACGCCCCGGCTGGAGCTCTCGGGACCGTAATTACCGGGGACGAAGTCAGCGCCGGCAAACCAGACCCCGAACCCTATTTGAAAGCAGCCGCGGACCTCGGGGTAAATCCGGCCGACTGCGTCGCGATAGAAGACTCCATCCCGGGTGTTGCTTCCGCGGAGGCCTCCGGCGCGCGGGTTCTAGCCGTGCAACACTTCGTCAAAATTGAACCGACCCCCACGCGCAGCCGCACCGATTCTTTAACCCGTATTTCCCTGCCGGACCTGCAACGCATCGCCCGCGGTGAACTCATTGACCACCTGGCCGCGCAGTAACCAGCAGTTAAATTAGGGACGGCGCCGCGCACCTTAGTTTTCGCCGAGCACCCGTGCTTGGGAATCTGCGGGCATCTCGGGTGGGGTGCCGCCAAATGCCGGGCACAGTGGTTTGTGGTGACACCAGTCGCATAACCGCGACGGCGTGGGCCGCCAATCACCGCTGCGTGCAGCGCGTTCAATGGCCTCCCACAGGGCCAGGATTTTGCGTTCGGTCGCCAGTAATTGCTGCTCGGTGGGCTCGAGGCGCAAAACTTTGCCGTCCCCGAGGAAGACGAGTTGCAACATGGCGGGAATAACACCGCGGGTGCGCCAAATGACGAGCGCGTAGAAACGCATCTGGAAAATCGTTTCTGCCTCAAAGCGCGGTGCCGGGGAGCGGCCCGTCTTATAATCGACCACCCGAATTGCCCCATTGCCCGCCACATCGACGCGATCGACAATCCCGCGGATCTTCAGCCCCGGCCCCACGGTAGTTTGCACAAAACTTTCCCGCTCTTGGGGTTCCAGCCGTTGCGGATCTTCCAATCCGAACCAGGTCGATACGAGTTTTTCTGCGCTGGTGAGCCACTTTTCTAAGTCTTCAGCCGATTGAAATAAGGCCGCAGCCTCGGGTTCAGACGCTAGGAGTTCTTCCCAAGCGGGCCCCACCAGTTCCTGGGCCTTTTCTACCGTGCGGGAAGCGGCGGGCAGATCGAAGACATTTTCCAAAACGCTGTGTACGAGCGTGCCGCGCAATGCCGCGGAACTGGGCGGCTCGGGTAACTCATCGATCGTGCGAAACCGGTAGAGCAGGGGGCATTGCATGAAATCTCGTGCTCGGGAAGGTGAGAGCGAAAGCGCACGCGTATAGGGGCCAGTGGTCATTAACCGATCATAAGTGGGGCCACGAAAAGTCATGCGCACTAGTGTTGGAACTGTGGAAAAACGTCGGCAGTACCGAGCCCGTTCGGGGCGAGAAAGCACAGCCCGCGGAGCGCGCGTCGGCTCCTATGCGGGGGCGCCGATAGTTTTCACGTCGTCTTGGCTGGTGCTAGGAATCCTTCTGATCGTGTTGTTTGCGCCAATTGCGCGGCGCAACTGGCCCGACCTGGGCGCGTGGTCATATGTCGTTTCGGCGCTGGTGGTCGCAATTTTGGGCCTATCGACCCTCGTCCACGAAATGGCGCACGCGATCGTGGCAAACCGAGCGGGGCTGCGAATAAACGCGATAAATGTGACGTTTTGGGGCGGGGCAACTCATTTAGCAACGGCAAGCCCCACCCCGGCCACCCGAGCATTAATCTCCGGATCCGGTCCGCTGAGCAATTTGCTGCTAGCCGCTATTAGCTACGTGTTATGGCAGCTCCCAACCCAGGGATCGATCTGGTGGGCGCTGCTCGCCGTCTTGACGTTCGTCAACTTATTTGTGGGAGTGCTCAATCTTTTCCCGGCCCTTCCATTGGACGGCGGGGGATTGGTGGAAGCCCTGATTTGGGCGATAAAGAAGGACCACTTCGAAGCGAGCCGGATCACCGGCCGGATTTCACAGATTCTGGGCGTCGTGTTGGCCGTGGCACCGTTCCTATGGATGGCTGCGGCAAAGCAGACCCTTGATTACGTCCTCATCGTGTGGGCCGTGATCTTAGGGGCAGCAATGTGGAGTACCGGCGCAGCAGTGCGCCAGCGCCGGCGCCCCACCGCAGTGGCACCCGAAATTTTCCTCCCCGCCCTCGGATTGAGTGGCGAAACGAGTGTCGCAGACCTCCCCGCCCGGCTGGCCTCATTGGCTCAGCCGGAACTACCCGCATACGCGGATCAGGTCGTGGTGGTGGTCCAAGCACCAAATGGGGCCGTAACGGGGTGGATTGACCCGCAGGTCGTGGCGCAAGTTCCGCATTCGCTTGCGGGCACCACGTCTTTGGCGGCGGTAAGCCAGCCGCTACCCGCGCAAGCAACCGTCCACGGACTAGCGGGGGATTCTGATCACTGGATTACCCAGATCAGCAATTTGCCGCACGAAGTTCCCGGACTCGTAATCGTTGATGACGGTTCCGCCGGGGAGCCCGCTCGGGTGCGCGCTGCGGTGAACATGGAGCGCCTGGTGGCAGAGCTCGCCGCCGGCCAGCGATAGGCTCGCCCATCGTGAGCAATTTTCAGGCAAATGACCCCAATTCCGATCCCAATGCGCCCCGTACCAAGACCGGGCCCTTCGAAGCGGGAGACCGGGTTCAGCTCACGGATGCGCGCGGCCGCCACCACACGATAATTCTGCGCAGCGGTGAGGAGTTCCACACCCATCGCGGAGTGCTGCGCCATGATCAACTAATCGGCGCTTCCGAAGGAACAGTGGCCAAGACCGAGTCCGGGGTGCCGTATACCGCGTTTCGTCCACTGCTATCTGATTACGTTCTTTCGATGCCGCGCGGCGCCGCCGTTGTTTACCCGAAAGACGCCGCCCAGATTGTGGCCATGGCCGATATTTTCCCCGGAGCACGCGTGGTGGAGGCGGGAGTTGGTTCGGGGGCACTGACCATGTCGCTCTTGCGCGCCGTCGGCGACCACGGCACCTTACTTTCCATTGAGCGCCGCGCAGATTTCGCCGAAATCGCCCGCGGGAATGTCGAAAACTTCTTTGGCGGCCCCCATCCCGCCTGGCACACCGAGGTGGGCGATCTGGCTGATGTGTTGCCGCACAAAATGGATACGGGCACGGTGGACCGGGTCGTGCTCGACATGCTCGCGCCGTGGGAGAACATTTCCGTGTGTGCCGAAGCCCTCGTGCCCGGTGGAGTTTTGATCGCATACGTCGCCACGGCCACCCAACTTTCCCGCATGGCGGAAGAATTACGAGCCGATGGGCGTTATACAGAACCGAACGCCTGGGAGTCGCTCGTTCGGGGATGGCACCTAGATGGCCTAGCAGTGCGCCCGGAACACCGCATGATCGGACACACCGGTTTCTTGCTCACGGCCCGCCGGATGGCAGATGGCCACCCCGCTGTGGAACGCCGGCGGCGCCCGGCCAAGGGCGCCCACGACCCAGAAGGTTTAGCGTGGACGTCAGAGGAGTTAGGGGAGCGGCCTATCTCCGATAAGAAGATCCGCCGCACTTTGCGTGATATCGATCGCGCGGGCCGCGGTGACCGCAACACAGAAGGAGAAGAGCAGTGACGCAGCCAGCACCAGCGGCATCCGATAACAATAATAATGAGCTCCTGCGTCTAACTGCCCGCAATGAACGGCTCGCCCAAGCACTGGCGACGGCGCGCGAGAAGATCGTCGAACTCCAAGAATCGATTGACGAGCTGGGAAAACCTCCCGCCACTTTCGCGATCTTTCTCAGCGCCCCAGATTCCGATACCGCCGACGTGCTGCAAAGCGGCCGCAAAATGCGGGTAGCGATGGGGCCCGGCATGGATGCCGCGACCTTCCAGCGCGGGCAATCCCTCATTCTCAATGAAGCACTCCAGGTTGTGGGAGCGGAAGACTTCACCGATACCGGTGACGTCGTGACGCTGAAAGAGCGCATCGATCGCAACCGGGCTGTCGTACTAACCGGCGCCGAATACGAGCGCGTAATTAACCTGGCCGAACCCCTCGCGCAGGTGTCCTTGCGGGTGGGGGACGCCCTGGTGCTGGATACCCGCAGCGAATTTGCTTATGAACGGCTGGACCGCGCCGACGTGCAGGATCTGGTCTTAGAAGAGGTTCCCGACGTCACATATGACGATATTGGTGGACTGACGACCCAGATCGACCAAATCCGTGATGCGGTAGAACTCCCGTTCCTGCACCCCGATCTGTACCGCGAACACGGTCTCAAGGCTCCCAAGGGCGTGCTGCTGTACGGCCCGCCCGGCTGCGGGAAGACGCTGATCGCTAAAGCGGTGGCCTCGTCCCTGGCGCGGTCGGCTGCAGAGCGCCGCCGCGCCGCTGCAGAGGGAGGCGCGGAACCCGACGGTATTTCCACCGAGGCGCGTTCCTATTTCTTGAACATTAAGGGCCCCGAGCTGCTAAATAAGTTCGTGGGTGAGACCGAGCGCCACATTCGCACGATCTTCTCCCGGGCCCGCGAAAAAGCCGCTGAGGGTTATCCGGTCGTCGTATTCTTCGACGAGATGGAATCACTGTTCCGTACCCGCGGCACCGGGGTATCATCCGATGTCGAGACCACGATCGTGCCTCAGCTCCTGAGCGAGATTGACGGGGTCGAAAAACTGGATGACGTCATCGTTATTGGCGCTTCCAACCGCGAAGACATGATCGACCCGGCCATCTTGCGTCCCGGCCGACTCGACGTCAAGATCAAGATTGAGCGGCCCGACGCGCAATCGGCCTATGAGATTTTCGGTAAATACCTAACCGACGATCTGCCGGTGCATGACGGCGAGGTGGCAGAACATGGCTCCGTTACGGCGGCTCTCGACTCCATGCGCCGCCGCGTAGTCGATCGCATGTACGCCGTAGATGAGAGCAATCAGTTCCTCGAAGTCACCTACGCATCGGGTGATAAAGAAATCCTGTACTTCAAGGATTTCTCCTCCGGTGCGATGATCCAAAACATTGTCGATCGGGCCAAGAAAACCGCGATTAAAGACCTGTTGGCCTCAAACTCGCGGGGTCTGCGCTATGAGCATCTTCTCGACGCCTATCTCCAGGAATTCACGGAGAATGAGGATCTACCCAATACGACCAACCCGGATGACTGGGCCCGCGTTTCTGGGAAAAAGGGGGAGCGCATCGTGTTCATTCGCACGATCTTCTCGCAAAAGGAACGCGAAGCTCCCCGCCCCATAGAATCGACTGAGAGCACCGGGCAGTACCTGTGAGAATCGCATGAGCGTGCATCGGGTAATGGGGATCGAGACCGAATTCGGGGTGTTCGCTCCCGACGATCCGGAGGCCGATCCCGGAGTGCTCTCCCACCTCGTGGTGGGTGGTTTTCGGGCCGCGAGCGCCGCCGCGGGCGCCCCATTGGATACCGCTTGGGACTACCAGGGGGAAGATCCGCTGCGTGATGCGCGCGGTTTTCAAATCCCCCGGCAGTTAGCGCGACCGGAACAATTAACACACGAAATTTCACACGCCGTCCCTAATGTGGTGCTGCGCAACGGCGGGAGACTGTACGTCGACCACGCGCACCCGGAATATTCTTCCCCGGAATTCACCTCACCGCGGGCCGGTGTGAAGTGGGATCGCGCGGGAGAAATCATCGCGCAGCGTGCCGTCGCTGAGCTGGCGGCGCGCCCCGAGGGTCCCCACCCCCTGCTGTATAAGAATAATTCGGACGGCAAGGGTGCCTCGTATGGAACACACGAGAACTATCTCGTTGATCGGCGCGTACCGTTTGAGGACGTCGTTTCCGGATTAATCCCGTTCTTGGTCACGCGCCAAATCATCTGTGGCGCCGGGCAGGTGGGGCTGGGGCAGGCGAGCGAAGCGGCCGGATTTCAAATCTCGCAACGCGCGGACCATATGGAACGCCTCGTTGGGTTGGACACCACGGCGCGGCGACCGATCGTGAACACGCGGGATGAACCGCACGCCGATCCGCGAAAATACCGCCGCCTGCACCTCATAATTGGTGACGCCAACACCTTCGACGTCTCCACCTGGTTGAAACTGGGCACGACTGCCGCCGTTCTCCACCTGATCGAACGCATATTTTTTGATCCCGCCCCAGAACTGGCCGCCCAATTAGCCCAATTGCAGTTGGCAGACCCAGTTGCCGAGGTGCGGAACGTGAGCCACGATTTAACGCTGACGCACGAATTGCGGCTCCAAGATGGCACCCATGCCACGGCGATCGCCGTGCAGCGCCGCTATCTGGAACTGGCACGCTCCGTTGCCGCCTCCGACAGCGAAACATCCGAGTTGCTCGCGCGCTGGGATGAGATTCTCACCGGCCTTGAAACCGAGCCAGCCAGCGTGGCCAGCCAAATCGAATGGGTGGGAAAGCTGCGCGTCCTGGAGGGACTCAAGGCACGCCACGGCACCGACTGGGATGACCCGCGCATCGCTGCGGCGAACATTCAGTGGTCAGATTTACGGGCCAACGGACTCGCGCAACGCTTACGCGCGGGCGGGTTATTCGAAACGTTAATTACGGACGACGAGGCGGCGGCTGCCGTAGATACGCCCCCGTCCGATACGCGCGCCTGGTTTCGCGGCAGTGCGGTGGCTAAGTTCGGCGCCGACGTGGCCGCGGCCAGTTGGGGCACGATCATTCTCGATGATGGGGAGCGACTCCACCGCATCCCCATGGTGGAGCCGCTGCGGGGGACCCAAGAAATCACGGGTGAAATCCTTACCCAGAGCGGCTCCGCAGCCGAATTGATCACGCACTTGACCCGTGAATAGCTGCTAAGACCAGCGTAGAGTTGTCAGATAGTTACTGTTTTAACAGGAGGAATAATGGGGCAAGAATTTATTCGCCGGGACCGCCGCGAGGGACCTGAACCCGAGACGCCCCCCGAGCCTCTGAAGGTTCCAGCCGCGCAGGTATCCCAGGTTGATGCCGTCTTAGATGAAATTGACGAAGTCTTGGAACTGAATGCGGAATCTTTTGTGCGCGGATTTGTGCAAAAGGGTGGGCAGTGAGTTCCGCCCACCGGCCAGTGGGTCTGCCGCCCGCATTCACTGGGCTCGGACTACCGTCATTCGTTGATTTTCTAGCCGGACACGCCCCCGAACTGTTGCCGCAACCCAGCGCAACCGACCCGCAAAACCCCGCGCCGCACGGCACCACAATTTTGGCGCTGCGCTACCGCGAGGGAATCCTGATGGCGGGGGATCGGCGCGCAACCGCGGGGAACTTAATCGCGTCATCCCAGATGCGCAAAGTATTTGAAGCCGACTCGCTGTCAGCCATTGGCATTGCCGGCACCGCGGGCCTGGCGCTGGAACTGGTACGACTTTTTCAACTCGAATTAGAGCATTTCGAAAAGATCGAGGGCTCGCTGCTGAGCCTCGAAGGTAAAGCGAACCGCCTGGCCACCATGATTCGGGGAAACCTCGGATTGGCGCTGCACGGCCTTGCCGTGATGCCGCTATTCGCCGGCTGGGATTGGAAACAAGCCCGCGGCCGGATCTTCTCCTATGACGTGACGGGCGGCTGCTATGAGGAGCGCGATCATCACTCGGTGGGTTCCGGCGCCCTCTACGCGCGCGGCACGCTAAAGGGACGATGGGAACCGGGATTAGGTCGGGAAGCGGCAGTTGATTTAGCGGTGCGCGCGATGGTTGACGTGGCCGAAGAAGACTCGGCAACAGCCGGCCCAGACCCGGTCCGCGGAATTTGGCCCTTAATCGCCACCGTCACCCAGGCCGGTTATGAAGAGATTTCCGACCAGCAAGTGGGGGAGCGCGTGCGCGAAATATTGGCCCAGCGCCAAGAACAAGCTGAGCACCATCGGGGAGAACACTCATGAGCATGCCGTTTTATGTTTCCCCAGAGCAGTTGATGAAAGACCGCGCTGACTATGCGCGAAAAGGTATTGCGCGCGGTCGCTCCGTCGTGGTTATGGAATATGACGCGGGGGTGCTCTTCGTGACCGAAAACCCCTCCCGCGCCCTGCACAAGGTGAGCGAAATCTACGACCGCATCGGTTTCGCAGCGGTGGGAAAATACAACGAATTTGAGAATTTACGGGTCGCGGGGGTGCGCTATGCCGATCTGCGTGGCTATGCCTACGACCGATCCGATGTGACCGCGCGGGCGCTGGCCAATGCTTATGCCCAGACACTGGGAACGGTTTTTACTACCGAAGCCAAACCCCTCGAAGTGGAAATTGTTGTCGCCGAGGTGGGGGCGGAATCTGGCAGCGACCAGATCTATCGCATCAGCTATGACGGCTCCGTGGTGGAAGAGCGCGGTTGGGTCGTTATTGGCGGCAAAGCAGATGAACTTTCGGCCGCAGTGGGGAAACTGTGGAACGCGCAAATGACGCTCGCCGAAGGGCTAGACCTCGCGCTCCAGGTTTTATCCCTGGGTGAAAATGGCAGTACGGCTGGGAACCTCGAACACTTGGAAGTTGCGATCTTAGATCGCGCGCGGGACCGGCGTACTTTCTCGCGTCTGAGCGCGGCGCAGTGTGCAGAACTGCGGGCAGAGAGCGACAGCAGTGAGTGAAAGTGCCGCCCGCATCTTCGGAATTGAAACCGAGGTGGGAATCGCTGTTGATGCCGATCCGGGGCTAAATCTGGGACCAGAAGAGGTAGCCCGAGCGATGTTTCGGCCCGTCGTGACTTGGGGGCGGTCCTCGAACGTGTTTTTGCCCAATGGGGCGCGCCTCTATTTAGACGTCGGTTCCCACCCGGAATACGCCACCGGTGAATGTGACCAGCTGCACCAGATCGTCGTTCATGACCGGGCCGGTGACCGCATCTTGCAGGGCATGGCCGAAAAGGCGGAGGAAACTCTAACGGAACCGGGCAAGGAGGTGGCAATCCACTTATTTAAGAACAACTTGGACTCGGCCGGTAACTCCTTTGGTTGCCATGAAAACTTTCTGGTGCGTCGCGATATACCGCTCCAGCGCTACACCGACGCGCTCATTCCCTTCTTCGTGTCGCGCACGCTATTGACTGGCTCGGGCGGTATCACCACCGATCATGAGGGGGCGCGTTTTGTACTGTCCCCGCGCGCCTTTCACGTGTGGGAATCGGTTTCATCTTCGACAACGCGGTCGCGGCCGATGATTAATTCCCGCGATGAACCGCACGCCGACCCCGAGTTATATCGGCGACTGCACGTGATCGTGGGGGACTCCTCGCGGGCTGAGCCCACCGTGCTCCTCAAACTCGGCACCACCGATTTGGTCCTGCGAATGATTGAAGCCGGCGTCCAATTCGGTGACATTCGCCTCGAAAAACCGACAGTGGCGCTGCGCCAGGTCAGTAATGATTTGCACGGAACGCAGCCGCTGCAGTTAGCATCTGGCCGCACAACCACGGCCCTGGCGCTGCAAGAGCGCTTCGCGGAAAAAGCGCGCACTTTTATCACAAAAGAAGGCGGCAGCGCCGAAGATTTGGAAGTTCTTGATCTGTGGGAACGCGCTGTAGGAGCCATCGTAAACGATGATCTCGATCCGGTAAGTACCGAACTGGACTGGGTCATTAAACATCGGCTCCTTGAACGCTACCGGGAGCGCACAGGAGCCCAGTGGAGTGATGCGCGGCTCGCGCGGCTGGATCTGGCGTATCACGATCTGTCTGAGGAGCGCGGGATTTTTGAGCGCCTGGAACAAAGCGGTGCTATCAAGCGTTTGACAACCGAGGCGGAGGTTTTACGTGCACTTGTAGAGCCGCCGCAAACCACGCGTGCGAAACTCCGGGGAGATTTTGTGCGGTATGCGCAAGAGCGCGGATTGGAATATACGGTGGATTGGGTGCATTTGCGTCTTAATGCACCGCCAACCCGTACTGTGGCTTGTCGTGATCCATTTGCGGCACACGACGAACGCGTTGCGACGCTGTTTGCTTGAGGAAGGTTTTTTGGTGCGGAAATTTACGCGCAACCGAGCGGGCCGAGTTCTCGGCTCGCTCACATTGGTGACAGCTTTGGCAGTAACGGGTTGTACCCCGGAGGAAATCGAAGAAGAGGTCCCGGACGTCACTGATGTGACCGTGTCCGAAGACACCTCGATCGAGCCGGAGATTGAGTTCACTGCGCCCTTAGAAATTGAACAGCTCGAAGTAACCACTGTTGTTGAAGGTGATGGGCCCGAACTCGCCGATGGCGACCTAGTACTGGTCCAAGCCATCCTGGTTGACGCGGTTTCACAAGAAGTTCACATCAACACCTGGTCCAGCGAGCCGCGCGCGATGCACCTGACGGTGGCAGAGGCTGGGCAGGGTCTTTATACCGCGCTGGTGGGAGCTCAACCCGGGGCACGGATTTTACTGAAGGAACCACCCGCCGCAGATGAATTGACCACCGGTCGGGTCGTCGTCCTTGATGTTCTTCCCTCCCGGGTTGCCGGTGAAGAGGTTGAGCCGCGCGATGATTTGCCTTCCGTATCTTTCGAAGCGGATGGCGAACCGGAAATAACCATTGATGAGGATTTGGAAGTTCCCAGTGAACTCGTTTCGCAATCGCTGGTAAAAGGTGAGGGACGCCAGGTGCGGGCCGGGCAGACCGTGACCATGAATTATCACGGGGTGCGCTGGGAAGATGGCGAAATAATCGACACGACCTGGAGTGAAGAAGCGCTTCCGCGCTCCTATCAAGTCGGCGTGGGGGATATGCCCTCCGGTTTTGACTCGGGGTTGTTGGAGCAGCGCATAGGTTCGCGCCTAATGCTCATCTTGCCGCCGGAGGAGGGCTATCCCGCCGAGGGCGTGACCGTCTTCGTTATTGACCTCTTGGCGGTAACTGGGGAACCGATTGAGTCCGAGGTGCTGGACTAGGGTCTGGCGGTTAAGAGGAGTGGAGCACCAGATCCGCCCGTTGCGGTGCTTGATCACTGGCAATTAGGGCTGCTTCCTGCTGGGCCCAGGTATCCCAATACGGTGCGAAAACCTCGCCGTCGCGGGACATTGCGCGCTCAAAACGCACGTCTGTGGCTGATTCGAGCCATACGAGCCCCGAGGTAAACGGAGCTAGTTCGAGCGCTCCGGCCCCGCACCCCTCAATCAATACGCGACCGCTCGCAGGTAGGGGTTGGGGTGTAACGCGTTGCGACCAGGCGCCAATATGCCAATCCCAAAGCCGCGCTTGGGCTGGAAGGCCCGCCGCCCAGGGGCGCAAAACTTCGCGTATCAACCGCGGCGCACCGGCGCGCAGTCCGTGCCAGCCGTGGTAAAAACTTTCGATCGCAATGACGTGGATACTCGAATCGAGGGCGGTAACGGCGCGTGCGAGCCGGGTTTTGCCCGAGCCGGAGCGGCCATCGAGCGCAATGATTACCTGCCCGCCTATGCGAATTGGACGCGGCGGGTGGGCAAAAAGCTCGAGGATGGTTGCAGCATCCTGATCGGTGGCCATAGGGCTAACGCTAGCGGCTTAGCAGGTTCTTATTGCGCCAACGTGGGGGCGAGAAGATAGAATTTATTAAGTGAATAAAGCGGTGCGCGTAATCCCATGTTTAGACATCAAATCTGGTCGAGTTGTTAAGGGCGTCCAGTTCACGAACCTGCGCGATGCGGGTGACCCCGTTGAACTCGCCCAGCGGTATCACGCTGAGGGTGCGGACGAAATAACTTTCTTGGATATCACTGCTTCCAATGAGGATCGCGGCACGACCCTGGACGTGTTGAGCGCGACAGCGCGCGAAATCTCGATCCCCATCACTGTCGGGGGCGGGGTCCGCTCAGTGGCCGACGTCCAGCGGCTCTTAAGCGCGGGCGCGTCGAAGGTGGGAATTGCCACGGCCGCGGTGGCGCGGCCGGAAGTGCTCACCGAAATAGCGCAGGAATGCGGGCCCGGATTAACGGTGCTATCGGTTGACGCGCGGCGCGCAACGCCGGGCGAAACACCTTCCGGTTTTGAAGTGACCACCCACGGTGGAACCAAGGGCACCGGAATTGACGCGCTGGAATGGATTCGCCGGGCCGTCGAACTCGGTGCCGGAGAGGTGCTGCTGAACTCGGTGGACTTCGATGGCACGAATAAGGGCTTCGATATCGAAATGCTCACAAAGGTACGTGCCGCTACCGATGCGCCCCTAATCGCATCGGGCGGTGCCGGAGCAGCGCAGGATTTCGTAGCCGCTGCAGAAGCCGGTGCCGACGCGGTATTGGCCGCGAGCGTGTTTCATTTTGGCGTATTGACGGTGGCCGAGGTGAAGTCCGCGCTGTCAGAGGCAGGCTTTAAGGTTGCCTAAGTAGCTCGGTTGTTTTTAACTATCGCAATTTCTTCTTCGTGAGGTGCGTCATTTGGCCGGCCGGTCCGAGTTAACTGGTGGAACGGTTCGTCGCAGTTTCCAACTTTTTGGACGTGGACTGCGGGCAGAGCCGTGGCTTTTTGGGTTCGGAATCGCCGGAAGCGCGCTCTACGGCGCCGCGACCGTAGCCTCGGGCTGGATGGTGGGGCGGCTCACAGATGAGGTCGCTACCCCGGCGCTGCAAGGCGCAGCAGAAATAACGGCGCGCCACGTGTGGATGGCCGGAGGGGTACTCGCGCTCATCGCCCTGTTGACCGCGATCGGTGTCGTAGGCCGCCGCGCCGTAACCGGTGCGGCCGTGTTCCACCTGCAATCCCGAAAACGCCGCGAGGTCACCCACCAGTACGTGAAGTTGCCGATCTCTTGGCACCGCCGCCACCCCGCCGGGCAACTGCTGTCGAACGCGTCTGCAGACGTCGAAGCCGCCACGCACGTATTCAACCCGCTGCCGTTCGCGCTTGGCGTGGTGGTGATGTTGGGCGTTGCGGGGTGGGCCATGCTCGCCGCTGATTACGTTTTGGGCATCACCGGAATGATTATTTTGCCCGGCATTTTGGTTGCGAACGCGATCTATCGCAAACACATGTCGCCCCTGGTCACGCGCGCACAACAGTTGCGCGCCGAAGTAGCGGACGTCGCGCACGAGAGCTTCGATGGTGCCCTCGTGGTGAAGTCATTGGGCTTGGAAGAGCGCGAAGCGCGCCGGTTCGCCAACTCGACGATGCGCCTGCGGGACGCCAATATCGGCGTTGGACGCACCCGCGCCGTTTTTGACCCGGTTATGGACGCCTTACCCACCATGGCGACGCTCTTGGTGCTGGCGGTCGGCACGCTGCGGGTTGCCTCCGGGGCAGCTGCAACCGGCGACGTGGTCATGGCCGCATACCTACTGACCCTGATGGCATTCCCGGTACGTTCCATCGGATTCGTACTGGGCGAACTGCCCCGCGCCCTGGTCGGGTGGGGCCGCATCTCGCGCGTTATCGATGCGCGAGACCGCTTGCCCGCAGGTAACCGGGACATCGGGGCACAAGGTCCGGCCCACGTTGTCGTAGATGACTTGCACTATGCCCACCACGACGCCGCGACCGGCGCCGAAACCCCGGTTCTAACGGGTGTCAACCTCGACATCACGCCCGGAAAAACCATCGCACTCGTTGGCGCCACCGGTTCGGGTAAATCAACGCTGGCCAACTTGCTCGTGCGACTGGACGCGCCCACCTCGGGTGACGTCCTAATTGATGGCACTTCGATTTCGCAGTGGTCTGCCGCCGCCCGCGCGGAACAAATCGCGCTCGTGTCACAGGAAACGTTCCTATTTGATGACACATTGCGCGGAAACATCACGCTCGCCGACCCGGGTGATGGACCCGATGACGCCGCCGTTTGGGCGGCGGTAGAAACTGCGCGCGCCACCGATTTTGTCTCGGCACTGCCCGATGGCCTCGATACCAATGTGGGGGAGCGCGGGGCATCCCTTTCCGGGGGGCAGCGCCAGCGCATCGCTATCGCCCGGGCGCTCGTTCGATCCCCCCGCCTGTTGATTTTGGACGACGCAACCTCGGCTGTGGATCCGGAAGTCGAGCAAGCGATTTTGGCGGGGCTGCGCAACCAGCGCGGCGGCGCGACCGTGATCGTGATCGCCTACCGCATGGCGACTATCGCGGCAGCCGATGAAGTTATCCACCTGGATGAGGGCCAAATCGTTTCGCAGGGCACCCACCAGCAGCTTTTAGCAAAGGATCCCAAATATCGCACGCTTCTTACGGCTTATGAGCGCGATAGTCAGGAGCGGGTGGGATGAGCGCGAACACTGAGACCCGGGCAAGTGCCAGCAGCCGCATCGAAGTTAGTTCGAGCCTGGGCGTTTTTGCCACCCTGCGGCGCGGTCTGCAAATCTCACCGGAGATTGCGCGCGGTTTAACCCTCACGCTGACGCTAGCTTTCATCGCGACCGCGGGACGAATCGTCGTACCCATCGCGGTACAGCAAACCCTTGATACCGCGATTAATGTGCCGGGCGGCCCCCTGGTGGGCCGGGTTGCCGTGCTGGTATCGCTCGCGGCGCTTGGCGTGGCGGTTACCGGTATCTGCTCCTATTTCGTGAATCTGCGCTTGGTGCAACGCACCGAAGAGGGCTTGGCAACCCTGCGGTTGCGCGCCTTCCGCCACGTCCACGATCTATCGACGCTCACACAGGGAACGGAGCGTCGCGGCGCCCTGGTTTCACGGGTCACCAGCGACGTGGACACGATCTCCATGTTCGTCCAATGGGGCGGCATGCAGCTTATATTGTCCACGGGACAACTGGTTGTAGCCACCGTCCTCATGGCGCTGTATTCCTGGAAATTAACGCTCGTTGTCTGGGCGGTGTTCATCCCGATGATGATGGCTGCGCCCATGGCCCAGCGCGTGGTCTCTCGGGCTTATGGTCTGGTGCGGGAGCGGATGGGGGCCTTCCTCGGCGCGGTCTCGGAATCCATTGTTGGTGCCGAAACAATCCGCGTATACGGAGTCAACCGCCGCACCCAAGAGCGCTTGGATAAGACCAATGTTAACCATCGTCGGGCCGCGGTTAGAGCCCAAACGATGGTTTCGCTCGCCTTTTCGGGCGGCGTGCTCAGTTCCGGATTAGCCATCGCCGTTGTGATGATCGTGGGCACATTCCTGGGCATAAACGGGGAGTTGTCCATCGGCCGACTCGTCGCCTTCTTCTTCCTAGTGCAGTTATTCACCGGGCCGGTGCAAATCGCTACCGAGGTCTTGAACGAACTCCAAAATGCGGTGGCCGGGTGGCGCCGGGTCATCGCGATTATGGAATCCCCCATCGATGTGGCCGATCCTGAGCACGCGGGTGAGCAGCCAGCCCCGGGACCGATCGACATCGAATTCCAAGACGTTTCGTTTTCGTATCCCACCGGCCCGCGGGTGCTCAAAGACATCAACCTGGATATCCCCGCTGGCACCCGCGTGGCAGTTGTCGGGGAAACCGGTTCCGGCAAAACGACGATGGCCCGGCTCCTCACCCGCTTGATGGACCCGGCTACCGGTGTGGTGACCATCGGCGGAGTGGACCTGCGGGAGATTAAGCGCGACCACCTGCGTTCCCGCATCACTCTTGTACCCCAAGAGGGTTACTTATTCACGGGAACCTTGGCCGATAACATCGCGCTCGGGGGTAAAGATGTAACCCGCTCCGACGTGGAAACAGCCATGGAAACGCTCGGATTAACCGATTGGGTAGCAAGCTTCGCCGAGGGCCTGGATACCCCCGTCGGGCAGCGCGGCGAACAACTCTCGGCGGGGGAGCGGCAGCTCATTGCGCTGGCGCGCGCCGCCGTCGCGGACCCAGATTTATTGGTTATGGATGAAGCCACCTCGGCCGTCGACCCTGAAACTGAGGTTCGCATCCAAAGAGCGCTCGAACACTTGACCGCGGGCCGAACCTCGCTGGCAATCGCCCACCGACTGTCCACCGCCGAGGCGGCAGATCTGGTCCTGGTGGTGGACGCGGGCCGGGTCGTGGAACAGGGACGCCACGATGAGTTATTGCGTCAAGGTGGTCGCTACTTCCAGATGTATGAGTCCTGGGTGGCGCAAACTCGCTAATGCCAAGTTGATTCACCGCCAACGATCACCGCATGGAAAGATCACACTGTGTCTGGGAACCTCGATTCTAAAATTGCCGCGCAACTGAAATTCGATGCTGATGGCTTAGTGTGCGCAGTCATTCAACAGTTCGACACTCGCGAAGTGCTGATGGTCGGCTGGATGAACGCCGAAGCGGTGCACCGCACCCTCACCGAGGGCCGCACCGTTTTTTGGTCCCGCAGCCGCCAAGAATTTTGGCGGAAAGGCGATACTTCCGGGCACGTCCAATTTGTGAAGCGCGTGAGCCGTGACTGCGATGGGGACGCGCTGCTTGTAGAAGTGGATCAGATCGGTGCCGCCTGCCACACCGGTTCGCGCACCTGTTTCGATGAGCGAGAACTGCCAGTAGAAAGTGGGGAGAAATGAGCACCGGACCCGACACATCACTGGGCACAACCTGGCCAGATCCCGCCACTTTCGAACTGCTTGCACAAGATCGACGGGTTATCCCGGTCGTCCGGAGGCTGCTTGCGGACGGCGAAACGCCCCTGGGTCTTTATCGCAAACTTTCCGGCGACGAACCCGGCACCTTCTTACTGGAATCCGCCGAGCACGGTGGTAACTGGTCACGCTATTCAATTATTGGCGCCAAATCTGCGGCCATATTGACCTCGCGCGAGGGCCAAACGCACTGGATCGGGGAACCTCCCGTCGGGGTGCCCACAACGGGACCGGTGACTGCCGCGCTGGAAAAAACCCTCGCGGTGCTCGACACTCCCAAATTGCCCGGCCTACCGCCGCTAACCGGTGGCCTGGTCGGCGCGCTTTCTTATGACCTGGTGCGCCAGTGGCACGGATTAGACACCGAGACTCCCGATGACCTGGGTTTACCGGAGGTCTATTTGGCGCTAGCCACCGACCTGGTGGTGATGGATCATCTGGATTCGACAATCTGGTTAATTGCTAACGCCATCAATCACGACAACACCGATCAGCGCGTGACCGAAGCCTGGCAGGGAGCCGTCCAGCGCTTGGATCGCATGGAAGCGCAGTTGCAGGCGCCCGCGAAATCCACTGTTACCGCTTTTCACAGCGACTACACCGCACCGGTAACCCGGAAGACTGCAGCCAAAGACTTCGAGGCGAGTGTCGAAATTGCCCGCCAACGCATGCGAGAAGGCGAAGCCAGCCAGGTCGTGCTCTCCCAACGGTTTGATGTGGAATGCGCGGCGGACCCGATAGATGTGTATCGCACCCTGCGGGCCGCAAATCCCAGCCCGTACATGTATCTGCTGCGCTGCACCGATGCCCAAGACCGCGATTTCGCAGTCGTGGGTTCCTCCCCGGAGGTATTGGCGAAAATAAATGACGGTCACGTCGTCTCACGTCCGATTGGAGGCACCCGCCCCCGCGGAGAAAAACCGCAGGACGATCTCTATTTGGAACAAGAACTGCGCGCCGACTTAAAAGAACTGGGCGAACACGACATTTTGGTAGAACTGGCGCAGGACGACATGAAGAAGGTATGTGATCCAGCAACAGTTGAACTAACCGAATACCTCACCGTAGAACGCTATTCACACGTGATGCATTTGGTTTCAACCATTGCCGGGACGCAGCGCGCGGGCATGAGCGCCTATGACGTGTTGAAGGCGACCTTCCCAGCCGGAACGCTTTCGGGTGCGCCCAAACCAGAAATATTCAAAATCATTGATGAACTTGAGCCCCAGCGGCGCGGTATTTATGGCGGCACTGTCGGCTATTTTGATTTCGCGGGCAACATGGACATGGCGATCGCAATCCGCACCGGGGTTATTCGCGAGGGCGTAGCCCATATCCAAGCCGGCGCCGGACTCGTCATCGATTCGGTGCCCGAAACCGAGCAGCGCGAATGCGAACTGAAAGCCGCAGCGATGATGCGCGCGGTATCGACCGCAGCGACGCTCACGACTCCAGGAGACCGGTGACACCTGCCGCCAACAGCTCAACCCCGCGTCTCAACCGGCGCGCTGGGGTGCTTTTGCTGCTCGCCGCAGGAGCGGCACTGCTTGGATTGGGCGCGGTTCCGTGGGTCAGCGGAAGCGCGAATCTCCCGGGCTCGACGCTGGAGAAAATATCGTCATCAGGCGGGCAAGCGGCTCCGATAATTCCGGCATTGGGTCTGGTGCTGCTCGCCGCCGCCGTAGCGCTGGCACTGGCGCGCCGTATAGGTGTGATCATTACCTGCCTAATTACTGGAGCAGCCGGGATCGCGACCGCAGTAGCCAGTGGCGTCGTCCTTAATAACCCAGCCGGCGCGATGCGATCCCAGGTGACCGAAACCACCGCCATCGTGCTGCCAGCTGACGCGATCAGCGCGGTCACGGTCACGCCGTGGGTAATAATTACCGGCATTATCGGCTTGGCTATTACCGTCCTCGCGTTTGCGCTGATGCGCACTGCGCGCCACTGGAACGTTGATACCCGCCATGAAAAAGGTGGCAGCGAAATAGCGGCCGATGCTACCGCCGAGGCAGCGGAAATACCGGATGCAGATTTATGGGACTTGCTTAGCGATGGCCAAGATCCCACTCCCTAACGCTTTCGCGATATTCTCGGCTAGAAGCAGGAGGACTTTTACCTAATGTCGAACACACCAGATCAGGAAAGAACCTTGGATACCCCCATTGAAGCTGCGGCCACCGGCCCAGACATTTTGCCCCCGCGTGTTCCGGATCCGCAGCAGGGCCATTCCTTCGCGGCGTGGACCACTGTCCTGATCATTATTTTGGGCGCGATCCTTGGCGCAGTTGGACTCGTATTCACGCTGCACTGGCTGGCATGGGTCGGGCTCGGAGTGGCAATTCTGGGCGTAATCGTCGGGAAGACACTTCAAGCAATGGGCTTTGGCCAGGTTAAAGAGCAAGACAAATAGTTCACTGACGAACGCTTAATCGAAAAAAGGGGACTCGATGGCCACGCCGCCTCATGATCCAAACAATCCATATAACTATTCGGGCCAGGAAGGTGCTGGGGGATATCCGCAGTTCCCGTCCGGCCCCGGTGGTCCCGGAGGCCCCCAGGGCTACACGCCGGCCGGTGCGCCACCCCCGAACTACCTCGCGTTCGGAATTATCACCACCATTTTGTGCTGCCTGCCCCTGGGGATTGGTTCGATCGTCTACGCGACCCAGGTGAACAATAAGTGGCAGATGGGCGACTATGAGGGTGCCCGGAAGGCATCGCAGAACGCGAAGAGTTTTGCGATCTGGAGCGTCGTTGCGACCGCCATTCTTTATGTCGTCCTGGTCGCGTTGATGCTGGGTGGCGTCATCGCCCTCGACGATTTTTAGCAACGGGTTTTAAGTAAGGACTCCGATGTTTGCAACAGTAAACGCCAAATTGGTGGGAACTGTTGACAAAGTGCAAGGACGAGTACCGGCCTGGATATGGCCGGTACTCGTTGCTGTCGGCTGCGGGGCAGCCACGCTTGCGGTCGCGATCGTCGACCCCCACACGCCCGGCCGGTGGCCGACGTGTCCCTCGCTGACCCTCACGGGGCTCTACTGCCCCGGGTGCGGGTCGCTGCGCGCCGTGAACTCGCTGACCAGGTTCGATTTTGCGGGCGCTTTCGCCATGAACCCGATGGTGTTTTTTGCAATTCCGGCGCTCATCTACTTATGGGGCAGATGGTTGCGCTCAACGATCACGGGGAAACCGCGTGGCCTGGGAGCACCGATGTATCTCTGGGTTATTTTGGCCGCCGTGGTGGCGTACGGGATTTTGCGCAACATCCCATACTTTGCCCCCTGGCTGGCACCTGGCGCATAGCCGCCACTTAGCCCTCGCAGCAACCGGCCCTAGATGCGGTGCGGTGTAAGTCACATATTCGGGTGGGAACTAGCATGGTGATCATTAGGCGTCCGGTATCAGAAGACGGAGGCCCGCAAAATCATCGTGAGCCATATTGCAGGCATCACGCATGTTGGAGGGAGTGCGACTCTTGAACGTTTTGGCCAGCATCGTTGAGGGAGTCCGTGAAGATGTTGCGGCTCGTGAAGCGAAACTCAGCCTGTCCGAACTGAAAGAACGCGCAGCTTCCGCTCCACCACCGCGCGAAGCAATCTCGGTGTTGAAGCGCGAAAATCAGGTAGCGGTGATCGGTGAAGTTAAGCGTTCTAGCCCTTCTAAGGGCGCGCTAGCCGCGATTGCAGACCCGGCCTCGCTTGCCCGTGAATATGAAGCGGGTGGAGCGTCAGTTATTTCGGTTTTAACTGAAGAACGGCGCTTTGGGGGTTCCCTGAGTGACATGGCGGAAGTCCGCGCCGCGGTAGAGGTACCGGTGCTGCGCAAGGACTTCATCGTTACTCCGTACCAAGTGTGGGAAGCCCGCGCCAACGGCGCCGATGTGGTTTTACTCATCGTGGCTTCTTTGGAACAAGAAGTACTCATCAGTCTCACCGAACGCATTCACTCCCTGGGAATGACCGCGCTCGTGGAGGCATATTCCGCCGAGGAAGTACACCGCGCTGCCGATGCCGGCGCGCAAGTAATCGGCATTAACGCGCGCGACCTGCGCAATTTGGAAGTCGACCGATCCAACTTCGATCGCGTCGGACACTTGATTCCGGCCGGAATCGTCAAAGTTGCGGCTTCCGGCGTGCGCGGACCTCACGACATGCTGGAATATGCACGCCAGGGGGCAGACGCCGTCCTGGTTGGAGAATCACTGGTGACCGGAGGCAATCCGCGCCAGGCCGTGGCAGACCTCGTAGCTGCCGGCGCCCATCCTGCCCTGCGTGGAGCTGTCCGCCCATGAATTCCAGTCGTCCCCTCGAAGCGCAAGACGGCCCATACTTCGGGGACTTCGGGGGCCGCTTTGTGCCCGAAGCCCTCATCGCCGCACTCGATGACCTCACCACCGCCTACGCCGCGGCCAAGGTCGATCCCGCCTTTCAAAAAGAACTGGCGGAACTTCACCGCAATTACACTGGCCGGCCATCCCCAATAACGGAGGTACCGCGTTTTGCGGCACACGCCGGAGGCGCCCGCATCGTGTTAAAACGCGAAGACTTAAACCACACCGGCTCGCATAAAATCAATAACGTGCTGGGCCAAGCCCTCTTGACCAAACGCATCGGGAAGAAGCGCGTCATTGCCGAAACCGGTGCCGGGCAGCACGGAGTAGCCACCGCAACAGCCGCTGCGCTGTTTGGTTTGGAATGCGTTGTCTATATGGGCGAGGAAGACACCAAGCGTCAGGCCCTTAACGTTGCCCGCATGCGGCTCCTCGGCGCTGAGGTAATCCCGGTAAAACACGGTTCCCGGACCCTCAAAGACGCGATTAATGAAGCCCTACGCGACTGGGTAACCAACGTCGACACCACGAATTACGTCTTCGGAACAGCCGCCGGACCCCACCCTTTCCCGACCATGGTGCGGGATTTACAGCGCATCATCGGTGATGAAGCGCGCGAACAATGCCTCGAACAGTTTGGGGTGCGTCCCGACGCGGTAGCGGCATGCATCGGGGGCGGTTCGAATGCCATCGGGATTTTTACGGCTTTCCTAGATGACCCGGACGTCAAAATCTTTGGATTTGAAGCCGGTGGCGAAGGGGTAGAGACGGACCAGCACGCTGCGACCCTTACCGGGGGAGCGCCCGGTGTGCTGCACGGTACCCGCTCCTTTTTGCTGCAGGACGAAGATGGCCAGACGGTGCCCAGTCACTCGATCTCAGCGGGATTGGATTATCCCGGGGTGGGACCAGCCCATGCGTGGCTGCAAAATATTGGGCGCGCACAATACCGGCCCGTTACGGACGCCGCCGCAATGGAAGCCTTCCGCCTCCTGAGCCAAACCGAGGGCATCATGCCGGCCATTGAATCAGCCCACGCGCTGGCCGGAGCATTAGAAATTGGCCCCGAACTGGGACCCGATTCGATCATTTTGGTGTCTTTATCCGGACGGGGCGATAAAGACGTTGACACCGCCGCGCGGTGGTTTGGGCTATTAGATGAGGAGACCCAGTGAGCGCCAAAGTGACCTCGGGAGTCTCAATCGATAAAGCCCGAGCCGAGGGGCGCTCGTCCCTAATTACGTATCTTCCCGTGGGTTTCCCCTCCGTGGAGGGCACCGTAGCGGCCGC
>Ga0209487_1000568_pt1 | contig 33186 bp, 26 predicted proteins | sample Poulit2012_FD_187524 | JGI IMG/M metagenome (GOLD analysis project Ga0209487, IMG submission 187524) | Agricultural soil microbial communities from Georgia to study Nitrogen management - Poultry litter 2012 (SPAdes) (version 2) | ecosystem: Environmental > Terrestrial > Soil > Agricultural land...
ACCACCTCGGAGTTCCACGCGAAGGTGATCTTCTCGTCCGCCAGCGCGCGGTCAGCCATGATCTTCGAGGCGCGCAGCTCGTCCCGGCAATGCACCACGGTCACGGTCCGGCCGAAGCGGGTGAGGAACAGTGCCTCCTCCATCGCGGAATCCCCGCCGCCGACCACGATGATGTCCTGGTCGCGGAAGAAGAACCCGTCGCAGGTGGCACACCAGCTCACTCCGCGGCCGGAGTACTCCTTCTCCCCCTCGATGCCGATCTCCTTGTACGCCGAGCCGGTCGCCAGGATCACCGTGCGTGCGGTGAACTGTTCACCGTCGTCGTTCACCACTGTCTTCACCGGTCCCTCGAGCTGGACGGAGGTGACGTCCTCGTAGCGCACCTCCGCGCCGAAGCGCTCGGCCTGTGCCTGCATCTTCTCCATCAGTTCCGGGCCGAGCACACCGTCGGGGAAGCCCGGATAGTTCTCCACGTCGGTGGTGTTCATCAGCGCACCGCCGGCCGTGATCGCGCCGGCGAAGACGACCGGTTGCAGTCCGGCGCGGGCGGCGTACACGGCAGCGGTGTAGCCGGCAGGGCCAGAACCAATGACGATGACGTCGCGGGGATCGGGGGCCAGAGGCATGGAGGGTCCTTCTGCTGAGATTGGCTTACCACCCAGTCAACCACCGGCGGGGGCTGCTTTGTTCCGGACCCGAGCGGCGGCCAGATGCCGGACGTCCGCAGCTGCCCGGTTCGTGGTGGTAGGAGGGTTTCAGTTGTCAGTTTGCGGTGATCTCGGCGAGCTCGATCCGGTTCCGGCCGTCGGAGGCTGCCTCCGGCAGCTCGGGGAACCAGAGCACGATCGCTTCGAGCTCGGTGGGCTCGGACAGGGTGTAGGTGGTGTCCGGCCCCATCGACCCCTCGGCGAGCACCTCGCCGCCGCTCGGGTCCTCCGGCGTGGTGTTCCGGATCTGCACCGTTCCGCCCTCACCCTGGACGTCCAGCGTCACCGTGGTCACTGTGGTCGGTTCGTCCAGCACGACGGCGAAACCCAGCCCGGGCTTCATCCCGTAGCTGGGGTTGTCGTACCGCAGGGAGCGCCAGATCGTGTCCGGGTCACCGTCGATGGCTTGGTCGGCCAGGTCGCTGTTGTCGCCGCTACCGGTGGACGGGTCGAGGGACATCGCCTCGTCGAAGTCGATGTCGGCCGGCTCCGGGCTCTCTGTCTCGGTGGGCTCCGGCGAGGGCGACTCGCTGGTCTCCTCCGGTGACGGTTCCTCGGTGGTCTCGGCGACCGGTGGTGTGGTCACCTCCCCGGGGTCGAACGAGGTCCGGGCGTCGCGCAGCGACCCGATCGCCAGGATCAGCGCGAGGACGAGGATGATCACCATCCCGAAGATCACCCACGGTGTCGGGTTGAACCGTTCCCGGCGGCCTGGACCGTGGTCGTCACCGGAACCAGGGAGCATCGTCGCCTCCTCGGCCTCGTCGTCGCTCGGGCGGAACCGGTCGAGCAGACCCTGTGCGCGGGCTGCCACCCCACCCGCGCCTGCCGTCAGCTTGTCGACGGCAGTGGACAGGTCGCCGCTGAGAGTGCGCTTCGGTGCCTCGCCCGGGTCCGCATCGCCCGGTGAGGACTCCGTGGGCAGATCCCAGCCCTGGGCGGGTGGTACCGGTCGCTCCGGAGCCGCCGGTGCCGGCTCCGGGCCGGCGTCGTAGCGGTCGGGCTGATACCCGCCGGGCTGATACTGGTCAGGTTGGTATTGGTCGGGTTGGTACTGGCCGGGTGCGTAGTGGCCGGCCTGGTGCGGGTTGGCCTGGTGCGGGCTCGGGTAGGCAGCAGGCGCGGGCGGGCCAGAGTACGTACCGGCCCCTGCGAGATCGTCCTCGGTGCTGGCCGGGGCGGCTGTCGCCTCCTGTGTGACGGTTCCCGGAGCGCTCCCGGCGCCGGCGGTGACCGCCGAGGTCTCTCCGGTCTGATCGCTGGGCGGCCCGCCGGCCGGAGGCTCTGCGGGCATCCCGGGTGCCGCGCCGCCCGTCGGTGCCGCTGGTGGCGCCGCTGAGGTGCCCCCGGTGCGCAGCCCACGTCCCGGTGTGGGCAGCACGGCTGTCCCGGCCACGGACCCGGCTACGGCACCCGCACCCGTGACGTCCCGGTGAGCTCCGCCGTCATCGGCGGCATCCTCGACCAGCGCGGGCGGTGCTTCCACCTGGTCCCATGGCTGCAGCTCCCGGACCAGCTCTCCAGGGGTGTACGGGCCGTCCCGGTGCGGGCCGAACGTCACCGAGCAGAGCGTGTCCAGGTCGTGCGGCACCCCTTCGGCCACCTCCGCCGGCGGCTGTGCGGTGGAGCCGGACCGTGGCGCCAGCCCCACACCCGCCGCCAGCTCGCGCTCCCCGGGCCAGGTGCCGGTCAGGGCGGTGTAGAGCAGCTGCACCAGGCCGACGGCGTCTGCGCGGGCCGCAGTGCTGGCGTCCGGGACCTCGATCCCGGACTGGGCGGCGGCCACGGCGAGCCCAGTCACCACCACCTCACCGTCGCGGGTCAGGTGCAGCGACCCTGGGCCCAGCGCCAGGTGGTGCACCCCGCGTTTGCGGGCGGTCTCCAGCGCGGTCGCGGCATTGCCCACCAACGCTCGGGCCTGGGCGTGCGGTACCGGACCGTCAGCGACCAGGTCGGCCAACGAGAGGCTGTCCAACGGCTCGGTGACCACGTAGGCGATGTTCTCGTGGTTGCCCACGCGGCGGATGTGCGCCAACCGGTCGTCGCGCACCAGGGCGGCCCGCCGGGCAGCGTCCAGGGCCTCCTCCCGGTGGGACCCGGCGAGCACGGTCACCCGCACCGGCCGCTGCAGGATCTCGTCCTGCCCGGTCCAGGCGGACGCATCCGGCAGGTCGGTGGGCACCGGCGCGTCCAGGACGTACCGGTCGGCGACCATGTCCCCGCTCTGGAGAGCCAGGTCAGCGGCTCGGTCCACCCGCGGCCCTCCGTTCCCCGTGTCTGCTGCAACGATCGTCGCCCATATCGTACGCGGCAGCTGTGGGATCGTGAGCCTTCTCGTCAGTGGAGACAACCGCCGGGTGACCGGGGCGAGCATCGCGCCGACCCGTTCGGTGAGCTGGTCTAGCTCGGTCACCCGCATCCGGCGCAGCAGCACGTAGTAGATCAGCGCCATCAGCGCCCCGAGCAGCAGCACCCGTACCAGCGCACCGAGGAACGAGGTGTGCACCCCCCACAGGTGCAGCAGACCCCACCCGGCAGCCATCGAGGGGATGACCGCGAGCAGCACCCGCAGATGGGTACGCAGCACGCGGGCGCCATCCAGGCTCGGCAGCTTGCGGCGCAGCGCCAGGTAGGCCACCAGGGCGCCGAGGGTGTTCGAGGCGGCGGTGGCCAGCCCGGCGCCGACCACCCACCAGTGCACCTCGAGCAGCAGGAAGGAGGCCAGGCTGCCACCGATCTGCACCAGCGCCATCGGCACCTGGATGTAGAACAAGAACTTGGTGTCCTCGAAGGCGAAGTACACCCGCTGGGTCATCGTCCACACCGCGATCGCGGGCAGACCGAGGAGCATCGCCACCAGCACGTGCCCGATCGCCCGGTAGGAGGCGAAGGTGGCCTGGTCGAACTGCACCACCTGGGTGAGCGGGATCGCCAGCACCGCCAGCGCCCCGGCGGCGAACACGGTGAACACCGCCAGCGTGCGCAGCCCGCGGGACAGGTCGTCGCGCACCCGGAACGTCTGCTGTGCCACGGCGTGCTCAGAGAGACGGGTGAACAGCGCCGTCACCAGCGACACGGTGATCAGCGACTGCGGCAGCATGAAGATGAAGAACGCGTTGTCGTAGGCGGCGTTCCCGGCGATGCTCGGGTCCGGAGCGCCCGCGGTGGCTGCCTCGGTGCCGGCCGCGGCGGCCAGGTTGGACACACCCAGATAGCCCACCTGGCCGGCGGCCAGCGCAGCGAACGCCCACATCGCCACCCGGCCGGCCGAACCCAGACCGCTGCCGCGCAGCCCCCACCGGGGCCGGTAGCGGAACCCGGACCGGTACAGCGGCACCACGAGGATCAGTGCCTGCATCACCACACCGAACGTGTACGGGCCGGCGAGCAGCGCGATCCGCCCGGCGTCCCAGGCGTCGGCGGGCACCGCTCCCGCGCGGTAAGAGCCGTAGACCATCAGGTAGGCCGCCAGCCCGGCGATGGAGATCACGTTGTTCAACGCTGGTGCCCACATGTACGGGCCGAAGTTGCTGCGCGCGTTCAGCACCTGCCCGAGCAGCGTGTACATACCGTAGAAGAACAGCTGCGGGATGCACCACATCGCGAACGTCACCGCGAGCGTGGCCCATGGTCCGGTGCGGAACTCGGCAGCATAGATCGAGATCAGCAGCGGTGCGGCCGCGGTGAGCACCACGGTGACGCCGAGCATGATCGCCCCGGCGACGGTCAGCAGCCGGTTGACGTACTCGACGCCGCCGTCGCGGTGCCGCATCGCCCGCACGATCTGCGGCACCAGCACCGCGTTCAGGATGCCGCCGGCGAGCAGCATGTAGATGATGTTCGGCAGCTTGTTCGCCACCGAGAAGGAGTCGGCGGCACCGCTGCCGGTCACGCCGATCGCGGCGATCATCAGGGCGTTGCGGGCCAGCCCCAGCGCTCGGGAGACCAGGGTGCCGGAGAACATCAGCGCCGCGGAGCCGGCCAGTCCAGTGCGTGCGGCCATCAGGGTCCGTCCTCGTGCGGGGGCGTCGGCGGGCTGGCTCCCGCCCGGGAGCTGGCGTCCGTGCTCGGGTCGTCCTCGGCGATCGCCTGCCCCGCTGCGGCTGCCGCGGCAGCACGGGTCTGCGGGCGACCGCGCCTGATGGTGCGCACCAGACCGACGACGAAGCCGATCACCAGCAGGCCGGCCACGATGATCGTGCCGGTGCTCTCCCAGTCGGCACGCACCCGCACGCTGAACGGCTCCCCGCTGGCCAGCACGTCCCCGCCCGGGGTGAGCACCTCGAAGTACACGTCCACGTTCCCGTTGGACACAGCCGTGACCGGGATCCGCACCGTGGTGGTGCTGTTCGGCCGGAGCGTGGCGGTGACCTCCTCCTCGGCACGCAACCGCGGGTCTGCGGGCACCAGGCGTACGGTCACGTCGGCCGGCACCGGCAGCGCGGACTGGATGCTGATCGGCAGGTCGCCGGCGGCGGAGACCAGCAGTACCGAGGAACCGGACTCGACGGCGACGGCGGACTGCAGCTGCTGCTCTGCCTGGGTGGCGGCATCGAGCAGCAGCTGCTGGGTCCCAGGGTCGTCGGCGAGCGCAGTGGACAGGGTGCCGAGCGCGTTCGGGCCGACGGTGCCCAGGTAGCGCTGCGGGGCGTCGGTGACTGCCACGTACGACTCCAGCGTGGACCAGACCTGGCTCATCTCCTCCACAGCGGAGCTGTCCAGCGCCGGTTCGGTGGTCGGTTCGGCGGGCGGTGCCTCGCGCGGCTCCCCGGAGTCGGTGCGCCCGAGCAGGGAGCGCAGGTTGGTCAGCTGCAGCCACGGGACGTCTTCGGCGGCGGCGAGGGCGTCGGTGACTGCCTGCAGCTGCTCCGGGTCGGCGCCGACGTCGTGGGCGGCCACGGCGAGCAGCCCGCGCCCGTCGGAGGGTCGTTCCCGGGCGATGATCGCGGTCTGGGCCAGTAGCTCCTGCCGGATCTGCAGCGGGGTCAGGTCGGAGGTGAACAGCCCGCTGAGCCCGGTGTCCCAGAGGGCGGTCTCCAGGTCACCGGCGCCGGTGCTCACCTCGGCGCGGCCGGAGGGGGTGTAGGTCGTACCGGTCACCGCGGGCTGGCTGTCCTCCGGCAGCACCACAGTGTCGGTCCCGGACCATGCGACGGTCTGCAGCGACTGCAGGTCGTAGCGGCTGGGCCAGAGCACCTGGTCGATCGGGTGGATGTCGTGCTCCCCGTACAGGTAGTCGGACCGGTCCCGTGCGGCCCGGGTGAGCTCAGTGCCCGCTGCGCTTTCCAGACTGGCCAGGTCGGCGTCGGCATAGGGCAGGGCGATCACGTCGTGCCCGCCGGACCGGGCCGTTAGCCGGTCGATCAGCTCGGTCCCGGTGATCTGGTCGTCGGTGTCCCCGGTCGACGACGGCGCTCCCTCCGGGGTGCTTGTCTCACCCTGGTCGGTGGTCGTCTGGGTGGGGTCGGTGTCGTCGCTGGTCTGCTCGCCATCGGTCCCCTGACCGGTCGCGGTCCCGGCTGCCGGGCCGGCGGCGGAGCCGCTGGACTGGCTGGTGGTGGCCGGCTCTGTGGATGCGGTGCCCGGTTCCACCTCGCTGGCGAGCGCGCGGGTGGCTGCCTCGGCGCCCAACGGTTGTGTCTCCAGCAGGGCGGGATCCAACGCCCAGGACACCCGAGGGCTGTCCGCCGCCTGCAGCACCGGGCCGAGCCGGCCCGCTGCCGCGTCGGCGAGCGAGGTGCCCTGCGTCGCGGCATGGGCCCACTCCTCGGCGGTCGCGGTCAGCGGCACGAGCACGGACAGCTCAGTGGGCGCGCCGACCTGCTGCTCCTCCGGGTACCAGAGCACTGTGGTGCGCTGGCTCGCCTGCACCTGGCCCGAGGTGGCTTCGATCGCGATCCCGCGCGGTCCCCAGGCGGCGCCGGCGTAGAACGGTGACTCCTCCGGGCTGATGGTCATCTCGAAGCTGTGCTGCTGCCCCGGGCGCAGGTCGGTTCCCAGCTGCTGGGCGAGCAGCACCGTGGTGACCAGGGAGTCACCGGAGACGTTCCATGCAGCCAGGGCGCTCCGGGTGCTCGGCACGTAGGTCTGGAACCGGAGCCGCAGCACCGGGTCGGTGAGCTTCTCAGAGCCGGTGTTGGTGACCGTGCCGCGGATCACCCAGTCGTCCCCGGGGCGCAGCACCGTCGGGGTGATGTCGGTGATCTGCACCTCCATCGCCGGTGCTTCCTCGTCTGCGTGCGCCGGGGTCCAGCCGGTGAGCACGGTCGCGGCCACCACCAGCCAGGCGAGGAGCAGGCCGGTGGTGCGGCGCGCCGTGCTGCGCACGCCACGGCGTAGCCGGCGCGCCGGTCCGGTCCTCGATCGCGCGAGTGCGGCGGCCCTCACCGCGCGGCCGTCACGGGCGGCCCTCAAGGATGTCCCGCGCGGTCGCCACCACGCGCCGTTCGTTGGGATAGGCCAACTGGCTCGCCACCTCGCCGAGCGAGACCCACGCGACGTCCTCCGCTTCGTGGTCCGGGTCGTTCTCGATGGTCAGCTCTCCGCCGAGAGCCTCCAGCAGGTAATGGTGCACCACCTTGTGCACCCGCCGGTCATGACCGGCGAACCAGTAGTCGATGGTCGCCAGGTGGAGCAGCACCTGCCCGGTGATGCCGGTCTCCTCCTCGATCTCCCGGACGGCGGCCTGCTCGGCGGTCTCCGCACCCTCCAGGTGCCCCTTCGGCAGACACCACTCCAGCCGACCGGCCCGGTTGCGGCGCGCGATGATCGCCGTGAACGCGCGCCCGCGGTGCACGTCTACCACCAGCCCCCCGGCGGAGGTCTCGTCCACCACCGGCAGGTGCCGGGTGTCCGGGCGCCGCAGCCGCGTCATCGGCGGCTTCGGCACTCTGGGCCCGGGAGTGGGGACGGCAGCGGACATAACGACACTGTAATCAAGGCCACCGCCTGCTGAGGCACCCGCGCTGGTGTGCCGCTGGGTCCACCGGCTCGTGGTGGGCGGTGTGCTGCGGGTGTGGCGGTGCTGCGGCCGCCCGCGGTCCGGGTGGGGCGAACCGCTGCAAAACGTGGCACCCTAGAACGCTGTGCCCCCTACCGAGTCTCCTGCTGCCCCGGCGAGCCCGGCGGCGCTGCTGCGCACTGCGCTGGCAGTGATCTCCCAGTATGCCCCGCAGGCGATCGAGCTGGGGCAGGTGTTCGCCGACGCCGGACACGAGCTGGCGCTGGTCGGCGGACCGGTGCGGGATGCGTTCCTCGGACGGGCGAGCGTCGACCTGGACTTCGCCTCCTCCGCCCGGCCGGAGGAGACGGAGCGGCTGCTCGCCGGCTGGGGGGAGGCCACCTGGGACATGGGCCGGGAGTTCGGCACCATCGGCGCACGCAAGGGCGATGTGGTGGTGGAGGTCACCACCTACCGCACCGAGGCCTATGACCCGGACTCCCGCAAGCCCGAGGTGGTCTACGGCGACACTCTCGACGGCGACCTGTCCCGCCGCGACTTCACCGTGAACTCGATGGCGCTGCGCCTGCCTGACCTGGTGTTCGTCGATCCGTCGAACGGGCTCGGCGACCTCGCTGCGGGTGTGCTGCGCACTCCGGCCACGCCGGAGCAGGCCTTCACCGACGACCCGTTGCGGATGATGCGCGCCGCCCGGTTCGCCGCCCAGCTGCGCTTCGATGTGGATCCGGCGGTGATGGCGGCGATGTCCGCGATGGCCGAGCGGATCCGGATCGTCTCCGCTGAACGGGTGCAGGCCGAGCTGGTGAGATTGCTGCTCGCCCCGGAACCGCGCCGCGGCCTGGAGCTGCTGGTGCACACCCACCTGGCCGACCACGTGCTGCCCGAGCTGCCGGCGCTGCAGCTGACCATCGACGAGCACCACCGGCACAAGGACGTCTACGAGCACAGCCTGACCGTGCTGGACCAGGCGATCGACCTGGAGTCCGGCCCGGACGGCCCGGTGCCCAGCCCCGACCTGGTGCTGCGGCTCGCCGCACTGCTGCACGACATCGGCAAGCCCGCTACCCGCCGGCTGGAGCCCGGTGGCGGGGTGAGCTTCCACCACCACGAGGTGGTCGGGGCGAAGATGGCCGGAAAGCGGCTCAAGGCGCTCCGTTTTGACAAGGCGACGATCAACGCCGTCACCAAGCTGGTGTTCCTGCACCTGCGGTTCCACGGGTATGGCGAGGCCGCCTGGAGCGACTCGGCGGTGCGCCGGTACGTGACCGACGCCGGCGACCAGCTGCAGCGGCTGCACCGCCTGACCCGCGCCGACTGCACCACCCGGAACCGGCGCAAGGCCGCCCGGCTCTCCGCCGCGTACGACGACCTGGAGGAGCGGATCGCCGCGCTCGCCGAGCAGGAGGAGCTGGATGCGATCCGCCCGGACCTGGACGGCAACCAGATCATGGCGATCCTCGGCATCCCTCCGGGCCGCCAGGTGGGTCAGGCCTACCAGCACCTGCTCGCCCTGCGGATGGAGCGCGGCCCGCTGGGTGAGGACGAGGCCCGCCGCGAGCTGCTCACCTGGTGGGAGTCCCAGCCCCGCTGACCAGCCGGGCGAGGTCCCGCCCGCCTACTCCTGAGGTGCGGTGAGCTTCTCGATCATGATCGCCAGCCCCTGACGGGCGGACTGTTCGGCGGCCAGCACCCGGTCCCAGGTCGTCCGCGCGGCGTCGAGGGTCTCGGTGGCGCGGTGCACGGCCTCGCGGCAGGCGTCCACCCCGTGGTCGCGCTCGCGTGCCGCGTCCTCCTGATCCTGCTGGAACCCCTCGACCTCACCGCCGGCCAGCTCCACCGCCCGGTCCAGCAGGAACCGGTACGAGGCGCGGATCTTCTTCGGGTTCGTCTTCCGGCTGAGGGCCTCCACCTCCTCCTCGACCGAGGCGCGCATGAAGACGAGCGGATCTGAGGAGTACGCCCGGCTGTCTGCCTCGTCCTCCGCCTCGGCCAGTCGCTCCTGTGCTGCAGCGAGGTCGCGCTCTGCTCGGCGCAGCACTGCCGCCGCAGCCTCGGTCGGGGCGGCGAACCGGGTCTCCAACGCGTGGGTGAGCTGTGCCCGGTCCCCGGTGCTCAGCCCGTCGGCGGACGGGGACCCGCTCTCGCCATGGTCGCGTCCCGTCACGCCAGCACCTCGCTCTCCTCGGTCCTACTGTCTCACCTGTGCGGCCAGCGCAGCGCGTGGTCGGCGGCCGGCCCGCTGACGGCGCAGCTACTGCGGCATGGGCAGCGGCACAGTGCGTGGTCGGTCACCGAGGCGACGCACCACCAGCCGGTAACCAGCGGCCAGCACCAGGTACACCACCGCCAGGGCGAGGAACGTGCTCCGCGAGTAGCCGGTGTCCGGGAGCACGGCCGCCGCCAACGCTGCGGCACCGGCGAAGGCTCCGTTGTAGAGGGTGTCGTAGAGGGAGAACGCCCGACCACGGTAGGCGTCGTCAGTGTCGGTCTGCACGATCGTGTCCACTGCGATCTTCGCCCCCTGCACCGCCAGACCCATCAGCACTGCGGCGGCGGCGATCACGCCGAACACCGGCTGTATGGCCAGCAGCACCTGGCTGCCCGCGCCCAGCCCGAGGCAGACCACCACCCAGGTGGACGGGCTCATCCGCTCGTGCGCCAACGGGGTGAGCACGATCGCCAGCCCGTTACCGGCGAAGGAGATCCCGGACAGCAGCCCGAACATCGCCAGTCCGGCCGCCGCATCGGTGGGATCCACCAGCAGGTTGCGGGAGATGAGGATGAGCGCGATGAAGTTCACCCCGTAGAGGAACCGGTGCAGCGCCATGATGCCCAGCGCCGCCCCCGGGGTGCCACGAGCGACGAGGTAGCGGGCCCCGGCCACCAGCTCCCGGGCGGTGGCGCGCACATCCGCCCAGGCCTGGCGCAGCCCGCGGCCGGCGACCAGGCGCTGGTCCGGCCCCAGCTGGTCCCTGCCCAGCCGGAGTGCGAGGGCGGAGGCGCCACCGAACAGCACGGCTGCCACCACGAGCACCACACCGTCGCGCATCGGCCCGGGGGCCAGCACCAGGCCGAGGCCGAAGCCGATACCTGCGCCGACCACTGCGGAGACTGCGCCGAGGGTGGGGGTGAGCGTGTTCGCGATCAGCAGCTGCTCTTTGGGCAGCACCTTCGGTAGGGCTGCGGACAGTGCCGCGAGCAGGAACCGGTTCACCCCGAGGGTCACCAGTGCGAGCACGTACACCCCCACGGAGACGCCGTCGGTGGCCATCAGCACTGCCAGCACCAGGGTGAGCAGCACCCGTACCGCGTTGCCCAGCAGCAGCACCTGCCGGCGCCGCCATCGGTCCAGCAGCGGTCCGGCGAACGGTCCGACGATCGTGAACGGCAGCAGCAGCACGGCGAACGCGGCGGCGACCGCACCGGCGGTGGCCAGGTTCTCCGGGGAGAAGAAGAACAACGTGGCCAGACCGGCCTGGAACATGCCGTCTCCGCACTGGGACACCAACCGCACCGCGAACAGCCTCCGGAAGTCGCGGTGCACGGCGACCGTACGCAGGTCCGTCCACATCTTCACGTGGCGCAGGCTATCGCGGAGCCCGGCCCGGCCAGCCCGCTGTGACCTACCCCACCCAGGGACGCCGACCTCGGCCGCCGCGTGCGAGAGGCGGTGGCCGCGCTGCGCAGCACTGTCTCCGTAGGCTGACTCGCCCGTCGGCTGGGCTGCCCAGCCGGAGGAGTACGACGGCGGACCTCACCTGCCCAGGTGAGGTCCGCCGTCGTACTTCCTGCTCGGGACGCAGTTCTACGCTGGGTGGGTCCGAGCGGAGAACGAGGCAGCGATGACAGAGACATTTTCTGGCCACGGCACGCAGGAACCCCCTGGCGAGCCGCGCAGCCTGCAGGCGACCAGCGCCCGGTACGGGGCGTTCACCGACGCTGTGGTGGCGATCGCGATGACCCTGCTGATCCTGCCGCTGATGGAGCTGGTGCCCGAGGCCGCCGAGCAGCACCTCACCGCTGGTCGGCTGCTGGTCGAGCACGAGGGGCAGTTCCTCGCGTTCGGGCTCAGCTTCGTGCTGATCGGCATGTTCTGGTTCATCCACCACCGCGTCTTCCGGGCGGACACCCCGCACGACGGGCGCCGGGCGGTGGTGAACCTGGCCTGGATGGCCACGATCGTGTTCCTGCCGGTGGTCACGGCGATGACCGGGTCGTCGATGCCGACCGACCGGGTGATGATCGCGCTGTACATCGGCACCCTGGCCCTGAGCAGCTGGCTGCTGCTGGTGCTGACCGGCCTGGAGCTGACCGGCCGGCGCCGCGCGAAGCTGGTGACCCCGGACCGGACCCTGCTGGCCGCACCGCTGGCCATGTCGCTGTTGTTCACCCTTGCCCTGGCGCTCGCAGAGCTGGCACCGCAGGTGAGCTATTTCTTCCTGTTCCTCATGGTGCTCACCGGTCCGCTGCGCCGTCTGCTGATCCGCTTCGGCGTCCGCGACCGGGAGGGTGGCGTGGGTATGGTCGAACAGTGAGACTTCCTGAGCGCGGACTGTCCCCGCACGAGGTGCGCACAGCCTGGACCGAGGCCAGCGCAGGTGATGTGGACTGGCGCGGTGGCCGCTCCTGGTCGCTGGTGTACGATTCCCCGGACTGGCACCAGGACCTGGTGGACGAGGCGGCGGCGCGGTTCGCGCACGAGAACGCCCTGTCCGCCTCCGCCTTCCCCTCCACGCAGCACTTCGAGTCCGAGGTGGTCGCGATGGTCGCCTCTGTGGTCGCGCCGCAGAGCCCGGCCTACGGGGTGTTCACCACCGGTGGCACCGAGTCGATCATGGTGGCGATGAAGGGCTACCGGGACGCCGGTCGGGGCCGCACGCTGGTGATGCCGGTGACCGCCCACCCCGGCTTCTGGAAGGCGGCGGACTACCTCGGCCTCGAGCTGACCCTGGTGCCGGTGGGCGCCGACGGGCTGCCGGACGTGGCCGAGCTGCTGGCTGCCGCCGGACCGGACACCGCAGCGATCTGCCTGTCTGCGCCGTGCTTCCCCTACGGGGTGGTGGACCCGGTCGCCGAAGTCGCCGAGCAGGCCGCCGCGCGCGGCATCGGCGTGCACGTGGATGCCGCGATGGGTGGGCTGTTCCTGCCGTTCCTGGACGCCGCCGGGGTGCGGCCACCGCAGTTCGGCCTGGACGTGCCTGGGGTGACCTCGGTGTCGGTGGACCTGCACAAGTACGGTTACGGCGCCAAGGGGGCCTCCGTGCTGCTGTTCGGTGAGCCGGAGCTGCGGCACGCGAGCTACTTCGTGTCCACCGGTTGGCCCGGTGGGGCGTATGCGGCCTCCGGGGTGGTCGGCACCCGGCCGGTCGGTGCGGCAGCCGCGGCCTGGACGGCGATGCGCGCCTTGGGCCGGTCCGGCTACGCGGAGCTGGTCGCCCAGGTGATGGGTACTGCGCGGGCGATCCAGGCTGGTCTGGCGGAGCACGGCTTCCAGGTGCTCGGGGAACCGCCGATGGGGGTGTTCGCCGCCGCCCACCCGGAGATCTCCGTGCCGGCGCTCGCCGGTGCGATGGGCGAGCGCGGCTGGTGGATCGACACCCAGGAGGAACCATCCAGCCTGCACTTCGTCACCTTTCCGCGGCATGCGGCGGTGCTGGACACGTTGCTGGCTGACCTGGACGAAGCGGTCGCTGACGCGCGGGCGAACCCCTCTGGCGAGGGTGGCCTGTCCTACGGGGTGATGGTCCGCGGCGGCACCCTGGACGACGATGTGCTCCGGGCGCACCTGGACGAGCGGTTCACTGTTCCGGACTGAACCCGGCGGCCCGCAGGGCTGCCCGCGCCAGCGCATCTACGGCATCCACTGACGGCAGCGAGAGCGCCGTACCCTCGCCTGCGGATGCTGCTGCCACGGCGGAGATCTCCGAGCACGCCACCAGCACGCCGTCGCACCCGGTCTCGGCGAGCTCGGCGACCAGCCGCCGGTACTCGCCGGCCAGCCCGCGCACCGGCGTGCCTGCCTTCACCGCGGCGATCAGCTCCAGCACCGCCGGCTGGGTGCGCGGCCCGGGGGTGTGGGAGCGCACCGACCGGGGGGCAAGGGCACGGGAGTACATACCGTGCTCCAAGGTGGCGGCCGTGGCCAGCACCGCCACAGTGGACCACCCCGCGGCGGCTACCTCCTCGGCGGCGGCCTCGATCATGTCCACCAGGTGCAGCTGGTCGAAACCGCCCAGCGCTTCCGGCAGGAACGGGTGCACGGTGTTGCACGGCACGGCGAGCACCTGGGCACCAGCAGCGGCGAGCACACCCAGCCCGGCACGGAGCATCGGTACCGGGCTCGGACCGGCGCCGCGCAGCGCTGCCACCCGGTCCGGTACACCCGGATCGGACCAGGTGACCACCGTGGGATGGTCGGCATCCTGGGCGGCGTCGGTGAGCTCGACCAGCCGGGTCTGGAAGTGGGCGGTGGCCGCCGGTCCCATCCCGCCGAGCACGCCGATGACCGGCCGGCCCTCGGCGCTGCCGCGGAGCGGCTGCTCGCTCACGGCGCCGGCGCCGGTTCGTCGGTCCGCTGGTAGCTGCGGTTCCACCCGGTGATCGCCGAGACCACGATCACCACCAGCAGCGCCCAGGCGTAGGGGTTGAGGAACGCGGCGGTGATCTCCGGTGCGTCGATGCCGAACTCCGAGGCGGTGGCCACTGTGGTGGCGAACCAGACGATCACCGCGTTGTGCCAGGGGAGCATGTAGAACATCGTGCACGCCGAGCAGTCCAGCAGGTTCGCCCGGCGGGCGGGGCTGAGGGAGTACTTCTCGCCGAGCGGTTTGCCGATCGTGGGTCCGACCAGCAGGATCGCCGGGGCGTTCGCGCCCAGCGGGATGGTGAACAGGATCGTGATGGCGATGATGGTCAGCTCGGCAGAACGCACCCCGCGGGCAGCGCTCTTCTGCAACCGCTCCAGCACGGCCGCCATCAGGCCGCTCTCGGCGAGCACCTGGGCCAGTGCCATGATCAGCAGCACCAGCATCACCACCCCGGTCACGCTGGCGATCCCGTCCTGGATCAGCCCGGTGGAGGTGTCCCGGTCCGGTGGGATGGAGAAGATTTCGCCCGCCTCGAGGCCGCCGGTGATCAGCCCGATCACGATCGCCCCGACGATGCCCCAGGTGAGGGAGACGATGATGTGCTGCTTGCGCATCGCCAGCACGATCACGATGGCGAACGGGATCACTTGCAGCAGCCCGATCGGTGCGGCCTCGTTGGTCAGTGGTGACTCCTGCACGGTGCCGCCACCGCCGGTGAACGCGAACACCACCGCCGATGCGGCAGCTGCGACCAGTGCCAGCGGCAGCCGGGTGCGCACCACGTCGCCCATCTCCGCGTCCTGGGTGTAGGCGGAGGTGATCGTGGTGTCCGAGACCGGGGCGAGGTTGTCACCGAAGGCGCCGCCGGCGATCAGCGCGAGCGCGAGCATGGTCGGGTCCGCGCCGAGGAACACCCCGGCCGGGTAGAGCACCGGCACCATCGCCAGCACGGTGCCCACGCTCGTACCTGTGCCCGCGCCGAAGATGCAGGCGAGCAGGAAGGTGAGCACGGTGAACGCGGCACCGGTGAGCCCGGTCTGCAGCCCGAGCCAGAGCAGCCCGTCCACCAGGCCGGCGGCCTTCATGATCGTGCCGAAGATGCCGGCGAAGATGAACGCGATGATCACGACGGCGCCGGTCCGGTCGGCCATGCCGCGCACCACGGTCTCAGCGAAAGCCGTGCGGTTGCGCGCCAGAGCAAGGCCCACCACCAGGGCAGCGAAGCCGCCGACCCAGAACGCGGGCACTGCCGCGCGCTCGGCGAAGGACAGGATGCACATCACGGCGATGAGCACCAGGGCGGGGATCAGGGCGGTCCAGCGGCCGCCGTAGAGCTCGAGTCTGGGAGGTGCAGCGGGATCGGCGTTCGCCGACATGGTCGCTTCCTTACGTTGTCTCGGCGTGTCGAGGGGCCACGCTACCGATACCCGCACGTGCAGGTCCCGACCGGGCCGGTGCGGAGGCGTGTCGCGTGCGCAGTTGCCACCTGGGAACCACCTGCTGCGCCGGGACCCGGGTACCGGCCGCACCCGCCGCAGGCCCGCCGGGGCTTTGCCGGGTCGGCACCGCCTGCTCCGTCGCCCGAGGACTACTACCGCGGTGGTGGGCGCCGCCGGCGGCGGAGCTGGTTGGAGGAGCTCTTCGACTGAGCGTGCCCTGGGCGATTCGCCTGGCACACAGCTGGATCGCCGCCCACGGCATCATCCCGCCCCGCGACCGGCGCCGCCCAGGACCAAGACTGCTCGTCGACCTGGCCACGAATCGTGACCAGATCGACGAGCAGTCTCACCTAGGCGCCGGAGCCAGGCGGGGGTCAGCGCTCGGCGTCGCCGGTGATGAACTCCTCCACCCGCGCCCGGGCGGTGCTGTCGTCGTACTGCTCCGGCGGGGACTTCATGAAGTAGCTCGAGGCGGACAGCACCGGTCCGCCCAGGCCGCGGTCCTTGGCGATCTTCGCCGCGCGCAGGGCATCGATGATGATCCCGGCGGAGTTCGGCGAGTCCCACACCTCGAGCTTGTACTCCAGGTTCAGCGGCACCTCCCCGAACGCCCGGCCCTCCAGCCGTACGTACGCCCACTTCCGGTCGTCCAACCAGGGCACGTAGTCCGAGGGCCCGATGTGCACGTTCCGGTCCTCCTTCTTCCCGGCCAGCGACCCGGTGAGGTTGGAGGTGACCGACTGGGTCTTAGAGACCTTCTTCGACTCCAGCCGCTCCCGCTCGAGCATGTTCTTGAAGTCCATGTTGCCGCCGACGTTCAGCTGGTAGGTCCGGTCCAGGGCCACCCCGCGGTCCTCGAACAGCTTGGCCAGCACCCGGTGGGTGATCGTGGCGCCGACCTGGGACTTGATGTCGTCACCGACGATCGGCACCCCGGCCTCGGTGAACTTCGCCGCCCACTCCGGGTCGCTGGCGATGAACACCGGCAGTGCGTTCACGAACGCCACCCCGGCGTCCAGCGCCGCCTGCGCATAGTGCTTGGCAGCCGCCTCCGAACCCACCGGCAGGTAGCAGACCAGCACGTCCGCCTTGGCGTCCCGCAACACCTGGGCCACGTCGACGGCGGAGCTCGCCGATTCCTCGATCGTCTCCCCGTAGTACCTGCCCAGGCCGTCCAGGCTCGGGCCACGCTGCACACTCACCCCGAGCGGGGGCACGTCTGCGATCGAGATGGTGTTGTTCTCGCTGGCCACGATCGCCTCGGACAGGTCGAAGCCGACCTTCTTCGCGTCCACGTCGAAGGCGGCCACGAACTCGATGTCCCGCACGTGGTACGGACCGAACTGCACGTGCATCAGGCCGGGCACGGTGCCGGCCGGGTCGGTGCCGGCGTAGAAGTGCGCGCCCTGCACCAGGGATGCGGCGCAGTTGCCGACTCCCGCGATCGCTACGCGGATGCTGGTCATGGATTCTCCTCAGGGTTGTCTTGCCGGGGGTCGTCAGTGCGTTCGGCCACGATCAGCTCCTCGAGCCAGCCGATCTCCTTCTCGATCAGGTCCAGCCCGTGCCGCTGCAGCTCGAGGGTGTAGCGGTCGCGGCGCTCGCGGCCGGCCCGTACCTGCTCGCGCATCGAGGCACGGCGCTGCAGCATCCGGGCGCGGCGGCCCTCGAGGAGCTGCAGGCGGGTCTGCGGGTCGGTCTCGTGGAACAGGGAGAACCGCACCGCGAACGACTCGTCCTCCCACGCTGCCGGGCCGGTCTGGGCCAGGGAGTCGGCCAGGCGCTCCTTGCCGGCAGTGGTGAGCCGGTAGACGATCCGGGCCCGCCGGCCGGCCAGCGCATGCGGCGGGGCGGCAGTGTCCGCCTGCTCGATCCAGCCGCCGGCGACCAGCGCCTTCAGGCACGGGTACAGCGATCCGTAGGAAAGGGTGCGGATGGTGCCGAGGGTGACGTTCAGGTGCTTGCGCAGCTCGTACCCGTGCATCGGCGCCTCCTGCAGTCGCCCCAGGATCGCCAGCTCGAGCACTTCACCGCGCGTGGACACTCATCACCTCCGATGTATCGCATTGATACAGGAAAGCGAACAATCGGGTCAAATGTCAGGTGCCGTTTGTGTGCAGCGTGTCGGCTGTGGCGGTGCTCACCCGCACGTAGCGGATTCTGTGCGGACTCGGTGAAAACCGGTTCTGGCGCGCGGATTCCCAGCCTTTCCGCGCATACTGTGGGGCGACAGGTCTGGGGGGCCGGGGGCAGACCAGCGACAGGAGAGGGCCACAGTGGCAGAAGGACGCGGATCGGGATCCGGCGGGTCAGGTGAGAGCAAGCCGACCCGTCGCAGCGTGCACGACCGCTCCCAGCAGGGCTCCTCCGGTACGTCGCGGCCCCGGTCCGCGGCCACGAGCTCGGGGTCCTCGGGATCTGCGCGACCGGCGTGGAAGCGCACGTCCAGCGCGGCCGGTGACGGCGGAGCCTCCCGGACAGCGGCCGGCACCGGGTCCGGAGCTGGGTCCAGGTCGTCGCGGCGCGGGTCCTCCGGGACGTCGTCTGCATCGGGTTCGGCGGCTGCCGGGTCCCCGAAGAAGGGGTACAAGGGTCGTCCCTACCAGGAACCGAACCGGTTCTGGAACTACCCGCGCCCGAACAAGGGCCCGATCCACCGCTGGTTGCCTAGCTGGCGCTTCGTGGTCGGTTCGATCCTTACCTGCGGCCTGCTCGGCGTGGTGCTGTTCTTCGTCGCCTACTTGATGATCGACGTACCGGAACCGGACGACTTCGCCCTCGCACAGGGTTCCACGGTGTACTACGCCGACGGTGAGACTGCGATGGGCACGTTCGCGGACGTCGACCGGGAGATCATCGATCCCAGCACGCTCCCCGACCACGTCGGTGAGGCGATCGTGGCCAGCGAGGACCGGCGGTTCTACTCCAACGTGGGTGTGGACCCGGTCGGCATCCTGCGTGCGTTGTGGAACAACCTGCGCGGGAACAGCACGCAGGGCGGCTCCACGCTCACCATGCAGTACGTCGAGCGTTACTACACCGGGCAGACCGACGGGTACGCGGACAAGTTCCGCGAGGCGATCCTGGCGCTCAAGATCGACCAGCAGCAGAGCAAGTCCGAGATTCTCGGCAACTACATGAACACGATCTACTTCGGTCGTGGTGCCTACGGGATCGAGCGAGCCTCCCAGGAGTTCTTCGGCCACTCCGCGTCGGAGCTGACCCTCTCGGAGTCGGCGCTGATCGCCGGCATCATTCCCTCACCCGGCAACTGGGACCCGGCCACCAACCCGGACCAGGCGCAGGTCCGGTGGCAGCGCACCCTCGACTACATGGTCTCCAACGACTACATCACGCAGGCTGAAGCAGACGAGCAGGAGTTCCCGGACGTGGTCGACCCCGGCGGCTCGGACGTCTACGCCGGACCGAACGGCTATCTGCTGGTGATGATCCGAGACGAGCTGCTTGCGCACGGGTTCACCGAGGACGACATCGACGGCGGCGGCCTGTCGATCACCTCCACCATCGACGCCGACCTGCAGGAGCAGGCGGTGCAGGCGTCGGAGGATCTCCCGGAGGACACCCCGGACAACGTGCGCGTGGCCCTCACCTCGATCGACAACGACACCGGCGGCATCCTCGCGCTCTACGGTGGGCACGACTTCCTGGAGCGGCAACGGAACAATGCCACGCAGGACGTGGCCCAGGGTGGGTCCACGTTCAAGGTGTTCGCGCTGATCGCCGCCCTGGAGAACGGGGCGACGCTCGACGACCGGTTCGCAAGCTACTCGCCGATGACGATCGACGGCTACACCGTGCCGAACTTCGACACCATCAACCGGGGGTACATCGACCTGGTGACGGCGACCAAGTACTCGGTGAACACCGTGTACGTGCAGCTCAACGACCAGACCGGGCCGGAGAAGCTGGTGGACGTGGCCGAGCGGCTCGGCCTGCCGGAGGGCATGAACGGTCTGGATCCCTACCTGTCGAACGTGCTCGGCACCGCCTCCCCGCACCCGGCGGACATGGCCGAGGCGTACTCCACGATCGCTTCCGGGGGTGTGCACCACGACCGGTTCATCGTCAGCAGCGTCACCAACTCCGACGAGGAGACCCTCTACACCGGCGGTGACGACGGCGAGCGGGAGGTTCAGGAGGACGTGATCGCCGACGCCACCTACGCGATGCAGCAGGTGGTGCAGGGCGGGACCGGGCACACCGCCGCGGAGATCGGCCGTCCGGCAGCAGGCAAGACCGGCAGCTCGAATGACTACAAGTCGGCCTGGTTCGTCGGTTTCGTCCCGCAGATCACCACATCGGTGGCGATGTACCAGGTGGGTGAGGATGGCGAGGAGATCTCGATGACCGAGGGCTGGGGTGGGGTCGCCCCGATCTCGGGTGGTAGCTATCCCACCGATATCTGGACCGAGTACATGACCGAGGCCGTGGCGGACCTGCCGGTGGAGGAGTTCCCGGACCGTACCGAACCGGAGCAGGCCTACGTGCCGCCGGCCACCCAGCAGCCCACGCAGCCGCAGACGGAGGAGCCCAGCGAGGAGCCGAGCGAAGAGGAGTCGGAGGAGCCGAGCGAGGAGCCGTCCGAGGAGCCGACGACCGAGGAACCCTCTGACGAGCCCTCCGAGGAGCCCAGCAGCGAGGAACCCTCTGACGAGCCGTCCGAGGAGCCGACGGATCAGCCCACCGAGGAGCCGCCCGAGGATGGTTCGGACGACGGCTCCGACGGTGACGACAATGGGGACGACGACGGTGGGGACAGCGGTGGTGGCGGCAACCAGGAGGGCAGTGCCGGTCAGCAGGAGGGCAGCCGCGAGGCACGGAGCTTGCTCGAGGAGCTCTTCGCCGGGTAGCGCTCGACGGCGGCGGAGGCACTCCCCGGGTTGCGCTCGACGGCGGCGGAGGCACTCCCAGGGTTGCGCTCGACGGCGGCGGAGGCATTGGAACACCGTTAGCGCGTTGGAACACCGATACATCCCGGTTCGAATGGTGCAACGGTGTTCCAACGCAACGGGTCGACCAAGGGGGCGGCGCCGTCGTCCACATCACGTCCTGGCCGACCACCTCGTCCGGTAGACTGGCCCGGCATCTTCTTCTGCGCCGACCTCGGTGACTGCCGTGGCCGGCGTAGCTGTGAGAGCACGCATCACCCTCCTGTCACGGAAGGACCGTGACCGCTGAGACCAGAGGAGGTGGGTTCCCGTATGCGTCATTACGAACTGATGGTCATCCTTGACCCGGAGCTCGACGAGCGGACCGTCCCGGCTGCGCTCGAGAAGTTCTTGAACGTCATCACCTCAGGTGGTGGGACCGTCGACAAGACGGACGTGTGGGGCAGGCGCCGGCTGGCCTTCGACATCGCGAAGAAGTCCGAGGGCATCTACGCCGTCGTGGACATGCACGCCACTCCCGAGCTCGCCAGTGAGCTCGACCGCCAGCTCGGCCTCAACGAGTCCGTCCTGCGCACCAAGCTGATACGACCCGACGCGCACTGAGCGCGACTCTCGTTAGGAGCGTCATGGCAGGCGACACCGTCATCACCGTGATCGGAAACCTCACGGCTGACCCGGAGCTGCGGTTCACCCCTTCGGGTGCGGCCGTGGCCAACTTCACCATCGCGTCCACCCCGCGGCAGTTCGACCGCCAGACTGGTGAGTGGAAGGACGGTGAGACTCTCTTCATGCGCTGCTCCATCTGGCGCGAGGCTGCGGAGAACGTCGCCGAGTCCCTCACCAAGGGCATGCGGGTGATCGCGCAGGGTCGTCTGGTCCAGCGTTCCTTCGAGACCCGCGAGGGCGAGAAGCGCAACGTCGTCGAGCTGCAGGTCGACGAGCTCGGCCCGTCCATGCGTTACGCCACGGCGAAGGTCACTCGCGCCCAGCGTGGCGGCGGCGGTGGCTTCTCCGGCGGGGGCGGCGGCTACGGCGGTAGCCAGGGCGGCGGCTACGGCGGCGGCAACCAGGGCGGCGGCTTCCAGGGTGGCGGCGGCAACGCCGGCCCGGCCGACGACCCGTGGGCAACCGGTGGCTCCAGCTTCGGCGACGAGCCCCCTTTCTAGACCATCACCTGATCGCACCCCGACCGGGCGTGCGTGCATCGAAGGAGTACCACTATGGCGAAGCGAGACTCTCGTAAGCCGGTCATCAAGAAGAAGGCCAACCCCCTCAAGACCACCAAGCTCGAGGGCCCCATCGACTACAAGGACACCGCGCTGCTGCGCAAGTTCATCTCCGACCGCGGCAAGATCCGCGCGCGCCGGGTGACTGGTGTCTCCACCCGCGAGCAGCGGCAGATCGCGAAGGCCGTGAAGAACGCCCGCGAGATGGCCCTGCTGCCCTACTCGAGCTCCGCTCGCTGAGGCAAGGAGGTACAGCCATGGCGACCAAGCTCATTCTCACCCACGAGGTCACGGGCCTCGGTACCGCTGGTGACGTCGTCGAGGTCAAGGACGGCTACGCCCGCAACTACCTGCTGCCGCGCAACCTGGCCACTCCGTGGACCAAGGGTGGGCAGAAGCAGATCGACCAGATCACCGCAGCACGGCGCAAGCACGCCATCGCGACCATCGAGGACGCGCATGCGGTGCGCGACTCGCTGCAGGCCAAGCCGGTCGTGGTGCAGGTCCGTGCCGGTGCGAACGGCCGTCTGTTCGGTGCGGTGACCACCAAGGACATCGCCGAGGCGATCGCCGCCGGTGGCCAGACCGTGGACCGCCGCAAGATCGAGGTCGGCCAGCCGATCAAGTCCCTCGGCGACCACCAGGTGCAGATCCGTCTGCACGAGGACGTCTCCGCAACTGTGGACGTGCAGGTCGTGGCCGGGGCCTGAGCCCTCGCAGCGTCTGAAGGGCCCCGGTGCGAACGTGCACCGGGGCCTTTCGCTGCCTCCGGGGAGTTCTACCCCTGGATAGTCCTGCCCATGGTCGTCGGCGTGCGGACCTGCGAACGTGGTATCAGTCCCGACGACTTGGAGTGATCACCGCATGCGCAAGACCCTCACCGCCGCCGGCAGCCTGGCTGCCCTCGCCCTGCTCGCCGCCTGCTCCGGGCAGGCGGCCGTACCCGCCGCGGACGTCGAGGAGCAGGCGGAGAACCAGCTGGAGGAGCAGGTCGGGCAGCGCCCGGACATCAGCTGCCCGGAAGACCTGCCGGCGGAGGTCGGTGCCACCATCGAGTGCGAGCTGACCGCAGAGGGCATGGCCGAGGCCTACGGCGTGACCATGACCGTCACGGACGTCGCCGACGACGGGAACGTGGGCTTCGACATCGCCGTGGACGAGGAACCGAAGTAGTCCCTCACCCGCCTTGTCGACCTGTCTCGTCCGGGTTCGCTGGCGGCGCGGAGCCTGGCCAGAACCCTGTTGACGGCGGTCGATGAGGGGGCGCCGCGCACGCGCGTGCCAGATCCGGTCCAGCAGCGTTCGGTCAGATACCGGGTGCTGTCGGCATCGGTGCGTGCGTGGTCGCCGTGGTCGCCGTGGTCGTGTGGATCTCAGGCCGCTCCGAGCACCATCCAGGCGCTACCGCGAGCACGCAGCCAGGTGGTGGCCGCCCGGGCAGCCATGTAGCCGCCGGCGAAGGAGACCCACAGCCACACCAGCCCGACCGCGCCACCGGGCGCCCACGCCCACACCGCTAGCAGCAGCGGCAGGTAGACCACCAGGGCGATGCCCCCTGCCCAGGCCAGATAGGCGCCGTCCCCGGCGCCCATCAGCACCCCGTCCAGCACGTACGGCCAGGCGGCGACCGGGAGCAGCACGCCGATCACCACCAGCCCCAGCGCGGCGGCGTGCTGCACGGTCTGATCTGAGGTGAACAGCGGGGTAAGCAGCCAGCCGAGGCCCGCGATCACCGCACCGAGCGCGGCCCCGGCGAGGGTGCCCCAGCGCAGGCAGCGGCGCACCACAGCACGCACCGTGTCCGGCTGGCGGGCGCCCAACCCGTGCCCGACCAGTGCCTGGGCGGCGATGGCGAGGGCGTCCAGAGCGAACGCGGCCAGGCCCCACACCGAGTTGACGATCTGGTGAGCGGCCAGCGGCACCTCGCCCAACGCCGTCGCGCATGCCACGGTGAGCAGGATCGCCACCCGCAGCGTGAGGGTGCGGATCAGCAGCGGGAAGCCCGCGCGGGCGTTGTTCAGGATGCCACCCACCGCCGGGCGCAGGGACACCTGTCGCACCAGCGCTGCCCGGACGACCACCCACCCCAGGGCGACGGCCATGCCGATCTGGGCGAGCGCCGTCGCCAGTCCGGACCCGGCGATGCCCAGGTGCAGACCGTAGACCAGGGTGACCGACCCGATCGCATTGGCGATGGCGCCGATCACGGCGACCCGCAGCGGGGTCTTGGTGTCCTGCAGGCCGCGCAGCGCACCGGTGGCGGCGAGCACCACGAGCATGCCGGGGATACCGGGCATCGAGGAGCGCAGGTAGGCGACCGCGTGCGGGGCCACCTCCGCCGAGGCGCCCATCCACGCCACGACGTGCTCGGCGCCGGCCAGGCCGAGCACGAGCAGCGCGGCGCCGAGCAGCAGGGCGAGCCACATCCCGTCCAGGCCGAGAGCCAGCGCTCCGCGTTCGTCCCCGGCGCCGAGCTTGCGGGCCACTGCCCCGGTGGTGGCATAGGCGAGGAAGATGAACAGCGCCACCGTGGTGACCAGCAGGGTGGAGGCGAGGGTGAGGCCGGCGAGCTGGGCGGTGCCGAGGTGCCCGACCACTGCAGAGTCGATGAGGATGAACAGCGGTTCGGCGACCAGAGCGCCGAGCGCGGGCACGGCGAGGTCGAGGATCCGCCGATCGAGCGAGCGGCCGGTCGGCGTGTCGTCCACCAATCCTCCGAGTAGTTTTTGTCCACAGCCTGTGGGTGGCCACAGCCCTGTCCTGGTGCGGATCCTACGGACATATCCACACGTTTAGTCACAGGCTGTGCACAGGGATCCACCGCTCTGTCCGCACGTTGTCCACAGGGGTGGCGCAGTTGTCCCCAGGGGGTGGTTTGCTGGAGGAGGACGAGGGTGCGTACGGTCACTGCCGTCCGCGCCCGAGCGGTGGGTGCCGGCGCTGGCCGCGTTGCGGTGGCGGCGGTGCGAACCGCTGGTGTCGGTGGGTGCTGGTAGGTGTGGGTGTGCGGACGAGGTGCTGGGCGAACATGGAGGAGTCGGTGATGGCAGCGGGGCGTGACGGATGAGCATCACCGAGATCCCGGACGCTCCGGAGAGCTTCGAGAAGACCCCACCGCAGGACGTCGCCGCCGAGCAGAGCGTCATCGGCGGCATGCTGATGTCCAAGGACGCCATCGCCGACGTGGTCGAGGTGCTCCGCGGGAACGACTTCTACCGGCCGGCGCACGAGGCGATCTACGACGCCATCCTGGACCTGTACGGCCGCGGCGAGCCAGCGGACGCGGTCACCGTGGCGGCGGAGCTGACCAAGCGGGGTGAGCTCGCTCGGATCGGCGGGGCGCCGTACCTGCACACGCTGCTGTCCTCGGTGCCCACAGCGGCGAACGCCGGTTACTACGCCCGGATCGTGCGCGAGCGTGCGGTGCTGCGCCGCCTGGTGGACGCCGGCACCCGGATCGTGCAGCTGGGCTACGCCACCGACGGCGGGGACGTCGACGACCTGGTGAACACCGCCCAGGCGGAGGTGTACGCGGTCACCGAGCGGCGCACCGCAGAGGACTACGTGCCGCTGAAGGACGTCATCAACTCCACGATGGAGGAGATCGACGCCGCCTCGCACCGGGGCGAGGGCATGGTTGGGGTGCCCACCGGGTTCACCGACCTGGACCTGCTCACCAACGGACTGCACCCCGGGCAGATGATCGTGCTGGCTGCCAGACCGGCCGTCGGGAAGTCGACCCTCGGGCTGGACGTGGCCCGGTCGGCCTCGATCAAGCACGGGATGACGTCGGTGATCTTCTCCCTGGAGATGAGCCGCAACGAGATCTCCATGCGCATGCTCTCGGCGGAGTCCCAGGTGCCGCTGCAGAACATGCGCAAGGGCACCATGCGGGACGAGGACTGGACCCGGCTGGCGCGCACGATGGGCAGGGTGTCCGAGGCGCCGCTGTTCATCGACGACAGCCCGAACATGTCGCTGATGGAGATCCGGGCCAAGTGCCGGCGGCTGAAGCAGCGGCACGACCTGAAGCTCGTGGTGATCGACTACCTGCAGCTGATGAGCTCCGGCAAACGGGTCGAGTCACGCCAGCAGGAGGTCTCAGAGTTCTCCCGTGCGATCAAGCTGCTCGCCAAGGAGCTCGAGGTGCCGGTGATCGCGATCTCCCAGCTGAACCGTGGCTCCGAGGCCCGCAACGACAAGAAGCCGCAGATGAGCGACCTGCGCGAGTCGGGCTCGATCGAGCAGGATGCGGACGTCGTCGTCCTGCTGCACCGCGAAGACATGTACGAGAAGGAGTCCGCCCGCGCCGGAGAGGCGGACATCATCGTGGCCAAGCACCGCAACGGGCCCACGGACACGATCGTGGTGGCGTTCCAGGGGCACTACGCGCGCTTCTTCGACATGGCGCAGTAGTTCACCTGCGCAGGCGGCAGAACACCATCGCTGCGCGAAACTACCCGGTGAGCAGCCACCGTTGAATCGGGGCGCTACCCGATTCCGATGGCGAAGACGTGCAACGCCGGGGCACCCCGTACCGCGGTAGCCGAGACGGTCGGCAGAGTAATTGCCTGCACTGTGCGGTCGGCATCCACCGGGATGGACTGGAAGTGCACCTGGGTGTTCCGCTCTGTCGGCCCACTGGGGGTGTTCCGGTACGGCATCGCCACGATCGCCGAGGTGTCCGGGTCGGACTGGCTCCAGTCCGGTGTGCTCAGCGTGACCGTCTCGGAGCTGCCATCGGTGTAGTGCACCACCCAGTCTCCGCGCACCGGACCGTAGGAGGCGGCGGTGAGCAGCCCGACCTGGCTGCCGGATGCGTCGATCTGCACGCTCTGGCCATTGGCGAGCACGTTGTTCGCGCTCCCCGGCTGCGCATCCGGCCAGGTGAGGCTCACGCCGTCCCGGGCCAGCTCGCTACCGGGTGTCACGCCCTGGTCGGCCAGGGCCTGCGCCGAGTAGGAGGAGCCGGCGCCGTCGAACCCGGTCCCCAGGCCCGGCGGGCTCTCCTCGCCGTCGGTGGTGACGGCCACGTTCGTGTAGACGTCCGCGAGCTCGGCGAACGGCACGGTGACGAGCAGCTCCGTCTCGGCGATCGTGACCGTCTCCCGCCCCTCCCGGCTGACCAGCTCGACCGGCACAGCCCTCGTCCCGGGCTCGACCGGTCCGCTCACCTGCACATCCACCGAGGCGCTCCCCCCGGCGGCGACTCGCAGGGTCCCGGAGGACGGCTCGAGGGTGACCCCGTCCGGCGCCTGGGCCACCCACCGGAGGGTTGCTGGCTGGTCGGCGGTGCTGCTGACCGCCAGGGTGGCGCTGCCGGTCTCGCCTGCCGAGGTGAGCACGACCGCGGGGTCGAGGCTGAGCTGGACGTCGCGCGGGAGGAGCGCCCCGGCCGCGTAGACCTCGATCTCGTACAGCGAGTAGCCCCACTTCGTGCCACGCTCCGTCATCGCCAGGCGCAGATAACGCCCGTGCCCGTCCACGTCGAGGCGGTCCAGGTCGCCGTCACCGCCCGTGACCTCGCTCAGCGTGGTCCAGCTCTCCAGGTCCGTCGAGGCCGCCAGGGTGTACCCGCTGGCATACGCTGCCTCCCAGTCCAGGACCACAGTGCCCAGGTCGACCTCCCGGCCGAGGTCCAGCACCACGGTCTGCGGCGCGGTCTTCGAGCCGCACCAGCGGGTGCTCGGGTCGTCGTCGGTGAGCATCGACTCGCGGCAGTCGGGGCGCTCCCGGTCCGAGGACCACACCAGGGCGCCGTGGGCCAGGTTCGCCTCCGGACCGTCGAGCAGAGCCCACTGAGGGTCCTTCCCGACGACGAAGGCGCGGCCGGCGAGGGCATCCCATCCGCCGTCCACCTCGGAGTCCCAGAGCTGCTGCGCCATGGCCCGCAGCGGCATGTGCAGCCTGCCGGAGACCTGTTCCTCGGTCGCCGTGCCCGGGCTGTCGTTCCACAGGTGGATCTGCCCGCCGAGGATGCCCTCAGCGTGCGGATCGGTGGTGTTCGGTGCCGTGGCGTCGTGCCAGGTGGACATGTCCCAGTCCTCGGTGATCTCCCGTGGGTCGAGGTTGTTCCATGTCGGTGTGGCTCCCGGTACGTCGTAGAGCACGTTCCGGTTGGCGTTGATCAGCTGGTAGCCGCGGTCCAGGAACTCCTGGGCGCGCACGTCGCCGTGCTGGTCGGACCAGTACTCGAGCACGATGTTCGTGTTCGCCTCCAGCACGGCGCCACCCTGGGCGCCGTCGTTCCACATCCGCATGGTCTTGCCGTGCGCGCGGACCACGTCGTTGACGAAGTTCGTGAAGTCGAGCACCGCATCGCGGGAGTTCGCGTCCGGACCGTAGCGGTCTTGGGCCCACTCGGTGAGCACCGGGTAGGCGTCCCAGTCGCTGGTGAACTCATCACCTCCGGTGTGCACGTATCGGCCGGGGAACAGCGGGATCAGCTCGTCCAGGATCTCCTGCGCAAACTGCCGCGCCTCGGGATTGGTGGGGTCGAGGTTGCGGGTGTTCCGGTTCCCGTCGGCATCGACCACCTGCAGCTCGGGGTGCTCGCGGAGCACGTACTGCATGTGCCCAGGCATGTCGATCTCCGGGATGATCTCGATGTGGTACTGGGCGGCGTACTCCACCAGCTCGGTGACCTGCTCCTGGGTCCAGTGCTCCGGCGAGACGATCTCCGGGTGCGTGCGGGACTCGATCCGGAAGCCGGCGTTGTCCGCGATGTGCCAGTGGAACTCGTTGTACTTCAGGTAGGCGAGCTCCCGGATCTGCCGCATCGCCCACTCGGGGGAGAAGTACTGGCGGCCGTTGTCGATCATGAAGCTGCGCTCGGCGTATCCGGGCCAGTCGGTGGCAACACCGCCGGGGATGACCGGATCGTCCGTGAGCATCTGGAGCACGCTGCGGGTGCCGAGGAACACACCGTGGTCGGTGGCGCCGGTGACGGTGACGTCGTGGTCCACCGTGATCCGGCTGGCCTCAGGGCCATGCTCGGTCCACGTCGGGTCGAGCGTGAGCCAGATGACTCCGGGTCCGCGTCCGGGCGGCTGTGACCTGGTCTGCACGACCACACGCCGGCCGGTGAGCGCCTGCAGGTCGGTGGCGAAGGTGTCGGCGTCGTCGGAGAGGTCGTCGGCGAACCGAGGGTCGACCTGCAGGCGGATCGCCCCGGGCCCGAGCGTGAAGTCCTCACCGCCAGGCTCCCACTGCTGTAGTGCTGGGACGGTGACCGGTGCACCGGCTGTCGGTGGCGTGGGCGTTGCGGCCTCCGCGCTGGCGGGCGCGCTCAGGAGCGCGGCAACCATGGCGGTGCCGACGGCCCCGGCCGCCGCGGCCCGGGTCACGAGCCTGGTTCTGCTGCTGTGCATCGAACGTCCTCCCCGTGGCGACGTCGCCAGCGGAGAGCCTATCCAGGTCACCGCAGTCCCGTCTATGACTGACATCAACGGGCCCATGTTCGTTGCTCGTTTTCGTGCAGCGCGTGGTGCGAGCTCTAGGCCAGCCCGGACTGGTAGGCGAACACCACCAGCTGTGCCCGGTCCCGGGCGCCGAGCTTGACCATCGCTCGGCTCACATGGGTGCGGGCGGTCGCGGGGCTGAGCACCAGGCGGTCGGCGATCTCCTGGTTCGTCAGCCCCTGGGCGACCAGGCCGACGACCTCCCGCTCCCGGTCGGTCAGCGCCCCCAGCTGCGGGTGCGGTGTGACCGGCCGCGGCGCGGCCTGGGTGAACTCCTGGATGAGCGTGCGGGTGACGGACGGGGAGAGGAGAGCTCCGCCGTCGGCGACCGTACGGACCGCCTCCACCAGCTCGCCCGGCGGGGTGTTCTTCAGCAGGAACCCGCTCGCGCCGCCGCGCAGCGCCTCGAACACGTACTCGTCCCGCTCGAACGTGGTGAGCACAAGGATCCGCGTGCGGGACAGCGAGGGGTCCGCGACGATCCGGCGGGTGGCCTCCAGACCGTCGATCCCCGGCATCCGGATATCCATCAGCACCACGTCCGGACGCTGCTCCCGGGCCGCCTGCACCGCGGCGATCCCGTCGGCCGCCTCACCCGCCACGGTCAGGCCCCGTTCGTTCTCCAGCAGGGTGCGCAGCCCGATGCGCACCAGGTCCTGGTCGTCGACCAGCAGCACCGAGATCACAGGTCCTCCTTCGGCTGTCGGTGGTGTCGGGGGAAGCGGGCGCGCACGGTGTACGTACCGCGCTCGCGGTCCGGACCGGCGAGAAACATCCCGCCCACGCCCAGCACCCGGCGGCGCATCCCGGAGATGCCCATGCCCTCGGAATCACCGGCTGCCAGCGCCTGGTTCGTCACGGTCAGCTGGACCGCTTCGCGCAGGTGCTCGATGCGGACCCTGGCGGCAGGGTTCGGGGAGTGCTTCACCACGTTCGTCAGCGACTCCTGCAGCACGCGGTAGGCGGCCACGTCGACGGCTGCCGGCAGCGGGTTCGGGGTGCCGGTGCTCTCCAGCGTCACGTCCACACCGGTCTGCCGGACCCGTTCCACGAGATCCTCGATCCGGGCGAGCGCGGGCATCGGCGCAGTGGAGTCATCGACCTCCGGGTGCACAGTGGCCAGCACGGCGCGGAGCTCTTCGAAGGCCTCACTGCTGGCCCGGCTGATCCGGCGCAGCGCCTGGCGCATCTGCTCCGGCTGCGTCTGGTGCACGTGCAGGGCGATGTCCGCCTGCATCTGGATCGCCGCCAGCCCGTGGCCGACCACGTCGTGCACCTCCTGGGACAGCCGCAGCCGCTCGGTATCGACCAGGCGCTGGTCTGCCGCCTCCCGTTCGCGCACTGCCGCTCCGGCGACCGCCCGGCGCGCCACCCCGACCGAGAACGGCACCGCTACCCATGCGGTGGCCGGCCCCAGTCCCGCCAGTCCGATCGGGGTGCCGGTGAGCAGGTGCACCGCCAGCATCGCCAGTGCCAGCACGCACCAGGCGGCCGCACGCCCGAGGGGCAGCCGGCGGGCCACCATGTACACGGTGAGAACCAGAAAGGTGAACACCGGCCCGTATGGGTAGCCGAGCACCAGGTACAGCGATGTCGCAGCCACCGCGACGAGCATCGCAAGCACCGGCCACCGCCGCCGCACCGTGGTGGCCGCTGCCGCGACCAGGACGAGGGCGACGGCGTCGATTCCCAGGTGGGGGTGGTCGGGTTGCAGCTGCCAGGAGGCCACGAACGGCAGCGTGACCAGCGTCAGCGCGAGCAGGAACGCGGCCACCAGACCGTCGATCACCAGGCCGCGGACAGGACCGGGTGCAGGTGTGGTGCTGGGTCGGCTCACGGCTGGTGCACCCCCTCCCGGGGTCCGGTGGGCGGTCGGAGTCCCGCAGTCAACCTAGCCCCTGCGCCGCGCACGCTGGGACCGTTGCGGCTCGGCTCACTTCGCCCGCAGCACCCGCAGCCGGGCCGTGTAGTCCTCCGGTCCGATCTCGCCGCGCGCGAACCGTTCGGCGAGCACCGCCTCACCGGCCCGCAGACCGGTACGGAGCTCACGCCGTCGGCGGCTCCAGAACACCGCGGTGACGATCCCGGCGACCAGCAGGAACCAGACCAGCGGGATGAGGAAGAACGGGAACGGCGGACCGGCCATCTCGTGCCAGGGCCCGTCGGCCATGGTGAGGCCGGTTGTGGTGGTGAACATCGAGCTCTCCTTCCTGAGCGCCAGCGGTGTTGCCAGCACGTCCACGATGCTGCGGGCAGCGTTCGGGCGAGACCGTCCGGGAGCGGCTCCTGGAGTACGTCGGGGAGCGTAGGTGCGGGCGCTGCGGCCAGGTCGGGCGGGGATCGCCCCGGGGCCCGGCTACCGCCGCTGACGTAGCCGGAGCTGCGCCACCGAGCGGATGGCGAGGCGCGCGGCAGCGGCGAGGCTGCCGATATGAACACCACCGCCCCCGGTCCAGTGCCCGCTCGAGGCACACCACCCATGAGCACACCGACGACCAGCCGCATACCGACCACCAGCCGCATACCGACCACCAGCACGGGCCGGGCCACCGCGGGCGGCCGCTCGCACCGCGGCCGGCCACACCTGCGCTCACCGCTGCGCAAGGCGGTGCTGGTGATTCACCTCCTCTCCGCCGGGGCCTGGATCGGCATCGATGTGCTGGTTGCCGTGCTCGTGCTGGTGGGGTGGTTCGGTCAGCCGTCGACGGCGGGACTCGCCTATCGCGCGCTCGGCACGTTCGTCGCAGTGCCGATGCTCGTAGCGGCGCTGGTCTGTCTGGCCACCGGTCTGCTGCTCGGTCTGGCCACTCGCTGGGGGTTGGTCCGGTACTGGTGGGTGCTGGTCAAGCTGGTCCTCACCGTGGTGTTGTGCGTGCTGATCGTGGTGGCGCTGCAGCCGCACATGCCTCAGGTGGTGGCGCACGGGGAAGCGATCAGCAGGTCGACGGCCAGTACGAGCAGCGGCAACGGCAGCGGCGTCGAGGTGATCTGGCTGTTCTTCCCACCGGCGGTCTCCCTGACCGTGCTGTGCCTCGCTACTGGCCTGGCGGTGTACAAGCCGTGGGGGCGCCTGTCACGCAGGCGCCGTTGAGCCATCTCGTCACCTGCGCTGCACGCCCGGGTGCGGCCGGGAACGCACGGAGGGTCCGCCGTCCACCGTTCGGCATCGGCGTCACGGCCCTGTCAGATCGTCACCGCCATGTGGAACAGTCTGTCGCACCGCCCACCGGCGGGCAGCCAAGGAAGGACGATGATGGAGCTGGACCTGTTCGCTGGGATCGCCGTGCGTGACCTGGACCGCGCCGTGGGCTGGTACGACCGGTTCTTCGCAGGCGCGGAGTCGTTCCTGCCCAACGACAGGGAGAAGGTGTGGACCCTGGCTGAGCAGCGGCACGTGTATGTGGAGCTCTCCCCCGAGCGGGCCGGTAGCGCCATGGTCACCCTGTTCCTCGCCGACCCGGAACCGTTCGTGGCAGCCGCTGCCAGGCAGGGCATCGAACCGGTGCACCGTGAGACCTACCAGAATGGTGTCCGCAAGTTCCTGTTCGCTGACCCGGACGGGAACGAGATCGGCATCGGCGCACCGCCGGTCGATGGGGAGCAGTGACTGGGCGGGGCGGACCACGTCCGCAGACACACGCTGAGGTCGGCCCGGTCGAGGTCGCAGTTCTCCTCGCCGAGCTGCTGCTGCTCGCCGGCTACGCCGTTGCCGGTGCCCGGCTGCTGTCCGGTGCGGCCGGCATCGTGCTCGCGGTGCTGCTGCCGCTGCTTGCCGTGACCATCTGGGCGCTGCTCCTCGCGCCGCGCGCCACCCGCCGGCTGCCGCACCCGTACCGGCTCAGCGGCAAGCTCGTGCTGGCGGTCGTCGCCACGGTCTTGCTGCTGCTGGCCGGCTC